>Ga0116227_10008564_pt1 | contig 19194 bp, 19 predicted proteins | sample S1TSphgellanicum_FD_89693 | JGI IMG/M metagenome (GOLD analysis project Ga0116227, IMG submission 89693) | Host-associated microbial communities from peat moss isolated from Minnesota, USA - S1T2_Fb - Sphagnum magellanicum MG | ecosystem: Host-associated > Plants > Peat moss > Unclassified... | reverse complement strand
GGTGGGTGCACTTGATAAACTGGAGGCATTTGCAAGCTTCAATGGACCTGATTTCTATCAGCTTCCCAGGAATTCAAGCACTATCACTCTTGTGAAGGGGGCTTGGTCTGTTCCACACCAGTATGGTTTTGGATCAGGATCTGTTGTGCCAATGTGGGCAGGTCAAAACATAAACTGGTCTTTGAAATAAATCATGCAAACTGCAATTGGGTTTGGCTGAAAGATTTTACATTATGCATCTTCTTCTTCTTCTTCTTCTCTCCCTCCTTTTTGAGTTGGTGTCTCTGTAAGGTTTCTCAATTTCTTGAGTGCATAACATCTGCATGAACAGGGAGGAACAACTAAGCAGCATCAATATCAACAGGGAGCAATGATTAAGAGCAACTCCACCAGTGCATAGTATTTGACCCAGCAAATTAAAATTGGATGTGGGGCAAAGCCATAAGACTTGAATGTTAGCTCATCTTCCGCAAACAAATTGGAAGAAGAAACAAGGCTCCAATTGTGGTACATTGTAGTGTGCAGAGAGAGGTACAGTTTCATGTGGAGCATTAGAGACAGCTTGAATTGTGGTTGTGGTGGTTCACCAGCACCCACCGAAAAGTTGTATGGCACCAGCATCCTGCCATTCAGTAATGTAGGATACACAGTCTGTGTCAGAGATGCCCATAGACTATACTGCATGAGCCAACCCTGCTACAGAGGCACAAAGTCTTCTCAAATATGTGATGACCTCTGTCTCACACAATTAGTCTGATTCTGATGACAATCTCAGCCACACCATCAATGGGTTGACCAATACAATATGAATCACCCTTACATTGATGCCATCTTTGGAGTTAGAGAATATTCATGCTGGAATTGGCAGGTTTTCTTCTATATGCAAGTCAACTAAGGCTTGCACATAATAATTAGTAGTTCTACCCAGTGATACTGTCTTGAATCCCTTGCTGATCAGGAGCAGTTGAAACCTTGAACTAAACTTGTTGCATCTCAGAAACTCCAAACAAGCTGCTCCTTGGGAAAGTATCTCCTTCCACCTTTGACATTTCTCTATGGGTTGCCTGTAACACCATGGAGAGAGTTCCTTTGAAGACCTTAGAAAAGTTCAGACATGACCTCTCAAACAGACAGTGGCTCTTTTGGATGTGCTTCTGGCCTCTGAGAAAAGAGAGGGTTCACTCTCCAGAACCTGGCAGTCAGACCTGGTACAAAGCTGTTGGAAACATCCTTACCCCTGCTTCAACATGGCATACTCCCAATGCACCTGTGGTGAGCAGAAAGAATGACCATCAAATAACTCCTGAATCACATCTGTTGGGCTACACCAAATTAGAGAACCAGACAGCAAATTTGACATGCCAATTCAACGGTTTAGGGCTTTAGGGTTTTAAAATTGTCTTGTGACACCAGATTTAGAGGGTAGCAATGAGAAACTTTGCCCAGAGAGCAGACCACCGTGCAGCACTAGAAATAAAAGACAAGCAAACAAGAAAGATCAGTAGCCTTGCTGAAAAGGAATGATTGATCAATACAAAGCAGGATGAAGGAGGAAGCTGCTAAGGGAGAGTTGAACAGAAGGCATGAACAGATTTTGTGAAAAGGAACTAGCACATGACACAACATGGCAGTGATGCACTGGCTTGAATTTCAAGCATGTAACCACAAGTTCAAGTACTTACTACAGACTCTCACATATCCTAGTTAAAAACATGCTTATCCAAATGTGAAGCAAATGTGAAGTTAGGGGGGATCAGGGAAAAGCTGAGTCCATTGTGTCAACAACTGAAAGTTCAGTGGTTGATAGATGATTCTTTCATCAAACTCCCATTGTAATTTCACTGGCTCCACATGTTCAGATTGACACACGAAGGCACACATAAATCCTCATTGCCTACCACCACTATAAGAGAGTGTGGTTTTTCTTGCACACAAAAAAAGCCACGGCTCGTGACACATGTGGGAGGTAAACTTTGTGGTTTCATCCATTATAACAATGTACAATATGTGGTGTTTATTGTGGTGTATATTATGTTAAAATGACAATTTGATAATCCTTCTCCATGCAAAAAACATCAAGATGCATAGTCAAGCTTTTACATCACTATAAGAAATCATAGTTTATTTGATTGGAAAATTAAACAAAAAACTAGTCAATTTGATCACTTAGTTATACTTGATTTGAACACTTTAAACTTGATTGATGGCTTTTTAGACTGATCATTAAATGATTTTTTTAATTAGTCAAATTGGACAAAAAAATTGGGTAGCCAAAAATTTTAATTAAGAAAAAAAAATCAATTTGTAAATATAAAAATATAAAAGTAGTAAGTACCTACCTACCGACCTACCTATGTACTATACATTTACACACACACACACACACATATATATATATATATATAATTCACATAGTACATGTTGGTAAATAGGATTGGACCTTGGTCTTTTTGGTTTCACACCAATGTTTTGATAATCAAACCACCCCGTCATTTTGTAAAACAATATAATATCAAATGGATTTAATATATTTCTTTGAACTTTTGCAAATTTTTTTTTTAATGTGTAATATAACAACATTTGAACTTCAAATTTTTTCATAAATAGTAGGTACTTAATTAGATAGATAGGTAAGTACACATGCTTACTTACTTATGTAAACTATAGATAGGTTTGTAAGTAGGTAGATAGGTAGGTAGGTAGGTAGATAATAAATAAATAAATAATAAGTAAACAGATAAATAAATAAATAGGTAGGTAAATAGATAGATAAATAGATAGGTAAGTAAGTAGATAATAAGTAGGTAGATAGACAAATAAATAGGTAGGTACATAAATAAATAGGTATCTTTGGTATATAACAAGTAGATAGTAGTATGTAAGTAGGATATAAGTAGGGCAATAAAAAAAATCTATTTCCAAAATTTTTATTTTATTAATTAAAACTATTTAACATAAAGGTCATAACTTAAATTTTTTCACATTTTGACAAAATTTTGTATAAAAATAAATGTTAACAGTGCCCATTTGAAACCCAAATATATATCATCATTAATAAAAAAACATGTCTACAACATAAAAAATTGAACATAAAGTTGGGGAAAAATGGCATAATGCATGAATTTAAATTTAAGAATTAAATTTACATAATGGATTAACATATGGTGCAAAAATATGAAAAAAGGGATTGAAGTTTTAACATTCATACATTTTGCAACATTTTTAAAGCTTTAAAACATTTCATGCAAATTAACATGTTGATAAAAATAAAAATAACAATAAAATAATATTAAAACTAATTAAAGGGTAATTTAACATATTTTAAATATTTTAAATTTCTTTTTGGCCAATGAATAATTGAGTTAATGTAGTGGGTCAAGTTGCATGATGAAAACATTTGAACATTTTTTTTTCATTAATGTATTAAAAAAATGATTATTGAACGAAATTTGAACATGAAAATTGATATTCAACATATTAATTATTAATATCTAATTACCCATCATTATAACACATTTTCCTTTTGATGTTATTTAGAAAAATATAAATTTCTTCTTCTTTCAACAATTTATTTTGAAATTCATTCATTTCAAATTTTATTAATAATGTAAATATTAAAAAGCTGATGTTTAAAGAATAATATAATATCTTGTATTGTTTGATGTTAAACATTTCTTAACGAAATAATTCATTTGTGCACCTTATCATGAAAAAAATTACAAAAAAATGTTCATAAGTTTTTTAATTTAAATAATTTCTTTTACATGTAATTTGCAATGACAATTTGCATTAGTTTAAAATAGTGATAATTCATTTGCAATGTTTATAATTTATATTGTTATTTTTTAAATAAAAAATTTCAAATGAAATTGTAGGTATTTTAAATGCACATATGTAAGATATTACTTTAAATACAAATGATGAGTTCATGAAACAATGAAATGCATAATAAAAGAAATGATGTAAAATGTTTTAAACATTTTATTTTATTCTTAAATTGATGTTTAAAATTAAAATAACACATATTTTATTACAATTTAACATGTGACTCAAAATTATGTAATGTGTTCCATATGTCCCATGACATTATAACAATATAAAAAAAATTAAAACACAAAAATCTCTTTGATGTGTGCTTTGTATTCATGGGTGGGAAAAAAATATCATTATGCACATCAATTGTGCTTTTCAAAATTGAACATAATAATCCAAAGTTTTATGGGTATGGGTAAAGTTGTTATAATTAAATTCGTTTGTAACCTTACTTAATGTAATAAATAAAAATCCAGGCTTTACTTAATATGTAATTTTTATCAAAATAGAACATAATGACATATTTTTTCCAACCCATGATCTTTTTTAGTCTATTTTTTCTAGTTTCTTTTTAATGTTTTCCCAATATGTTAATATTAATAAATTTGATTTACATCAAAAGAAAAAATTAATCAATTGGACAAATGAGTTAAATAATTTTTTTTCTTCCCAAATGTTTTTTGCCATTCAAGCAAAGACATATTAAACTTCCTAACCTAAATTAGAAAAATGTCTATTATATACATATACATGAAAATCTTATGAAAAACACACAAAAATACATTTCACACAAGGCACACAAATCATGGTGGTTTTTTTCCTTGCATTTATGCTCCTCTTTGTCTTATGACAATTAAGTTGTGACATTCCCTTTCTCAAGAACAAGAATCATAACATACCAAGCTTCTTTCACCATCTCACCCTAATTATCACATTAGACCAAGATAACCTTCAATATTGTTTCAGACAAAATGTTCACACATTGCTAATAAAAGAGGTCAATTTCAGTTTCATAGCTAGAATTTTTCGGTTGTCCCACAACTTTTCCAATTCCTCGTAAAGTGGATGATTGGGCATCCATTGCAAGCATGGTTTTTATTATGTGACATGATTTGGATTTCAGACAAGTGATTAACAATCAGGCCTGCACTTCTCTTCTAAAAACCATTAGTTGTATGACCACAACATGGTTGATTGGGCACTTGGGCATTTTAATCGACTTCACCACAAGCCCTTGGCAGTTCACACAGCTATCAATTGACAAAGATTTGTATGACAAAGATATGACTTCCAGTCAACAGAACAAAACCTTCACTTCCATCAAAGTATTGATTTGCACAAACCTGCTGATGGTCTGAATATTTGTTGTACATGAAAGACAAAAATTGCCATTGATGCCTTGGTCATACAGGAATTTTGGGTTGTCTATGGCAGCCTGCAATCCATGGCACACAAGTTGTGCCTTTTGGCAATCAGTGATCTGCAAGGGTTCTACATGTTATCACTTGAAAGCACTTAGTGTTTCATGTTTCTGAGAGGATCTTATGTGGCTATTGACACAAAATTCATTGGTTCTCTCATCACTTTCACTAATCTCCATACTGAACTTGGGTTTTGTGAATTAGGTGCTTTACCAAGAATATTCAGGACCCTGGTTGAAGCCAAGAGTGAAGAGAGTGTTGGCCTGTCACTCTTCTGCTTGAGGGCCTTGTGTGAATCATATCTCTATTTGATGACCTGTACAGTGTAGACTCTTGATGTGCTAGCTGTGCACCAGCATAGGGTTGTTGGAATCGTGACCATCGTCTCCCATGACTAGTTAATCTCCCATAAGTTCTGGGAGGGCTTACTCCTGTTGAAGCTGTGGGTAGAACTTGGCCCCATGCATCCCTCATAGATAGCCTACAAGCAGGAGCCAGATATAAGATGCTTGCACTTACAATTAGACCTTAAACCATACTGAATCCAAAGCATGTTCAATCCAATTGCACTTGCACAATGTCACAACCCACATCATTAACTAACAGAAGTGACCCAGACAAAACTTTATGAGAGGAACCTGTTAGCAGTAGGGAGCAGACAGAACAGAATGCAGAGATACCAAAACATAACCAAGCAGAGTGAAGGACAAAACTAAGTTCTGAATTGTAGAGGGACTTCTGTCTCTACTGAGGTTGCTGGAAGGGCATTAACAATGTTTGTATGTCAGTCCAAAAAAGACAACTCTATTTCATACCCAAGTAATGGAGTTATTTGATCACAAGCCTGAAAGAAAGCAAGCAATTGGCATTGGCATCTGACCTGCGACGACCTTGTGTGCAGCGGGAACAAAACCAGGGAGGTGGAGCTGGAGGATCCAAACAAAATGTGTGGCAAGCTCGGTCCCCACAACCTGAACATTGTACCAACATTTCTGCAGTGTCACTGCTCCCACACACAATGCAGACACTTTCCTGCACCCATTTTCACATAATTATTTCCATATTCTTCTATTAATGATGCAGTTTTTCCAAGAGACTCTTTTTCACTACAAGCTCCTGGTCACCGTCAACCTTGACTCCCTTCAACCATTCCTCCTACCTCTTTCTGACCAAAGCCCTTCTCTTTTAGGAACCTTTCTAGACAGAAACAAGGCTATAAGAAAATGCAGTGTTTGACAAAACCAGAAATGCCTGCATAATTGCTATTGCTTCTGGCAAGCTTCTGACTGGAGCATGTGCAAAAAGGATGCCTCAATGCAGACCAGTTTCAAGCAGCATGTGATAAACGTACCACTACAATTGGTGTTGACCTGCCAAAAGCTGGTAGTGAAGTCTTGTCCCCAACAAGCACCACTTTTTCCTTCAGAAGACTTGTTGCACTCCTGCCAGGAGAGTTTGATGGGGAAGTATTTTCTTGCATTGTGATGATGTCAAATGAGGCCTTGCAAAGAGGGCAAGTTGGTCCTTTTGACTGCCACATCCATCTAGCATGTTAATGGAGTATCCAGAGACCTCCAAGCCTGACTTCTGAAGATTACAGACAACACATACCTAATTATGAATATAAGTATGATCAAGTTAGGTGGAAGTACCGCTTCATCAGCCCATTTGAAAATACACAGGAAGCAGAAGCGGTGACCACAACCAAGGAGTCCTTCCGAGCAGGATTTAGCTTCTGTTAGACAGATGGCACAGCTGACTTCTGCATTGAAGCTTCTGTCTTTCATCTTATCACACTCAATGCTTTGGGCGCCAGGCTTGGCAGGGTAGTGGTCTACTGGCCCTGCATCTTCCCCATCATCATCATCACCAAGATTTATGACCTCCAAACCACCACTGGGCTTCTCCTGTCTGCTGCTGGAACCCCTAGCTCTGTCAACACATGTTCCAGTACTTGTTGATTCCATTCTGACAGGAATCTCTGCCCCTGCAGTTGTAGGACTTCGTTCTGTGCAATATGACTCAATCCCCTTGGCCAATCTCCGTAACTTCCTACGCCTACTGTGTACAACAAACTCGGGCCGGCCTGGAACAGATGATGCATGCCCATGCTCCAAAACACCCACAGATACTTTTGCTCCTCTTTGAACAATTTTGGCTCTCTTACTGCTGGATCCAGAAGCAAGTGGTTCCCTCCTGAGAGGGCCCTCCGACACTGAAGCTAAAGGACCATTCATCCTTTGATCCAAGTCTGCATCCTTGACCATTTGGAGTGATGTTCTGCTCCTGTTGGGTGCAACCATTGCAGGAGTAAGTTCTGCTTGCCCTGAAGGAGCAGAGGCATGATCAGGAAGATTGTGAACGGAACTGTACAAGCTCTGCCTGGACTGGTCGCTATTGGCTCCATCATTTGTATCCTGCCAACAAACTTGCAGATTTGATCAAGTCAATACAAAGATATGATTTTGAAGAAAATCTGCAGGAATACAAGCAACAGCATGACTGCTTCCTGTGTTGTGAGTGCACCTGGTGGAGGTGCAGCAATCCCAGAAGTTCACCGTTTGTGTACTGGATCTGTTCATTACTTTTTCCTTTCCCCACAGCGGCCTCTTTGTTTACACTTTCTTTCAATTTTTTGCCTGAATATTCAGCAGTCTCTATTCCCATGTTGACAGGAGATTCTCTCCATCGCAGAGGCCCAAGTTCTTCCCCACTGCATGCCCCCTAGAGCCTTAGTCATTTCCTCTCAATGATGGAGTATGATAGCAATGATATCTATCAAACCATAACTGCATGCAGAATACACTTTTTCCACACGAAACTAATGTCCACAGGATCTACTTGGAACTCTGACCTATTTCATGGCAAGTCTGGGACGAGAGAACAACACTAGCATCATGTGCTTAAAAGAAGCTTTTTCAGTTTGGCAGCACTCAGAGGAAGCCAAATCCAACTCACCAACAAAAAATGAGCATGGTCTCTGCAGAGAAAACCTCACATGGATTACTTAACCTATAAGAGAAGGTAAGGCTGAAAGCTAGGTTTCATATATTCCAACTGAAGAAATAAACGGGGATGACAAACCCCTAGTAGTCAGGTCAAACCCTAAACCCTAAACCTCAAGGCATTTCCCTTGTAGATTGTGTGAATATAGTGGATATTGTAGGTTGTTATTATTATTGCAAGTTGTATTCCTGAGCTATAAGAAGCAGTGAAAATTCATCATGGTCTTACTTTGCAGATGCCAAGTGGAAATGCCTCCAGAATATACCTTCTAAAAGTGTATTTCTCTTCAGGTAGTCTCCTCCCCAATAGAAGGCAGTCCTCAAACCATCTGTGGTTTATGAGCAGCTTTCTCTGTTGCTTAGCAATCTCAAACTTTTTGCCACTGAAATTCCAGCAAACCTATGGCAGGTTGACGAATGAACACACTTAGGATTACTGCAGAACATGGACAACCATATGACTCACATGACACCACTTGAAACCTGAGAAAACAGAGAGTATAATCACTTTGAGTTGAGAAAGAAGCATACCACATGAGTGTTTGCTGCTGATACACCACCTGTATAAGCTCCTCCAGTTTTGTAGATAAGCTTTATCAGGTTGCTCCTGTCATGTCCAGAATAACCGCTAATTGATGCAATCACATCCTCCATTCCCTCTACAGGACCAGCAGGCCATGAGTGTGGAGCTACATCTTCCAAGAGAGTGCTTTCAACACCTCTATCATCCATTCTCCTGCTCTCCTCTACACGTCTGTCAACTGCCATCTGCATCATCTGTCCTTCACCTAAACATGCTACATGTGAACTAGACAGACTTTCTCTCTCTCCTGGACACAAGTCAGGAGGAACCAATTTGCCATTCTCAATGTCTGGATTTGTTGTTGCCTGGATTTGGACATCTTCAGGTTGAACTCCATACACACTGGTGGCTGCATCTTTTGAGAGAGTGCTTTCAATGCTTCTATCATTGATCCTCATTGTCTCCACTACACACCTGTCGACTGCCATCTGCATCATCTGTCCTTGACCTAAACACACTGCATGTGAACTGGACAGAGTTTTTCTGTCTCCTGAACACAAGTCAGGAGGAACTGATTTGCCATCCTCAATGTCTGGATTTGTTGTTGCCTGGATTTGGACATCTTCAGGTTGAATTCCAGATACAATGGTGGTGACCAGTGCAGAACACTGTCTAAGCTGCTCAATTGTTGGTGATGGAATTTGTGGGGATACAGCCTGGGAAGACGGCTCTTGACATAATGCTGCATCATGCTGCATGATGAACACTGTCAGGAGACATTCAGTTGCTATGAAGTAAAACTGATCACCAGTGATCAGCTCTACAGCTTCACCTTTCTGCAATTGATAGAGCTCAGCAACTGGTGTAGTCTGCAGGACATGAAAAAAAGGTGAAAACTGTAATCAGTCACCTGCAGATTCTCTTACAAAAGAAGACCACAGAAAGCCAATTTGGTACAAGAAGACAATATTAAATATTCCTATGGAGAAGTAGGAACAAGGACTCTGCTCTGTAATGCAGAGACCCTAAACCCTAAACCTCAAAGCCAGAGAGCTTGCAGAACTGCAGAATCACAACAGTTGCTATGAAAGATGACTGACCTGTGTTGCACAGAAGTTGGCGGATTGACAAACGACGAAATAGAGCGGATTGCAGCCATGACACTCCAAGCGGAGGCCTGTTTCCCCGTTGTTCTGAATAACTGCTTGACGTCTACTGCAAAGGAGCTGTCCTCTGTGCGATGCTTCAAAACTGCCGCGTCCAATCCATGTTTCTCCTTGTCTAAGAGCCTGCCAAGAAGAAGCCAAAAAAAAGAGAGCAATTGGACTCATCTCTTTCGCTCCAAGCTTCTCTCCGATCCTCTTCCAGAAGAAACCGCTGTTCCTTATGTGTGTGTGTGTGTGTGTAACTCTCTCTTTTCAAGAAGAAAAACAAAGCTTGCATCATGTTCGTAAAGGGAGGAAAGAAGGAAAATACCAGACACGGGCCAAGAGGTGGCCGCAGGAAAGCGGTGCAAACATGTGGGGGAGGCATTCACCACCACAAAGCAGTCGAGGTGCACTAATAAGAAGCACAAGCCCCGCAACAACAGCACATGCTTGTTCTCCAAAAAATGTCTTTGTTGTTCTCTGTCAAAGAATCCTTCTTCTCCTCCTCCTCCTCCTCCTCGCTTCAAACACACAGCAAAACATAAAAAAAACAAGCAGATCTTCCTCCTCCAAAACATTCAACAGAACACAAGATCGCCGCACTCGCATTCCCGAAGGAGACCGCAATCGCTCGCCAAACTACTGAAGTTGTTGTTGCTGCCTCTTTTGGATTTGAATCTCTGCTAAAATCCAGTGCCAAGGGAACAAAGTAATTTTTTTTCAAAAAAAAAAAAGAATAGGAAAAACAAAAGCGCCAAAGTCTTTTTAAAACAAACAAAACACAAGTCTGAAGTCGCCATATTTAGAAAATACGTTCTTGGAGGAAGTCGCCAGAATAAAAGGTGGATTCTAAAATGACAGGAATTTTTGTCTATCACTAAAGTGGCGATCATTCATTGGAAGATGTCGAATAAATAAGTGGGTGATCATCCCAAGGAAGATTTAGCCATATCTGGCTATAAACCAGAAATATTTAATTACAAATCTGGCTATAAAGTACAAATCTTTAATCGTCCTTGTAAATGTATGTTTGGCTTATACAATGACAACCACGCATATATATATATATATATATGAATTTGGCGATTTTTACGTTTTTTTTCTTTCTTTATTCTGGCGAATGAAAACCTCCAAAGTCACATATTTTTTGAGTTCTTTTTTAAAAATTCGCATTGTATCGCCAATTAAAAAAAAGGCTGCTTCGAATTGAATCTCTGCTAAAAATCCAGTGCGAAGGAGTACAAAGTTTATTCTCAAATTTCTTTATTTTTATAAATAGTAAATTTATAAATGCTCCAATCTCGCCGTATTTTGAAGCGGGGGGGAGTGGAAAAGAATGCTGAAGTCGCCATATTTAGAGAATAACTACGTTCTTGGAAGTCGCCAAAACAAAGGAAGATTCTAAAAACTTTCTATTCTCCTGTATAAACCTGTAGCCAAATTTGACTCATTCCTCTGGACAATCGCAGTGTTTCTTTTACTGGCGAAATTTCGCCAAATTTCGACCTGAAAATATATGATTTCGACCTATATAAAGGGTCCAAATTCGCCAGATTTTGAAGATTATTATTATTATTATTTTTTACCAAATCGCCAGATTTTTATGATAAGTTCCAGTAGGTACCCAAGAATAGAGATTTGATTTTTTTCCCTACTTACATATCTAGTGCGTAGCCAAATTTGGCTAAATTAAAATTTTTGGATGATTGCCACTTTGGCTACATCACAAAATCCTTAAAAGAAAACCCTGGCCCTCTTGTGGATGGATGATCGATCGCCAATTCACCTATTTCACAAAATTGCCAAAAAAAGAAAAAAAGAAAAAAAAGGGGCCTTTGTACCCTTCGTCTGCGTCTCTGTTCTGAAGAGCTTTTGGCTGCTCTTTTCTGCTCCTTTGTGCACAAGAGAACAGACATACATTTTCCCAGGTTCTTCTTGCTCTCAAAAGACTTGTGTCCCTGGAGTCTAAAGGCAACAGAAATTGGGTCTCTTTTGTGTGTTTGTGTGTGTTTGTACAGTAATGTGGTAGGGAGAGAGACTCATAAAAAACTCTGCCAATGAGCAGATATGGAAACACCAAACAGATGCTACATTTTTAGGGTTTCCTGCTTTTCTCTTGGCAAACAAAGGTCCAGTGTAAGAATCAAGGATGTGTGCACTCCGCTCCCAGAAGGAAAACACATAGGTTTGTAATACCCTTCTGACAATTGGGTATCAGGTGTACTGAAAGCTGTGTGCAATTCTCATTGTCATGAGTGACTCTGTTGAGAGAGAGAATTGCTACCTGAGGTGGTCCATTATGACCTGAGTCTTTCGCCAGTTGCACAGAAATGCAACAAAAACCTCAGGATGCAGACTTTTGTATGTGCGATTTCTATCTAACTTGTTTTGAGCATAGTTCTGCTTACACTTATCCCTGTGCCACTGTTGGGAGCTGATGATGATGAAGTTACTGGGGGGAGTAATGAATGGTAGCTAGTCACGACCCTCATGGTGAAGGTGATGGTCTGGTAGCATAGTATGTGATGATGGCACTCAATTAGGTTTTGAGCATTCTCTCTATCCCAGCTTGCAGGGCCAAGTTTGTATATCTAAGAAAATATGAGCATGCAAGGAGGAAGATTTCATGGGACTGCACACCTGCCTTTCACAATATCCAACTAGCTCCTGTGGCATTGCCTCTGGCATGGAATTCTCCAAGTAAAATTCTTGACCTCAAAAGCATTTCCATTTCTTTCTTTTGCAACACTTGACCTTTTGGTAAGTACAGATCAAAAGGGGCCGATTTCAGTGTAATTCAGTCAAGTATGAGACGAATGAGGATAGGCTGAATCCGTTTCTATCTATTGCTTCTAAAACAATATGGTCACACAAGGGACATAGGACTTGCAATTTTCATTGTTGAATCTTGAAGTCCTTGACAAAGTGGTTCTACTTGGTATGTCCTTTTGGTTCTGGTGTGCCAGGGTTTAGGGTAAAGGAAGAACAGAGGTTTATGAAAGATTTCTTTGATGGTATGACAGTCACATTCAGTGTTGCTCATCACAGTGAAAAGCTCAAGGGGGTCACTTGAAAGTTGGCCACAAGTTAGACTGATTGCTTGTTTTTGGTATGCCTTTAGTTCTCAATCTAAGATGCAATTATGAGAGTGATTTTTGTGGAGTATTTTGAGCAGTACCACTGACCATCTCTGTTCAATCCACAGTATGTTGTAAGGGAGTAGAGCAGATCACAACTTGGGTCAAGTTTGTTGAATCAGATGTTTGCAAATGAGGCACCAACAAGTATATTTTAGATTCCCTCAGTGGCTTGAGCAAGTTCAACACTAGTAAAACTGTGATTATGGATGCCCACATGAAACTTCTGCTTTCTCGTAATGTTTCAGGTTCCATCTCAGGAAGTGAAGTATGTGTTGTGGGATTTTGAAACTAAACTTTGCAGCATTTTTGCTATGAGGTTGAACAGGCCAAGACATTATCAGCTCAAGAGCAGCAAGGTCTGACATTGAATGTCATCAAGTGCATCTTGCAGCACTTGGAGCTCTTTAACAGGTTTAGTCTTCAGCTATTCACTCTCTAATGGGAAATGGTCTATGTTCTCAATGAAGTTCTTTGAAGGGGTTTAAAGGCATTAGCACACTTATGGCTAAGTATATGCCTTACAGCTTTTGCATTGTACCTATGATTGAACTAGTAAAAGCCAGTGACAAAAAACCAGTCAAAATGGCATCGACTGTCACATTGGTGGATGCACTGGTGGTGGTGTCATACATATCCCCCACTTGGTTCACTGTCCAGATTATCCATACTGGACCTTTGAACAATTGACTAACCTAGCATCTAGTGAATGGATTAAAGCTTTCCTCTTATCATTTTGAGATTGTTCATGATACAAAGAATTTTTTTCAAAGTATACACATACTCCAATTGCTATATGAACTTGAGTTGATCCTTCAGAAATGCCACTACATCAAGTAGTGTCGATTCACGATGCTGGCTCATGTTCGTCAGGGCCCTGCAGGTCTCCAAAAACAGTCTCTAAACTGCTATGTCTCAAGCAGCAATTTCTTTTGGGCAAAATTTTGCATCCTGGCAACAGAAAAAAAGGGGTTGTGAATGGTGTAAAGGGGTTTTTTGGGAAAACATGGGCCCATGTTGCCATATTCAGACAATAGGTTTTGGCATGTCTCCAACATGTAGCAAGATTCCTAAACTTTTCTACTTTCCTCTAACCTGTAGACAAATTTGGCTAAGCCCTCTTTTGGATGGTTCTCAACCCACGTACATCACAAATTTGAAAAAAAAAAAACACTGGTGCTAGTAGACATCAAGATTGAGTCTTTGTATTGCTTTTGGGAATGTGATAGAAACTCAGGATGCAGATTTGTTTATTGCATAATGGCGAGTCTGAAATTTTGGACAGATTATCATATACTCTTCACGCTCACCCTCAGCAGCTGATGAAGTCAGTGGGGAGTCATGGCAACTACCAGTCATTGTGATATTGATGATGAAGTTGATCACTTGATAATCTGTGAGTGACACTCTTTTGAGGTTATAACCACACTTATTCTCAAGCTAATGCTAGTTTTGGTTTTGCCTGAACTGACAACAGTTACCTTCAAATGTACTATTGTGGAGTTTCCTCTGCTGTCTCATAGATATCCATAGACTGTGTTGAAATCACATCTTAGAGAAGGGATAGAAAATGCCAACCTATTGTAGAATACAAAGAGCCCAGTTACACCATTATTCAAAGTAGTCTCTTTAAAAAAATAGGTGAATCCTCTTGAGACTAGTGGAATTTGGTTATTTGCATACTGCATAGGGCTCACCAGTGCATAAGCGCAAGGTAGTGTGGGTCCAAGGTTATCTTGGGCCAAAAATCTTTGTGAATTAACTGTGAAACTTCTGTGTCCAAAATTTTTCTTGACCAAAATTTGACCTCTCACAGGAATCTGACGTGTACATGTTGGGTGTGATAGAATAGTCTTGCAGAACTTGGGTGGCCCATAAATTGAGGGTATCTTTTTGTTGCTGGAGAAAACCCTTCTTCTCTGGGGTTCAACTTTGGTGGAAAACAACTTGGAAGGGAACATAAATGATCGCTCTACACTTTTGTATGTGGGGGAAGGGCAAGTCTAGAGGGGGTTTTGTGGTTTCAGGGCATTCAAATGGAGAGATCCTTTGCATGAGAATGATAGGATCTCCTTTGAATATGTTGCCCATCAACATAAAGACCTGCTGAAGGTTTTTTTGTGCATCGGACACCATGTTGTAAACTGAAATTTGACTTCTGAGAAATTGTAGGGCATTCTGTTTTAAGGAGGTATCTCCCATTTTCCCAGTAGGATCTTCTGTTTTTCTTGTCCATGTTAAGTTCAAGAAAAATTTCTGCAGGTCTTTATGCGGGGTAAGGTCTTTGGTCAAGGGCATTACCAGAAGTGACTTTACCTGAGCAAGTTTCGGCTACCACCTCATGCAGCCCCTTCTTCTGTTAATGCCCTCAACCTTGGACCTTACCCTGCATGGAAAACCCAAGCAAGCCCTGTATGAAGGTATCTTACGATTGTACAGACTTAATTTACAACTATACAGATGTACTTTTAAAGTTGTATGGATGTATCATAAGGTGTAAGGTGCGTTAGTCTTTTTCTTGTCAGGATTTTCTACCATGCAAGTCACTTGCATTTACACTGAAATAGATTCAGCAAATGTTTGTGGCTCCAAGAAATTGTACACACTAACATTACGCAAAACCTGGTAGCTTCAGATTGTTTGGCTTTTATTTACTTGTTTGAGAAGTGGCCCATTAGTCCCACACTGCTTGAGAAAATCTCTCATGTCACAGCTCAACTATGAAGTCAATTTCTCAGATTTTGATGAACTGATTGTGTGTTTTTGTTTGTTTTGTGCATCACGTGTGAGGGGGAATTTCATGTGCATGGATGTGCATTTTGATTAACATCACACTGTGAATTACACATCAAAAGATCTTTAATGTCTGAGTCTTTGACAATAGAACTACAATTTGAGATTTAAGTTGGAATGAGAAGGCTCATGTGACAAACTTCAATAATAAAATCTGGGCATGGCTTGTCATCTCATTATGGTTTTTCATGTTGCAATTTATGGTCATTGTGGGTTTTGGCTGCAAAGGGTATGTTGCATGGGATGAATGTCAGCAGTGAATGTGCTGGAGAGAGCTCCTTGAGGGGTATCTATCATCTCCCATGTACTAAGGCTATTTTGAATTTGGCCAATTCAATTTCTGTCTGAGTGGATCTTCTTGTACTTGTTATGCTCTTGCGGGATAAGTCTTGGAAAAAGAACTTGGCTTTGTGATAGGAATCAAGCTAAGGAGGCTCAGCTTGCAATTTAAGCAATGGAAATAATTGGATATCTAGTCCCTGAAGTCCTACAGACAGAAACTATCAGTAGCATTCGTACAGTGTTGGCATGACAATAATCAAAAGAACTTGTTGGCAGTGTTGGCAGAAATTCTGGGTGTTTGTATTTATGTTAATCTTATGGAAATCTCAAAACATTTAACTTGCAACCTGAGTATGGATGATTATGGATGGTGGGTTCAGTTTTGTGGATTCAAGCTGCAGAAAGTAACAATCAGATTTTGCAGTGTCCTCTGCATGCAAATTCTTTCAGATTTGGAGTCAATTGTAAAAGTGGCATTCGTCATGCTGGAGCTGGGTGGGGAGCTTGAGGAAGCAAAGAGACCTACAAAAACAAAATTTGGTCACATACCCAAGTTCTTTGATCTGCTGGTTACGAAAGAATCAACTAACAGTCCAAGAAACTGGAGACTTGACAATGTCCTGACATCCTGAATCCTGATGCCAGGTAAGAAGTGGTCTCCCCGGGCCTCCTACGAAGAGAACAAGGACTGGGAGAAGTTTGGGAAGTTGGAATTCTCGTTGTCAGCAGACTGGGCATTACAGAATGGATGGAATGAAGGGACTGACTGACTCAGAGACCTCCTGCTTCACGTTCCTCTGCAAACTAGTGATCTCTTGTGACTGTAAGTAAGTACTACTCTGTTGAAGAGAGAGAGAGAGAGAGTTCTTTGTTCCTTCTTGTAAGTTTTTCTTGTGAGTGTTCTCTTTAGCACGGGATCCAGCTAGCTACTGGTCCCCTCCTTACTAGCAAGTGAGGAGACAGTAGTTGCTTGCAGGATTGTCAGAGTGCAGAGAAGATCCCACAGCATTGCTATGGTGGAATATCTTTCTTTCTTACTTTTTGTACACTCAAGGAACAATGACAAAATTGGTTTCTGACACTCAAAACAAATTGTGTGCCAGGCCACACAATTTCAGTTTTGGTAGGTTGTAAGTAGTGGTCCCCAGAAGTTAAGTTAAGTAGGTAGTAGGTAGCCATGAGTCTTTCTTTTGTAGCTGCCATTGAATTTTCTTATGGGCAACAAACTCAGCTTCAATGATGCCAATTTTGGTGTTTTTGGCAGGTGGTGGGCACTGACACTATTTCCCTATTTTTTGCCCATTGTGAAAGGGGCAAAGTTGTTATAAAAGACCAAACAAAAAAAAACCAACCATTGCCCATTGTAACTAGGAGCTCTTTATACATTTTCTTCACCATCCCTAAATACAATACTATGAGCATTGTGCAATCTCCTTTCCATATTTTAACATTTAAGCAAAGAGGGTGTGTTCCTTCTTTCTTCACTAGTGGGAGTAGACAGGCTGCCAAGCCTGACTGACTTGACTACATGAAGCCATTCTGCAATGAGTTGTTTGTTTATTCGGTTCCATGAGCTCTTTAATGTCTACTACACAAGCACCTTCATGCTTTTAGAGTTCAATGTGTAGTATTATAGTATGGTAGAACATCTCCAGCAGTGCTTAGTATGTGACCTTGCCACAATAATTCTCACATCCAAGTTTAGTTATTAGGGTTTAGGGTTTAGGGGTTTAAACCCTAAACCCTTAAACCCCAACTCATTAGAGTAAAACTGAGACTGCAAATAGGTGGAAGACTACTTACTACCTTACCCTAAGGTCAGTTTCATCATTAAATAATCCTCCAAATAGTGAAATGAAAATTTGAGAAAATATGAAGTTGACATGTTGAAAGTCATCATAATTATCACAAGCTACACTCTGAATAATTTCACTACTCATATCATAATATCATAATAGATAATGGAAAAAATATATAATTTCAAAATTTAAAAACGAATTCATTTTTTGAAAAAAAAAAAAACATTATTCATTTTGTCAATGTGGAAACTGACCTGAGGCTACAATAATAACAAAACCATTTGGACGAATCATTATGATCAACCAATTGGAAACAGGGAGCAGCAGTCAAAACATATTTATTACAAGTTCTTCTTTGGCTGGTGTTAGACTTTGTTGTGCCTGTTACCAGCCTCAGCAAACTATGCACAAAATGTTGGGGGCCAAAACCATTTTTCTCATCCAACCAAACTGGAATGTTTTGAGTTTTTTTTTCATCTGATTTTAATTTGCAAGGTCACATGCAGAACACTGGTGGAGTTGCTCTTAGAATGTGAAAAAATCTTAAATGTCTCACTGATGGGGAATAGCCAGGTTTTTACATAAGGGGGATAAATCTTTTTCCTTTTAGGAAATATGATGTTAATCCACATGTGGGACAACTCTTGTCTTTCCCTTAGACAAGAGGTGCTTCCTTTTTTTTTTTAATGATTGTGGCCCAGCCCTACTACCTACTCTGTTAGGAATTTGATGGTGGTGGGTTTGGATTTCCGTTATAGTTGCTCCCTGTTATGTTGGCTCCCTGTTATGGACATACATACTCATGTGTATATTACATATAGTAAAGGACATCGTGAAGCATCATTTCATCCATCTGTCTTGTATATACATATATGGCTTCCAGACAACTCTTTTCACCAGCACATGAACTTTGTTCCATAAAGTTACACAAGTCACTACACTAACTTATTAGCCTTGCCTTGTAGAGATTGCCTCTTCCATGCCTCAAACTATTATTCTTTCTTCACGAGTACAGAGAGCTTCATGGATCCTGCTGGGTTTTTAGTCCCCACCCAAAACCAGGCTCCTGCAGATCTTTTTGGTTTGGTACTAGTTCAGTGTAGGATAACGCCCCCCTAGAGTAGGAAGGGCCATCCCCCAAAATAAGTGCCTACTTGAGGTCCCAGGTTCACTTTTTTGGTTTGCCCTTTCTCAGCCCTGATCTCAGTTTTGTTTTAAAAAATTTATTTTCTCCCTGCCCCCTTCCCAGTTTTTTTTTTGGGGAACTTTATTT
>Ga0116227_10008563_pt1 | contig 19195 bp, 16 predicted proteins | sample S1TSphgellanicum_FD_89693 | JGI IMG/M metagenome (GOLD analysis project Ga0116227, IMG submission 89693) | Host-associated microbial communities from peat moss isolated from Minnesota, USA - S1T2_Fb - Sphagnum magellanicum MG | ecosystem: Host-associated > Plants > Peat moss > Unclassified... | reverse complement strand
TTCATTCCTGGTTTATTTCCTTCCCATTCTTGGTGGGCAGAAAGCTGCAGTGTCAGACTCAGCAGAGGGATGGTGTGCAGCCGGCAACCTCGGAGCTTCCAGGGTGTCGATCCGCATGGACGATCGAACGGATGGACAGAGGACGGATGACGGGACGGATGACGAGACGCACGGATTCAGGGAGGCTTCATTCTTCCTTTACTATAGATAATTACAAGACAATACATTAAGATGGCACCTAAGGATAATATTAGGGTTGTTACATTAGGACGATTCTTTAAAATATTGTACCTAGGGTTTATTAAGGTTGGTTGTTAATTTGGTGGAGCTTTGGTATTTTATTTTATTTTTTAATTTGTTGGCCTAGAAAAAGGTTCTAGAGTAAAACATATTGATTTTGTCAACACTTGGGGGTGGGGGAGGTTCTAGAGTTAAAGCATATTCCTTTTGTTGCTACTTGGGGGTAGGTTTTTACCAATAAAAGTGATAAACAAACCTTTGTGCATTTCTCAATGAGCATGGAAAAAAGGGTTTTAGATTAAAGTATATTCTTTTGTGTTTAGATAATAGGTTTTAAATTCTTTTATTTTTGTCTTTCTAGACACACATGATAAAGGAGGGATTCAAACCATGGAAAAGGAAGCACTTTCCAAGTGGGTTTCCTTTCAAGCAAACCAAGTGGATAAATATCCAAATGTATTGTGAGGACAAATTATATCTCTTGTATATCCCTCCTAGGGAAAAGGAGGGATGTTAAACTTACTTTTCAAAAGTGAGATACATCTTAAATCTATAATTTTGTCTTTAATAGTGATGATCCCTCCCACTTTTAAAGGAGGATCTTCCATAGAGGTTTATATAAAGTTAGGCAAACATAACATTGGAAGGTTGTGTTTACCCAATTCATGGGCTTTAATGTAAAATATGGAATGTGAAACATGATTTTTCAACGCAATTCAGCATGAAACCAATTTCATGTCAAGTTGTTGCATGTCACAAAGTTGGTGCACCTTGCACACGTGAAGTTTGTCATCATATCGTATGAAGCTTCTTGCATTCTTTGTTTTGGGTTTTTGTTTTGTATGAATTTGGATATCTTAATTTGTAAATAGCTATGGTTTCTTTCATTTCTTGGTCATTATTGTTAAAGATTTTTTTTATGATGACTTTTGTTTTGTTGGGAGGAATGCACTTTGTAATGAAAGAATTGCACTTGATTATTGTAAGATGGAACTCCTCTCCATATGATTTGTGATTACAATACTATAATAGTAGAACCATATCGCAAAAGAAAAAAATAATGGCTTGCAAATTTCTACAACATTTGTGTGTGCCATTGTTTTTATTATTACACCATGGGGATTAACTTTTACATTTGTGTGTTACTTTTCCTACCATGTAATGGATTGAAGCCAATAGTCCATTGAAATGCAATAGTGGTGGTGATTGTAGTAACTTTTTTCTCTCTGTGCTTATCATTTTGTGATGATGTTTGTTTGTTCATTTATTGATGATGTGTTTTAGATCTTTTTGTTTACAAAAAAATTGTGTTCACAACATGAAACTACAAGTGATATTGATTTACAATGTGTAGGTTTTTTCAACATGTTCTTGTTTTTTTTCTCTAAACCCCAAATAACACCTATAACAATGAATAATGTACATCAATAGCTCATGGGTGGGAAAATGTTGTTGGCAGGGAATTCATGTTGAGTTTTCAAATTTTGGTTCATTATTGTAAGTTTTGCAAACAACAAACAAAAGATGATGAAACACCAAATAGGAGGTGAAAATGGGGCCCAATAGGCCACCACTTTAAAAAAACTTCAACTCTTTATGAAATGATGTTTTCATTGCTAAAAACACATATCTTTGCCATGATCTTGAAGGGAAGAGAAAGGAGGTTTCTAACGCAAAGATCAAATACACAATAATTATCAAAAGGTAAAAACAAGACAACTAAAAACCATAAATATTCTTACAACTTTCTATGTGATTGTGTTTAGTATATTCATATTTGTTTCACAATGATTATCAATGAAATTAATCATGTCAATTATAATTATATTCAAATTGTGCTTATAGGCCTTGCATAGTGATTGGAATAGAAAAACTCATTGAAATGACTTCAATGGTAGTCACCTAGACCCTAATTTATTGACATAATGTTAATACATTAAGTTAGAACTACAAAAGAGTTGGAATTTTATTTTCGGACTAAACCAAAAAGTGTTGACACAACCTTGATCTTCTTTCTTTAACTTGATGACGTAACATGTACCCCACACCATATGTTGCATGTTCAAATCCACACATGTATAAATAATGGAACATTCTAAAATAGCCTAACTATTGTAATTGGATCACATAAGCATTACACCAATACATTCAATCATGTTAATAATGTGTTAAATTTCATTCAAGATTCAAATTGAAGTTGTCCTTGTTTTGAATGTATATTTTGCACATGGTGTTAGATATTTTCATTATGTTGAAACAAATATTGTATTGTAAGAATAAAAGCAAAATCGACAAAGGCATATGCATCAATGTGATGTTTGTTATATAATTTTTTATAATTAAATGGGAAGCTTTGACATATTGGGGTGTCAAACAATGTGCTGAAATTTCAATTGGAGGGATATATTATAGCTCCTTCAAAGTTGCATAGTTATTTCAAGGTTAAATTACCTTCTTGGATTTTGACTTTTGGATTATGTGTATTGAATTGTCTTTTGGTTTTCCTTTACTTCTTATCTTGTAATGAGTTGTTTTGGCATTCAAATGCCAAACATAAATGACCCAATGATTTTTTTGGCATGAAATTTTGCCAAAATGCAAAAAAAACACAAATTTTTTTTTTGGTCACAATATTCCTTTTTAGAAAATTACCAATTCTTTTTTAAAATTGAAAACTTTTCACAAAATATGGACTTTGATTTTAGTTTGGTAGAATTTTTTCAAATAGTTTTTCATTATTAGTTCAAGTATGTTGGCACGTAATGCAAAATCTTTGTTGGATGTTAACCAATCACACAACATCAAAGAATATCATGTATTTAATTAATTTTGGACATTTGAAAAGTTTAAAATTAAGAATTGATCATCTGAAAATTGAAATTTTTGAAAGAAACTTTGATTTGGGGCCCATGACTAGATGACACAACAATAGACATTAATAATGTTTTGCCTCACTAAATGAATTACCAAATAAATGTTAACAATGTTTTGCATCAAATTTAATAAAAATTGATCCTAGCCACCAAAAAAAATTTAATCCAAAATTAGCTAAATAAGTGTTGAATTGAAAATATATATCATTAAAATAACCCCTCTAATTCATATTACTCACAAGATGTTATTTATTAACTTGATGTTTTCATTACTCAAGTTAGTAAAAAATTATGTTGGTATAATTTTGATATACACATACAAATGTATATCATTTATACCCTTCAAAAAATGTTTTCACAAGTTGCAAAATCCTGAAATAGATCATTTTTTACATGGAATGAACATGAAAACTCATAACTTTTAAATAGGCCTCAATTCATAAAAACATTTCCACATCAATTGAAAAATATGTCATCATCTTTCATGCATTGTTCACACTTTATTCATGTCTTTTAATCAATCTTCTTTTGAACTCCACTGCATATCAGGTCACCGAATGGGATTATCCAAAAAAAATTATTAACGAAAAAATATTAATTAGTCCCCAAAAAAAATTAATCCATGTGTAATTGATGATTTTGTGCATAATTGGAACATGAAAACATAGAGAGTTAAATGTTGGTCTTTTTTGTTGGTTTCCTTTTCTTGTGTGGTGCAAAAGCTTAGTTAACAATCAAGTTTTTCATCTTCCATTGTAATTTGCAACTTGCAATTTTTCTAGTGTTATTGTAATACCTTAGCCAATTCAACACTTATTATATTATTTATGTTTTTTTCAAATTTTCTAATAATTACTACATGATTGTGTGAATTTTTTTGGAAATCCTAGTTGTCACATGTCAAATGTGTTCCTTAGGAAAATAAGGTACTTTTGTAAGATCCCTAGGGCAAAAAACATAATCCAATCAGATCTTTGAAAGGGAGGGGCTTATTTTGTAAGGCATTGATTACCTCAATTGTTACATAATGTAAACCCCTAACAACAACAGGGACTTACATTATACAAAAACCATTCTTTGTTGAAATGTTTTAAGATTATTTAATATTTTTGACGAAAATGTGAATAATTATCTTTTAAATGTCGAATTGAATTTTTAAAAATTAATTAAATATTTGATAGTTGATTGTCAAATTAGCCAAGGTATTACGATATTGAATGATCATTGGGGTTAACCATCTATTGATAATTGGTATTTATTGATATGTTTGCATCAATGTTGTGTGGATATTTGAATGGCAAAACTAGAATTCAATGGTGTTAATAAAATCAAATACCCATTCAAAATTGGTTTGCATTCAATTCATCAACACAATAAATGTTCATTTTTATATGATCCCCTCAATGAATGGCAAAGGACATATGGAATGATTCATATTAAATAGTTGTGGGGGCCCCCAAAGTTCAATTTATTTATTTTTTTGATGGGCATGATTGATTCATCCTATAATGAGATAAATAAATAAATTTGGATAGTCTTGAAATAGATATAATATTTTTGTTTTGAGCTATTTATATAGGTTACGATAATAAAATATATGGCAAAAGATATGGGATAAAAAGTGAAGTGCTATTGGGAACATGTTGGGGAACACATTGGGAATTAAGGAACATGTTGAGGATCACATTGGGGACTTCATGGTGGGAACTTGATGGGAACACATTGAAAACAACAAAAATTGCCCCACCTCACCCAAAAGATGATGGTTCACCCTAATGGTTATTAAAAACTCTTATGCAATTAATTGTCATTTCTAGTTAAGGCTAATAGCAAGGGCATGAATTATGAAATATAATGTTACATGGTGCACATTAGTAGAAATGTCATCATCATTGACCCCAAATGATTTATTTCCTAATATCATTTTAATTTAATGCTCCAATCACATTTGGTGTTAAAGACTTTAACGTTAAGTCCTTTAACACCAAATTAGTTTTTTAGGACTCAAGCCTACTTACCATAAAGTACAATGTTAAATTAGTTTTTTAAACTACCATTCACACCTATGATGTTACAAAACCTACTAATGATTAAGTTAATGTTAAATTTTAATATTTTTGCATCATCATTCGCACTCGTGATAATGATAAGTTTCTTTAGCATATTGTTATTTTATTATGTTGGGAAGGTGGTAGGTAAGTGCATAAATGGATAGGTGAATAGGTGGGTAGTAAGGTAGACTAATGAATGGCCATGTAAGTAGTTGAGTGGGTGGATGTGTGGGTGGGTGGATAACTACATAGGTATAAATAGGTAAATGGGTGGCCTAAGTAGATAAGTAGGTAAAAAGTAGGTGATTAGGTGGGTGGGTGAGTAGGTAGATAGGTAGTAGATAGGTGGGTGGGTAAGTAGGTAAATAACAAGTAGGTAGGTAAGTGGGGGTGGAAATATAGGTAATAGGTAGGTGAGTGGGTGTATGACATTAGGGCTTACAAAACATTATTTCTCAATGTTAACATTGAATTAAAGAGCCTTTTGGGCTACTAGCTAACATTACCATTTTAATTGGAAATCTAATTTTTCTTTATAAATTTGATCTTAAATTACCATGCTCTTGACATTTCCTTAACATTCTTTTAACACCAATCGCCACATAAACAACCACATCATATTTGATCTTAACCAACATTTTATGTGTGAATCTTACAAAATTTGAAAAATCCTTAAAATGGAATTATGGATGATTTATCACTAAGTGTGATTCCACCTTAACCAATGTTAACTCCACAAGTTGCACGTGCAAAAGAAAAAAATTGATTCAAGATATGGACTTACTTTTTTCAAATCACACCTAAAATGAACAAAGAATTATTTCACCCTTGGAACATTCAAGGCCAACTCTATCACTAATTTATATTGTTTTTTACAAATAACAAATGTCATTCAATAGATGCAAACTTCACCATTATAAGTTGAACATGTCAATCATCTTGATTCTTTTCAGAACGATGAATATCAATTGTCATCCAAAAAATGTAAACTTCAATACTCATTTCAATTTGAACGACAATAGTGGTAATGAGGTGGTTGACTACCACTTTGGGTTATAAACCTACTTGACCTATTTACCAATTGCATTTTTATTTACTATTTTGAGTTGAAAAAATAAATTCCTCATTTCCATTTTTTTTAATGGTATATTACAACAAAAATTGACAAGTTTACATCGCATATTCACATCATATCACCAATTATGTTTTAACATTTAAATAATAAAATATAAACACAAGGCATCAAAATATGTATCAATATTGAATACTAGTTAACACTTGCATCATAAATAAATGTTATATTAATAATCATTTCCAACAAAAATAAATGTTCATTTTTGCTTGGCTAATCATTAAAATACTCACATTTTGAACATTTCAAATGAAGATTATATGTGTTTTTGCCTTTCATTTGTTTATATTAATAATCTATAAAATTAGAATTGTGAACAAAAGATATGAAATAAAATGTGATGATTAGGAACTACAACCATTTCATATCTCTTGTCCCATATAAAAAGATCTTTATTCTTTCACATATATATATCATTTCCTCACCATTATTTGTTCTTTCTCATTTTCCCCAAAGAGAAAACGATCTTTTTTAATGCATGTCGCTTTAGTAAAATTTATATTTTCAACAAACATTTTATGAATTGGCCTTATTTTGAACCTAGAATTAACAAGTCTTCTCAAGATTAAAATTATTAGATCCAAAACCAGCAATTAAGAAAGGTTGAAACCAATGGGTTTTGGTGTTTTGAATTTTCCTTGATCCCAAAATGGACATGTCATCCATTTTATTAAAAAAACATTAAACTTGAACCTAAAAATTATTTTTAAATACCAAGAATTGATCAACATTGATTTGAACACCAAATTTCAAACAAAATATTAGTTCTTAAATATATGAACAACACTTGGGCTCAACACCACTAAGGACAATCAAATAACAAAAGTATGATTTATTGTTGTGAAAATTTAGTTCTATTCATTATGCCACCATTGTAGTTCAAATGTAAGGTGCATCCTAGATGTTATCCTAATAATCAATTGAGGTTATAGCCAAAGGATTTTAAGCTCATGTGAATTTCAAAAGACATTTTGGAGGATCCCAAAATAGAGGCTTTTTTTTTAAGATAAAAATATGGAACGCTTACCCTTTCACCCAATTATGTAAATGAAAAAAGGACAACTTTGTGCAAATCATATTGGACAAAAAATGTTGTGATATTGGAACATTTTGGGGTGTGGTAAAACCTTCCACATAAAATAACATAACATAATAAAATCTTCACATGACTAATATGGTCAGCAATTTGTTTTGTTTTCTTCCTTCCCACACATTTTACACTTGCAAAAGGAACAAAAAAAACCATGAAAACTTCAAATTCTTTTCATAATTTAAAAAAAAAATTATGGGTTTTTTTAATGATATAAATTTTCTTTTATCACATTAAACATCACATTCACACCATGTCATCACATAACATCACATACACCAATGTTGATATTGTAAACAACATTTTTGTGTACATGAAAAAAACACAAATGTCACCATCATAACCACCAACAGAAAATGTTGAAGTTTCATAATGTCAACACATTTCATACTTTAAAAAATAACCAAGAAAAATATAATCTCCCTTTCATTTTGTTACGCAAGAAAATATTTGAAATCATGATAATAAATTTACAAGAAAATCTATCATTTAGGTTGCATGTTTTTAAAACTTTCAAGAAAGTAATTCAACCCAAAAAAATTTAATTCAACAATATTAAATTCAATTCAAACAAATTGAATTGATTTGAATTTCAAATCCAATCCAATCCAATTCAATATAAATTGCATTTGGTGAAATTCAATTTCATTTCAACCAAATTCAATTAAGTTGACTAGAATTTGATTAATTTTCACCAAATTGAATTGAATTTGGTTAGGATTGAATTTCAAATCAAATTCAACTAATTTGAATGAAAAATTCAAATTTCAATTATAACTAAACTAGATTTTAAATTCAGCAAATTGATAAATAAAATCATTTGAATTTGAAAAGGCCAACAAGAATAAAAAGAGGCATAAATATTTCAATTGTGTTTGCACAATCCTTCATATGGTCATTAACATTTCATCTAGAATTATTTCAAGTTTTATTAATTTCAACTGACGAACTTTACAATAACTTGATTTTTTATATTGTTGATATTAAAATTGCTGAATCAAGAAACTTTAAATTAAATTAATTATTTGACATTCATGTGTTGAATTTGTCGAAGTACTATTATACACATAACATGGACATGAAAAAACACATATTAATTTGCGTTTTCGCATCACATGCGTTTTCACATACATGTTAGTGGGTAGGAAGGAAAAAAGACTAGAGTAGTTAAGGTTGGCAAAGTTAGGTATGAAATACAAAATGACACAAATAGCAATATTTCTATTTGGGCTTCATGTTGTTTCACACTATTAGTGGACAATAATTAATTTTTTTTTGTGAACATAATAATTTTTTGTTGTGATCAATTTTGTCTTTTCAAAAGATAAATTTTTATGAATTTCAATATATATCATTTTGTTTCGTTCATTTTTTTTTTTACATTTTTGATTTGATGGGCAAAATGTCAATGAAAGTTTGATTCATTAAATAAGTTCACAACAAAATACAAATAAACCAAAAAAAATTTAATTTAATTTAATTTAAAAGGCCTAAAAATACCAAAAATACAAATATGAATGACACAAATAACAATATTTTTTTATTATTTAGATATAACATATAAAGATTTAAGTATTTTTATAACGTTGAATTACTTAACACTTACAAGATTATTTCTTTTCATGTTCCCCTTTGACCGTTTCTTTGACCGGTCGTTCGTTCGCACGTTCGTTCGTTCGTTTTTTAGTTCATTCGTTCGCTCGTTCGTTCGTTCGTTTTTTTAGTTCATTCGTTCGCTCGTTCGTTCGTTTTTTAGTTCATTCGTTCGCTCGCTCGTTCGTTTTGGAGTTCGTTTGTTCGTTCGTGCGTTCATTCGTTCGTCGTCTTCGCCAGCTCGCTGTTTTTAGGGTTTGGTGGAATGCAGTGTGCGGGGTGGGGAGGGAGATTGCAAGCGGCAGTGGTCGGAATCTGGTCGTCGCGCGATCTGCAATTCTTCGATCGTCCAGGAACATAGCGGTGGGTGGGTGACGACAGACAAATTTCCTGGACAAAATTCTGCTGACACCCAAAGCGGCACATGGGTTAGACGGGAATGAGCTTCTCTGGTTCTTTACTCGTGGGAAGACAAGCAGTGGTCGGTCGAACTGGAGAGAGAGAGACAGAGACAGAGAAGGAAGATGGGTACCTATTATTGGTGCTGATTGTACTGTTGCAGACCAGAATCTGTCAAAAGGTGATAAAAGAAAAGTTAATGATTCCATGAATGGCCGTAGAAAACAAGGAGAAACACAGAATGTAGTGCTTTCTGTAAAAGTCCTAAAAGCCAAGACACAAGAAACAGAAACAAAGATAGGTATACCAGAGAATGCTTCACAATCAGAGCTGAAATTATTTTTGTTTTACTGGAAAATTGGCTGTTGAGAATTGGGTCATCAGCATCATCATCTTCCTCGGAGGAGATTTGCAAGGCGAAAGGAGTTGAGCTGGGAGGCCCAATTTTCTGATTTTATGATGGGCTCATGAGGCGACATACATTTTGCAGCTGTAATAATCACCACCACCATCATCATCAGCTTCTTCCGCTATGATATTCAGATCACTACTGTGTAGTAATAATTCTCAAGCTTGGGTTGAAGAAGCTGCTGTCAAGGGAACAAGAACAAGATACGAGAAAAATGTGGAGCACCAAAACAAGGAAACCCAACAACAGAAGATTCTCATACTTGCTGTTGGGAGATGGAGATCATTATATACAGGACTGGATAGCATCGTGTCGCCCTGGCCTGGTTGGCCCAGGTAACCAAAAGGTGTGCTTAATTTTGCCTTTAGATAGTAGTCTGAATGCTCCAACCTCCCTGTCTTGTTCTCATCAAGATGAAGGCCCACATACATAGCAGACTGGATTGATTTCATATAGCAGTTAGCCATCGATCAGTATCAGTGTCTGCTGAATCCACATTGAAAAACCCAAATCATTTCTCCATTTTGCAGGGTTTTTCAAGGCTGGCTTCCCATTTGAGAGCCAGCAGCAATGCTCTGTTCTTTTGTGGATTAGGTTAACCCCATAACCCTAAGAGACCTAAAGGTTCTTTTGCACATGTTGCAGCCTGCACAGCAGAGGAGGCTGAAGGGTCAGTTGCGGTTGTGTTCACGAGCCATTTTTTTCGAGCCAGATTATGTGCAGGCGCCAATACTTATGTTCCCCTTTTCAAAGATAAGAGCTATAGAAAGACTACCTGAGTCACTGGCTTCACCATCGGCATCGAACAGCAAATGGAGGAACAATTCTCTGGAGGGGTTCCAGTTGAAGACATCCTTACTTGTGAAAATGAAGGAGAATGGGGTGGATGCTCCTTATGTTTTCGAAAAAGAAGACAGCATTTGGTGGTTCTCTTTGGAGTTTTCCCGGGTCCAATCGGTATGCCTGTTCTTTCTCAGAAGGCAAAAAGATAGTCTTTTGCCACATACCTTTGTATCTCCTGTGGATTTCTTTTTTTGGGCTGGATTTTGTGGTCCTTGAATTGTATTGTTTCCGATGCCCCTGTTTGAACATCTGTGGTGCCCTTTGGATGTGATAATCTCCTGATCACTTGATGCTTTCAGCTCTTAAGTATTGCAATTCTGCTGCCCCATTCCATAAAACCCTGGCCTTGGATTGCCAAAAAATTTCTCGGTATTGTGGTGCACCTGATGCATTTCTCTTTTGGCAGATACCACTGTGATGGGTATGATGGATTTCAGTTGTGCTACAGGTTCACACCCAAATTTCAGTTCTGGGTTTGATTTCTGAGGTTTAGTGTAGCTTTGGGATGTTAAGAAGACTTAGGAATTGGGGGTTTTAGGGCTGAAGGTTGATGGGGTGATATTGTGGGGGACAGTTTCTTCAGCAAGCACAGCCACTATTAGCAATAAATGCCCTGCCATTTGCAGAAAGGGATATGATATTGCAGAATGCAGCAGCACAGAGAGAGGCACAAGCTCAATTTGACACTAGCAGGTTGCTTGACCTAAGTGAACAAGTCTTACTTGATTGCCCAGCTGCCCAGGTACAATGGTTCACATCTTCTCCCTTTCAGTCCCAATGCTTCCTGACAGCATGACCTTTTTCTGGCGTTGATTCTTTTCCCACTTTGGAACCCCAGTTCCCCAAGATCCAAACCCTTCTCATTTAAATGTCTAACATGACAATACACATATTTTGCACTATTTACCTGGTTGATCATTCTTGTCAAATTGATTACAGGTGACGCCACTTGTCCGAGAGCCTGGCAGGCTTGTGCTGACTCAAGCGCGAGTCTACTTTCAGGTAACCTATGCTGGCAGGTATTGCAATAAGCAAGTGGGCCTTAAGTAAAAAGTTCTTTCCTTTTGATTAAAAACCCTCTGGTTAGCTGGTTTTTGGAATGCCTTTTGGTTTTGTATCTGAGAGTTTCATATTGAGTGCAGCCATTGCATAATCTGACTGATAGCAGTCCAGTACGGTCACAACCCTACTGCAATGTGGTGGCCGTAGCACGCAGACGACATGCACTGAGGCCAACAGGGATGGAAGTTTTTTTCCAGGAGGATCCTTTAGCCAGAGGGCCCACAGGAAATGGGTTAGGAGAGGATGCCAGTGCATTTTTCACTTTTCAGAATACTCAGCAACGTGACATGACCATTTCTACGTTGCTCGAACAGTTAGGGGTATGCATTTTCTTTTCAATGGGCAATTGAGTAAGACTCATTCACTTAGGTCAAGCTACCCATTTATCACCTCCAAGTTCCTCTCATGACTTCAGACCTCTCATGGGTTCTGTGGATGGTTGGATGGAAATAACTGTCGTTGGGGGGTAATGGGTACCAGGGTCAGCATGGTGCTGCTGCTTCAGCTGGATTACTTCTCGAAGCCGACAGTTTGTGGCTTCAGAGGGTCACCACAGCCTGGCAGGTCTCTCTCTCATTTTATTTTTCTTTTTGCAATTCCTATGTAACATTGGTACTTTGAGATCAGAGTCAACAAATTCTTTGTATGTATGCATGTTGTCAGTCTGTATGTTGGTTTTGAAATGTGAGCACCAAAAGTGCTTGACTTGCCTGCCTTCACATGGGTATGTGATTTGAGTCCACAGATGGACTGCATTTGTTTCATTTCCAATGATGATTTTTAGCACCCGCCTTCTTTTCCTTCTTATGGTCATTGTTAAAACATGAATTGCTGAGGAACCTACTCATGGATTTCCATGGTTCTGGCATTGGGTGCAAAAGGTTTCAATCTCTGAAGCACTTATGGCACTTGCCAGTTGCTTCCTCAGAAATAAGAGTACATTGTATTTGTGTTTGCTTTGATGATGGGGAAGGGATATTATGTATAACATATGTTGTTGGCAGGCAAGGCTAGTATCAAATTATGACTACTTGATGTATTTGAATCTGGCGGCTGGAAGGAGCTTTTGTGATCTCACGCAATGGCCCATAATGCCTTGGGTTCTCAATGACTATAAAAGCTCTAAACTTGACTTTGCAGATCCCAGTATTTTCCGTGACCTCTCTAAGGTGCATCTTGTTCTTTCCAGTGTATTGGAAAGTTTGTACTTGAGACTGTACACCCTGTTGCCCTGACTTGATATCTCTGCTGCTTCTCTGCTGACTGTACATCCACAGAAATGGAAGTTTGTAATATTGAATTCAGATTTTGGTTTGTAGCCAGTTGGAGCTCTCAACCCCACACGGCTCTCCGTGTTCCATGAACGCTACCACCAGGTATACATGTTTTGTCATTGTTCTGAGAGAAACATTAAAGCAAAAACTGCAAGTTTGTTACCATACTTGTATATCAGGCATGCAGAGGTGTTGGGCGTGTTTTCAAGCTCCTGGAACATTGGAATTTTTTTCCACAGAAAGTTCTCCACCATAGGAAATCAGGAGAAGCTCAGGTTGCAAGTACGGAGCATCCCTGACTTAGGTTTGAACTTCCTGGACATATCATCAGGAATTTGTGATGAAGATGTTATATGAATGGGAGCTCATGTTTCTCAAATCATGCTTTGTTGTAGATGCTGGAAGGAGATAATTCTCATCCACCATTTTTATATGGAACCCATTATTCAACTCCTGGGTAAGTTCCACTTTGGGAACCCACAAATCTTCAAAATTAACAGTTTATTTTATCTTTGTTGCATGTCCTTTTATGTGATGGCTTGGATCATCTACCTTCAGTTTACATGTGTTCCCATCTGGCTCTTCTTTTCAAATTTTCCCAACACCCCAGTCCTTTTGCTGCCTTTGTTTTAATCTGAAGAATTGCAAATGAGAGTATGTTGACAAAATCAGCAATTCAAACTAAAAATGGAAGAACCACAATTGGCAGATATGTGTTGTACTGGCTTGTTCGAGCTGCTCCTGCGCATATGCTCCGCCTTCAGGTGCCCCTTCATTCCAATTTGAGACGGTGGTCATGATGGAACAAGACCCCTCAATTCCTTTCTAGACTGCAAAGGGTGTCAACTCATTGAAGACAATTGACATTGCTCATGGTATAATTGGTCCTGAAGATGATGGATTATTCTCCAGGGATTTTTCGCCTTTGGTGGGATACCTGGAAAGATTGGGTTTAGCTTGGAAGCCTGATTTTATTTAATTTGGGGGTTTGTTGACAGAATGGAAGATTTGATGCACCAGACCGCCTCTTTGCAAGTGTGGCAGATTCTTGGGAAAGTGTTCTGAACAATCCAGCTGACCTCAAGGAGCTCATCCCTGAATTCTTCGCTCCACCTTCGGATTTCCTTGTGAAGAGGTTCATAAACCCAAATTCCTTTTCAGCAGGTTTGGGGTTCAGGATTATGTTTATTTTTCCATGTTTTCCTGTTCTGGGATTTGGGCATTCCACAGAGATGGTAAGCCCTGAACCCTGAACCCTGAACCTTTGAATGAACATGTACAGGGAAGGTTTGAATTTGGGTGTCCGCCAAAATGGAGTCTTTGTGGGTGATGTGATGTTACCCGCCTGGTAATCTCTCTCTCTCTCAACTAATCTTCTTGTCAACTTCTGTTTCATGCTTGATGAACTTTCCATCAGTTGAGTTTGGTTGTGAAAGCAGGAAGTAGCATAAGTTGTTGATGGTCATGTGCACTATTCTGAACTGCTGATCTTGTTTGTTTTGTGGCCCTTTACACTCCCACCTGATTGTAAACTGTAACAAAGGGGGCTGTGGAAATGATGCAGGGCAAAGGACCCTGATGATTTCATTGCAAAGCACCGACAAGCACTGGAGAGTCAGCATGTGTCAATGCATCTTCATTCCTGGATTGATCTCATCTTTGGCTACAAGCAGCAGGGCAAGGTAAACTTTCCCCCCTGAGCTTATGACATGCAGAAAATTAGGCACTCTTGCCCAACAAACCCTCAAGACCCACAGCCATGTTCTGTCTTTCATCAGATGCCAATCTCATTGGATTGCTGTAAATTTCATGATAATTCACAGTCCAGTGTGAAGTCCAAACCACCCAATTTCTGTCTTCTGATGATGTAAACAAAATGCTGACAGATGAAGTGAAGTAACTTTGTTTTTCTTTCAGTCCTTTGGGAGCTTATCCTTTGTAGTTGTAAAATGGTAATTGGAGCCCTGAACTGTCTTGTTCAGAGTTTTACAAGATTTGAGTTTGGAGTTGCTGGGGTTTTTTTGCAGGAGGCTCTGGCTGCAGATAACCTGTTCCATCACTTAACTTACGAAGGAGCAGTGGACTTGGAAAAAGTTGATGACCCCGTTGAGCGTGCAGGCCTTGAAGCTCAGGTTCATCCAATTGAGAACCCCCTCTTCTTCTCTCTCCCTATTTGTTTTCTGCTTTTCATGACCATCTGGGGTATTGGGTTGCCCTGTGACCATTTGGAGTTCCCTCTACCGTGTCTGCTCTTCCCCTGGAAATGCACCTGATCAGGTCCAATGTGAGATAAATATGATGGGTAGTGGTTTGCAGATTTAATTCATATGGGAAGAAAACAGCTGACATTTTCCTTGATGCATTTGGTCCTGGCAAACCTGGATGCAAGTAATTTCACGGAAAACTGATGCAGGTAGATTGAGCTTGTGGTTTAGATAAATGAGTTTGGTCAAGCACCTCGTCAGCTTTTCACAACACCTCACCCACCACGACTCTTGAAGCGAAAAGCAACCGTTGTGAACAGTGCTACTCTATCAGAATCCAGATCAAAGGGCTTTCGCGGTCTCAGCATGGAGTTTGTTTCCCACATTATGGCCCTTGCATCCTCAACTTCTGATGCTTCTCGCACTTCAACAAGTTTGGCACAGAATCCTGCTGCAAAACTGGACATTTCTCCCTTGATGAGATTGCCATCGAAGTATCAATCTGGAGTACCATCTGTTTCAGGAAGGTCATCAAAATGTGATCCAGATTCCATTGCAGGGGGAAACTATCATGGTAGTGCAGAGAGTGACAGTATTAGTTCCAATGACAGGTGCAGTACATTAGAAGCTTCATCATCAGCTTTTGATGTTATGCAGCGTGTTGAAATCCATTCACCAAGTTTGTTGAGAAGTTCATCTGGTGATAAAACTGCTGAGCAAATGTTGCTCAAGGGGATCATTCCCAGAGAGTCAATAAATGAAAGAACAGATAGCAATCAAGGATGGGAAAGGAGAGTGCAAGCATGGGATGGAAAGAGGGATGATATAGAAGACAGTCGAGAAGGTGTGCAATTCAGAAGAAATGATGAAATTCAGAAGAAAACAGGAGATGACATCAGGAATATAAGGAGAGATGAAATAGAAGGCACAAGTAAGGATGGAAGAGAAGACAACAGGATACAGGAAAAACCAAGTGGTACAAAGGATGAGTTGCAGGTGGAGTCGAGCAAAGAACCTCCTCCACCACCACCTTGGCACTGGATGTTTCGGCAGCGGTTATCTGAACCACAAACTTTGAAGCTTCATCGAAGTCCTATTAATGCTTTAGTCTTGTCGGATGAGAATGCGTCAGAGTCACTCACAATGTACTCTGTGGGCCAGGATGGTTTTGTGAAGGTTTTCCATTCTTCCTTACATGTCTCTTGGGTCCTCGCTAAATCTCCAAATTTGGAGCTCTCCCTGCAGGGTTTACAGCTTAGCATTCTTTCAGGTTAGGCTTCAGACACGAGAGAGTAGATTTGGGACTAGGTTTTTCTGATCTAACTTCTGGTACATTTGAGTAGAAAGAGATTAGTGGTAAAGATCAAGAGATAGAGAAAGGAATTGACCAAATTGAACTCGAGTGTTCAGGCTGCTTATTTAGTTATCTCTCACAGATAATTAAGAGAAGCTTTGTTCTTGTTCTTTTGCCAGGTTTATTCAATTTCCGAGGGTTTTCAAGTTCGAGCAACAAAACTTGGAAACCTGCCACTTTCATGTCTCACTATTGCCCACAGCACTGATGCATACCCGGTACATTCTTTATCACCCATTGACAAGAAAATGTTGATTTCTTAGGAACTGAAGAGAGGTAGAATTGACAATGGGTAGTACACTTCTTTGCCAAATATCATGCTGCTGGGGTTTGGATGCCAAATGTTTTAGCTGCAATGTCGGCCTGCCTTTCTCAGAATATAGCATTATAATATCTTAATGTGGTACCAAGCAACCCTGGCATCAGAGAATACAAGAAGGTCTTAATCTAAGTGTTAATTCAATGTGTTGTGGCAGACTGTGTTAGCAGGATCCTATGATGACTTTGTTTATGCTTACTCTGTGGACTATGGACGAGCCCTGGGCAAGGTACAATTGATGAACTTCTTTTTCTTGCACGACAGTTCCCTTGCAATGAAGCTTCTGAGTGTAGCTTCAGAAAATGTCCACCAGAGTTGTTACGGAAATGATCGATTTTCTCTCCATGGAAATCAGAGCATTTGTGCAGAACTCCTTTTTTTGTGAACTACATGCATCCAGTGTCTTAGCTGCATGGTATAGGGTGAAGGTTTAGATTGGTTTAGTGGTTGACAGTGTTGGGGATTTTGCAGATGAGAGTGCATGATGAGACAGTGTCCTGTGTGCAAATGACGGGCAATGGTGGACAACGCATGGTGACAGCTTCATGGGATGCCACTGTGAAACTCTGGGGAATTGCTGAGGGGAGAGGTGGTTGGTCCACAAGTTGTGCTGGTAAGCAAGTAATTGTTGGGTCTTTTGATTCCCCAGTAGTTAAATGTAACCAAGGCAAAGACCCAGTTTTAGTCTCTTAGAACTTGAGCAGATGATCCATCTACTCTATGGTGCTTAGTGAAAACTCAGTACATTCCCCTCGCCAGAGCATGAGAAGGCATACAGCAGTAGTGACTGATTTGCATGTGAAACTAGCTTGGAATGCAAGTGCTGTCTACACAAGATGTTACATTTACTGCGATGCTTACCCTCCATAAAACCATCTCTGAATTTTATGAGTATTTCACATTTGAGACAGTTGTACTGAGGTCGAATACCAGGTCTGGGTTCAGAGATGAAATGTTGCTGCATATTTGACTCTTGAAAGCATCACATAAATCTGCCATCCAGAGAGCTTTGAATATGAATTGTGATCTAACAAAGTTTGATGGCCTATACTCAGCTCCAATTCCTGAGGCAGAGTTTGTGGAGCACAGTGCTGCCATTTGGTCACTTGATGTAGAGGAAAATGGACATCTGGCAGTCTCCGGGGGCGAAGATGGTAATCTTAACTCCAAAGCCCCACAAAGCACTAATCTTACATTGCAACCTCTAGTGTCTAATCCTAGGCAAAAACCTTAAAAGACCTGACATTGAGGAAGGAAAACCTGTAGTTCTAGCCTTTCATAGGCATTTTCAAAGCTTCTGTCAATGGGGTCACCAGCATCATCAAAGCTTCTGTCAGGGTGTGTGGTTTAGGGTTTAGGTTTGTAAGTTACGCCCATCCCTACTATCTCATGTCTCATTGTTTCGAATTCTAGGAAAAGTTGAATCACCTGAAATTTGTGTTCCTCTGTGATGACAGGGATTGTGATGGCTTGGGACCTTCGGAATCCTACATCATCTGTATGGCAGGCTGTTATGGGTGGTGGCGTCGCTGGTGTTCGAATGACCCATAATGCCAATCATGTGGCTGTAGCATCAACTGATGGTATTCTCCATGTTCTTGAGGTAAAACCCTAAATCGTAGCCTAAGACCCTTCTTCATGTCTGTGAAAGACTAGTCTTGAAGGATTGGGACCCACTCCCCTGCATGACAGTAACAGTTAGTCACTGCATCCCATGTTGAAATCTTGCAGGATCTGATGCAATTGTTGCCTATTTGTGAAGATCACTGGTTGCTAGAAATCACATAAAACAGTCTGTTTTGGTGTCAGGCTGTTAACACAATTTTTTCCTCCTTGGAGAACTTTTCAAAACAAAACATAGAACTCAGGATGATGATACTTGCTATGACCATCTACAATTTATGGATTGTGGGCTGACTTTCTATGTTGTTCATCATTATGATAATTAATGAACAAACAAAATACTGATCAAGTTTGTTTTCATTTTGTGCAGATGCGGCAAGGGGGAGCAGTGTTAGCAACAAAAAACTGCGGAAATCCTCTACGTTGCTGCGAAATTGCTGGGCAACTTATTATTACTGGAAGGTATGTAAATCATTGTGTGCAATAGAATTCTTGTGATGACAATTTTGCCTAAAGACTTCAACCGATAGGCCTTATGAAATATATGCATAACGTTTTGGAAATTTGACAGTTACTGGAAAATTAGATTCAGAATTTTGGAGCCCGGATTAGGGGAGGTGTCCACACACTAATCATTTTGTCATGTACAATTTGGGTGTAAATCCCCATATCACAGTATGGATGGAGCCTTGCACTTCTGGCCATATGAGTTTCCAAATGAGGACGGCA
>Ga0116227_10008562_pt1 | contig 19200 bp, 22 predicted proteins | sample S1TSphgellanicum_FD_89693 | JGI IMG/M metagenome (GOLD analysis project Ga0116227, IMG submission 89693) | Host-associated microbial communities from peat moss isolated from Minnesota, USA - S1T2_Fb - Sphagnum magellanicum MG | ecosystem: Host-associated > Plants > Peat moss > Unclassified... | reverse complement strand
TGCATGAGTCTCCATTGCTCTTGGAAACAAATACTGACTGGAAACCAGTTTCTGCAACCACCACCTGCTGCATTCACAAGACCAAATAGAGAAAGCTTAGGAAACCAGGACCTGCTTCCACAAGCCCCAACCAAGGCAATCAGAAAGACCACACATCATCATCATCATTATACCATCAAGGAAGATTAAGATTTGAGTAAACAACATTCAATTTACTTTAATGATGGGCATGGTAGGAGGTGGTGCTTTCCATCAGGTTTACGTTCTCTCCATTACAGCGTGAACGAAAAAATCCCACTCATGATACATAAGATAAGCAGGAGGAAAAAGCAACAGGAAAATCTAGAATGGGAAATGGGCATAGGTAAATACCCTGTTCATGAGCCCTACCTTCTCTTCCTGATGGCATCGATCAAACGATACTTCGTCCATGAGACATGAAGCTTGTTGTGTGTTGTTGAGGTCTTCATCTCCAAACATACCAGTTTGAGGCTTGTAATCATGTACCACAAGAGGAATCTCAGCCCAGAAATTCACATCATTCCAAAAAGCTTGGTCACTACAGTTTGGAAGTTCATATGGAAGGGGTTCCAGGTTTTCAAAAGGATTTGAAGTGATGGTGTCCCAACCATCATCGCCTTGATTCTTAACATGTGCATCTTCATAGTTGTCAGAGGCCATTTTGTCACAGGACAATATGCATGGTTCTTCCATTTTGTCAGAGGACAAAGCACATTGTTCTTCTGCTCCAACTGAGCTACTTTCATTCTCAACCTTATTCTCTTTGGTGTGTGGTAATTCTTGTGTTGTTGTTACCTTCTCCCTCATGGCTGCTTCCAGAGCCTTTTTCTTCACAAACAGCTTGATCTCGTCCATGACCACTGGGTCAAAATCATCAAGTGACAGATGTTCAGGTAGAGCTGGGAATGAGCCCTCTGAATCCTGGAAGTTGAAGGGGATGCTTTTGCCGGTGTAAAAAATGCCGGCATCATAGGCTCGAGCAGCCTCAGGGGACGTTGTGTATGTCCCTAACCAAATCGTCCTCTTCCAGCGCCTCGGTCAGATCTCTACTAGATATCCCTTCACCCCTGGACGGACACGCACACCTCAGTACTTGGGTGGATTACCATCTGAGGCAATCTTTACTGGTTCTTGTTGAGGAAGCGGTTTGGGTTTCTTAGGCTCTAACTTTACTTCTCGCTCTGTCTCCAAGAACTTCACTGCAGCATGTGCTGCTACACTTCTGTGATAACAAAGAAAACAACTGTTTAGCAATCTGAACAAAGACACATGCGTACGTACGTACACACATAGCAATTGAATCAGTCAAAGCTCAAGCTTAAACTGTCGTTCTACCATCTCTTGCTGCCGAGCCAGGGAACAACAGTTTATGACCGACCTGGGAAGCACACAGACATAATGTGATTAGACAGGGAGTGACCAGACAGGGAGCATTTTAGGTTTCTGTAGTGTGAAAGCTATATTCGTTTTAGGGTTTAGGTGATGAACTCGTCGTCAACTTTCTTCATGCAAACGGCGGGGTTTATCTTTTCATTTGTTTGTTACTGATTGTGAGTTGGAAGGTTTGTTGCTTGTGTGTTATGTGAGACAGGGTGGCAGCTGGAGGTGGATGGCCAAGTGCGATCTATGGATGCACGAAAGGCGGGAAGAGCAGTAGGTTGGACGAGAATAAGAGATTGGATTCGAAGGAGAAAGAGGCAGGTTGACAGGCAGAATGAGGGTAGTTTTTGGTGGTAAGAGAGGAGTTTCTAGGATAGTTAGTTGCTATGTTTTTCTTCCGCTGCGCCAGTAACTATAAGATGGCCAGCTCTATGTTCTCGTTAGAATTAGGACTAATCAAGGGTTGATGCTGAAGGCTGATGATGCTTAAAGGTGATTTGAGTTGTAGAATTAGAGGCATATAGAAACTTCATCTGTAGAAGTTGTGGGGGAGACCTTGCTTGGATTATCCAGTGGGTAGTTCATAACACCTGAGTGGGAGCTAGAAACCTCTTTGTGGGTATCCTTGGGACTGGGCAGAATGTGAATGAGACAAAGAAGTAGGATGGAGGAGATTACAGCAAGCATTCATAGATCCATGCTTTTCATAGAATTCTGTCCCCTTCTTGAGTAGTTGTAAACCAACTTGGTGCACCTGGTTCAGATGTCGAGTAGAGCCCAGAAGTTGATCTGTGTCAAGCCTTAGCACAAGCATTTGTGTTCATTGACCCAGGTAGAAAGGGGAAAATGGGGAGAAGGGAATTAGTAGCTCATCACAAACCGAATGAACATTGAGAGCTCTGACTTCAAGCTAGACCCTACTGACATTTTGCACTCACAATACAAGAATGCCATTGTTCCAGCAGCAACCAAGGGATACTACTGTAGTAGATTTAGGATAGGTTGATGGTGTGCATATTTTTAGGAACCAGCCGAGAATGGAGGGTCAGAAGTTGTGGGACCTCATAATAGGACTGCTGTAATACTACTTACTTGACAGGAGATGAGTTACTTAGCTTATAACAAAGTGGATTTATGAGAGAGGTAGAGGTTTTGTGGACTCTCTCTTTTTGGTTACAATAAGACCCATTGGCTTAATGGATAAATAAATTGAAAATATATATACCCTTACCCAAGGATATGTGAAAAAAATATAAATGCACAACATTGGTCAATAACTTACATAATCAAATTTTTGACTTTGGCATTAAAAACAAATGGGAATGTCATTTATGTGCTTTTTTGGGGCTCAACATGCAAGCCAAGATTCAAACATCTTATCTTATCACTTATGTAAGCTAAATAAAAAAAGTGTGATAAAAATTATATATAGATTTTGTGTTACCCACCATGTGCCCCAAGGCTTGCAAATAACATTTTATTAAATTACAAAAGACCAAACATTTAAAATTTGAATATCTTTATTTTAAAATGTGTTTTCTGTTGGTTGATTTCAAATCTAGTTTAAGAAAAATTACTTGGCTTTTGGTGGGTTCTAAGAAATATTCCATAATGTTTTTCTTGAACCTATCATAAAATTTTTAATTAAATTCACCCAAATTCCAAAAGTCTAATAAAATTATTTATTTTTTATGCAACCTTGTCAAATTCTGCCTATTGTTGTCGATGAGTTCCGCGAAGGTTTGTCATCTAAAAATGATGACAAGTCTCTACATTACCCCATCACATGAACACAATATAACCTGTCAAACCATCTAACTAATTAATGAGGTAGTTTCACTAAAAATCATTGCATCTATTGTTCAATTTGCATTACCACAACTTGAGTTAAAAGACCCATTTAAGGAGTCTCCCTCCAATTACAAAAAGTAATGAATGAATGCATAGTTTGCACAACACGAGGGAGGTTGTGAGAAAAAAATGCAATGAACATGTAGTTTGAATAACTTGTGCAACTCGAAGGATATTGTGTGACATAAAGGTAGTGAGTGTCCAAGGAAGTTGCATAAATAGAAGTTTGCAGAACTTGAGTCATAATTTGCAACTTGTAGCTTGGACAAAAGTTTATGGGGAGGTTTGTGCAAGGAGGTTGGTTAGAAGTTCTTATTATCTTAAAGTTTTTTTTAAAAAATCTTGCTTGCACTTGTGTGGCCCCTTGTAACAACTGATTTAATGACATTATAAGTGTGCCAAATAACTTCATTGCACATATTGTTGACAAAACCACATGAATGGACATGTGGTGAAAAAAATATAAGGATAGTTGTGGTTAAAATGGGGTGAAAAATCTAGCAAGGTTGGTGAAAATTTGGTGAAGCAATGGTAGGTGTTGTGATGGGGATCACAACATCACTTATTTGTGATGGTCGTTATTGTAGGCACAAGTAGGGGCATGCAATGGAAATTCTCTTAATTTTTTATTGATGATTTAACTAGTTGGCTTGAACTTTGTAGTTTATATTTTCAACATGTGTTGGGTTGTATGTTTACGAATTTAGTTTGTTTACAATACTATTTTTTAAAATTTGAAACTTAGAGAGAAATGTTTAATGAAAGAACAATTTAATGAAGTTGGGTTAGAAAAATCATATACATAAATTGTATTTTTTTTATTCATTTAAAAGATATTGCATAATGTTCCACCCTACATGCCCTTCAATTTGGGGTTTAAAATATTTACAAGTCATTTTGACCCCATCATTTTCTAGAAAGTTCACCAAGATTTTCTCATAAATTTTGGGGCCTAATAAGACAAAATGACCTTTGGAAAGTCATGATGCTTGAACACATTTAAGAAAAATAATTTTCTTGTTTTTTAGGTTGTGGTATTGTCCATAATTGGAATGAAATGAACCATGTTGTTGAACCTATCCATAATTACAATAATCTCATCAACCCTTTTGAAGGTGGAAAATTCACTATGAATTCCATAAACACATTTTGCTAAAGCCCATCTACAATTTTGGAAGTTGTCACACCAATCTTGTTTACTTTTTTAAAAATTATTCTACTTTACTAACGTCTCAAACAAATTTTGCAACATTCTTTGGTGCCATACTTCAAGTTGGGTCAATAATAATTCCTTTCCAAATGTGTTATGGTATTTTTTGTATTATTATGTCCCCAAGTAATCCATTTGGACACTCTTTCAAAATTTTGTCAATTAGGCCTTCCTTTGGACCATACAGTATATTCTTTTCATACCAAAGTAGTCATTTTTGCAAATGAAAATGTGACTTGACCCATTTTCACAACTCTACATCTTTTGCTTGGCCAATTTTTCATGATAGCTCACCTCTTAGATGTCTTTCCTTAACTTTGGTTCTCCCACACATGCCAACTTAATTTGATATTTTCAACTCAAACATTAGGGATAATGTTAACTTTTAAGGCTAATGCCAAACAAAGTGGCAAATCATGACCTAATATTTGACTCTTTATGATCCATACCAGGTCATTGATAAAAATGAATCTAAAGTTAAAATTTATGATTTTATCTAAAAACCTTAGTAAACAAACTTGTTGTAAATGACAACTAATCATGAAAAAATTGTTTGAAATAATTTAATATAGAATTTTCCTTAAAGTCACCTTATCTTCACCTTGTTCCTGCACCTTTTTTGGCACATTATCCCCTCTTTGAACAAGGCTTGCAAATTTTATTAAGTTTGGGTATGAAATGCTGAAATTCAGCATTTAATGCACAAGGTTCAAAGTAATTATGGTAGTTGTACAGGTAGGAACAATGAAAATACATGTAATAGTAATGGAGACACTTAGGAAAAAAGAAAGAAGGGGTCAAAACAAGATGAAACTTAATTTAATAAAAAAAATGGTGCATTTTTGAGTTTCACCCCTCATTGAAGGCCAATGTTTTCTTTTGCAAATATTTTTTTGAATTTCATTTGGGTTTGGACCACACTTAAGGTTTTAGTGTTGTGTTTTTTTGAATTTACGAAAAACTCATATGTATAAAAATGATTCAATTTTCACTATAAGTAGTATTTTATAAAGAAATTTGTTGATCAATGTATTTGACACACCAACAAAACCAATAGAAGATCACCTTGATGTGAATGTGAAATGTAAAAGATGTTAGTCTTGTTGCTATTAGCTATATGATTCAAAAATGAAATGCGAACATGGTTAAACAAAAACATTTTGTAACATTGTCAAAGGCGGGGTCCCATGACATCCATGGATATTTTATGTCCAAACCAAGGAAGGTGGAATAATTGAAAATTTGTATAGCTTGGTAAAAAAATGAAAACAAATTATGATCCACATGTGTTCATTTCCCTTGTGATTGATTTGAAAAGTAGAAGGTAGTAATAGATATTTGAAATTGCATCTAGTTCATTATAACTTTAATGGATGTAAGAATGGATTACATGTAATGATCAAATTGAAACATCATCAAGTAGTTGGGCATTTGGATGTTGTGTTACTATCATAGTCATGATAACATTTACACTATGGGATTTGGTTTTATTGAACAAGGTGCAAACTTGGTATAATATTAAAGCTTATGTTTTTTTTCATTACAAATAACAATGGGTTGATAAGAACATGTGAATATAAATGGGCTCATAACAATAATTGTGTCTTGAATATCATGGCATTATACATTTGCACATACTCTTAGGATTTGAATTTTTGAGGAAAATGGCATTGTGTATTTGGAAAGATCTTTGACAATCAATGAATGATGTTTAATACCAACTGGTTGTAAGTTAAGATGACTCATTTTGGTGGATAAAACACTCCATAAAAATCCATTTGATGTTGTTAAAAATGGTAGTTTATTAATGTGGTATAATTAGTGAAGTGGGAGATTAGACAATGGTTAATGAATTAATAAAGTCCATGTGAACAAAATCTTAATTAGACCTTTTTTAACATAACATGTTAGGGAAAAAGAAATACATGAAAAAATGATTATAATATGGACTTTTGAAAATAAAGCCCATTTCAAATCCTTCAAAAGTCCTTAAAGTTCTTTTTGGTCAAGGAGTTTTTAGCAAAATGTATGTATTAATGTATTTTCTTTAATATATCCTATCCTAAGTCCTAGCACAATGTTGTGAATAAAAGTGATAGACAAAACTGCATTCATATAAAAGTGTAGTTATGGAACTAATCCATAAAGTTGAACCTCAAAACGTCATTAAATTATATTTGGTGTACTTTTTTGTATTTTTTTTATTATATATGTTTTTATATTCAAGTTGACGATTGTAATGCAATTGCAAATTTGACATATTGATGATTTTATGGCATGTTAATGATATGTTAATGCATTACACTTTGAAAAAAATTACATTATGATGCAAAAAGTGAGTCACCTTAATTTGCAACCACACCATGATGAAGTACCACAAGAAATTTATGTGGTGGGGATGTCAATTATTAAAGAGATGAGTGAAATGTGTAACAACATAATATAGTTCAAGCAAACATTGCAAATGGAAAGTTTTGGAAGCTTCTCAAGATATTAAATTTTGTTACTAACACTAAATATGGTTGAATATTGAAATTAAGTTGGAACCAAATTGTAATCATGGCTTATTAGATATTGCTACACTTGATCTTTTAGTATCTTAACTTTTCTTGGTTGGTTTCTTAATTCTTAAGACATATTTTCTTGGGAAACAAAAGGCAATTATTAGGTGTAAAGATAGAGCAAAGATGGTTAAAAATCAATTTTGCTTGATGATGATTCTTGATTGTGAGGAATTTTGTGTACCTTGGTGGATGTGATGGAAAATGAACGTGAATTTTGAAAAGAACTAGGCACATGAAATGTATATAGCATTTGAGGGCCACATTATTACTTTCTTAGGATGATTTAAAACTAATGAAGTGACTTGCAAAGGCATAGTGATGAAAAGTGTAAGTTCACTTATTTTGCTTTGAAGGAAGTTCATAAAATTTCACCTTAGATACATTGTTGAGCAATATATTCACTAATTGTTTACATAACTAATCATTCCACTACATTTTTGTAGAGGAGGCTAGTCAAGAGGAACACAATAATGCACTTGTAAGGATAGTTACATTTGTTGTTTATAATTGGTTTTATCCTTAACCTTGTGAGTTACAAATGTTTTTATTATGTTTAACATTTGCCCTCTTATAAGGATAGGAGTCTAAATTAATTTGTTTAGTTCTTGATTTCAAAAAAAAAACCTTTGGTCTAGTCTTGAAATCAACTTTTGGATTCCTATAATTTCTAGTTTTGATCTTTTTCACAAAGAAATTAAAGTTGGTTCAGTTTAAGACAAGGTTTGGTTCCATCTCAATTAAACACATCAAAGTAAATTTTTTTTGTGTAAATGTTAGTTTGTTCAACAATGCACATGGTTCAAAATAAAAATTATGTCATATTAATTATGTACAATCAATCAAATCTAATAACTTGCCTAAACTATAGGGCCAAATGTTTTTTAAAATGAAATTGTACTTATATACCTAAAAAATTGGAACTTGTTTAAAATAGGGTAGTATCCTTAGTTCAAGTTCTAATCTAATTTTGAAAAGATGCCAATTTTTAAGTTAGGTTTCAATGGTGGTTTTAAGAAAACTTGAAACCTTCAATATGGAGACCATAAAACTTGATATATATAACTTGACCTTACCTTGCTTAAATATAAACACTTGGCAACGTTGGTTTAGAATAATGTGGGGTGGGCATTTGATTTTTGTAACACTTGTTGGTTTTGGGTATTTGAAATTTTTTAGAATCACAAAAACCATCAATTTGGGTATTTGAAAATTTTCAAAATTAAAAAACTCCTAGTTTGAAGTACTTGAAAAAAATTAAATTAAAAAACCACTAGTTTTGTGTATTTCAAAAACTTCAAAGATTCATTGGGTTTCATGAAAGAACCAACAAAGACTAGATGTTTTTTAAATGCATATTATATATTTTTTAAAAAGTGAGAACTATAGTTATATATAATAGTCTAGTATTTTATTTTTTGATAATTGCGATTATATATCATAAATTGTGTATTTAACTTTTTGATAACCATGGTTATTAATTTTGATACCTAGTGAAGGTTTGGTGCAATTTTTAATACCTACCCCACTTTGGTCTAAAGCAATGTTGGGCATATATCATTTTTTTGGGAAATATGTTGGATAAGGATATCATGGTACTTTGGCCAATTTGATAGTCAACTGTCGAATATTTAATTAATTAAAAAAATCAATTTGACATTTTAAAAAATTATTCATCTTTTCATCAAAAATATCAAATAATTTTTTAACATTTTGACAAAGATGAAAATCATCCAAGATCAATCAAGTTTCTTGGTATTTTTTTGTTACAAATTTTTTGATTTAGGGTTTTTTGTACTTGTTTAGTTATAGATTTTGAAATTTAAGATTTTTTGTACCTTTTCTCTTATAGATTTCATGGTATAGGGTTTTTAACATATGCCATTGATAAGTAAAGGGAATATTGCGCTCAGAAGGAAGTAATAATGCAGATTTTTGAAGTTTAAGGAAAGTCGAGGTAAGGAAATTGAGTGAGAGTCCACGGTGATAGTAGGGCATAATGTAGCAAGTTGTGGTTTTTACAAGCCAATGTTGTAAGCTAATAGACAAGAAGTTGACAACCAACCTAACTAGCTAAAATAAGCTAATTAACCTAACATTCCAACCAAGTTGGCTATTTAGGGCCTTTGGGTTGTTTTGCTACAAATCAAATAATGGTTAAACTAGTGAAATAGTCAAGCAATTGAATTAGTTAAAACTGTTAGGAAAGACTTGTATAAAATGTAAGAATTTTAGTAGTTCAAGGTCTGCCATTTTGAGAAGTAAGCATTCCAACTATGTAAGAAACATAATAAATGGGAATTTCATAAGGATTCTATGTATGTGTGTTAGTATGTGTTTGTTGTTGTGTATACTTGTGTAAGTAATTTAGTTTGAAGTAGCAAGTGTTGTAGGGGCTACTTGGTACACAAAATGAAGGACATCATGAAATAACAAAATGTCCACACATAAAAGCAAGGTAATAAGGTAGCATGTCAAGAAATCCCAAACCATTGGGTATGTGGTAAGTTCTAATGGATGGCACGGGCAAGAACCTAGTAGCTTAAAAGAAAATAAAATAATAGTAAAACTTAAATAAGCTAACAACCATAGGGTGCAATATTGATGCACTTATAATCATTTTGGAGTTTATTTATGATTATGTTGTTAGAGCAATTTGCAATGCAAAGGCAATTTCCGTTGAATAACTATTATCATATTATGTTTAGGAGTATGGAAATGTTTAGATAGAAATGGGAAGTGAACATGAAAAGAACTTCAAGCATTCTTGCTACCTATTTTTGTTTAATAGTTTGCATTGAAGGGCTAAAGGTATAGTGATGCATGTGAGTGAAAAAGATGGAATACTCTTGTTAACTTGTTTTTATAAAACATACATTTGTAAAAACTTCTTATATTTAGGGCTGGAAAAAATGAAAAGAGATTGAATGAAAAGAACTTATTGTTAGTTTAGTGCCTAGATGGGTATTCAACAAAACATCAAAAGACATTAATAAGGTTATTTAAACATATCACAAAAAGTGAACACCAAAGTAATGTAGAGCATGAACTTAATTTTTTGGAGAAGGTAGCACAAAATAAATACCTAATGTGTAATGCATAAACATTCAGTTGGTTGACCTAAAAAATTCAAAGTAATTTTGGAAGCACATTAAGAAATCAATCAAAAGTTAGATGAAGAACAAATAAAAGCTAGTAAATCACATGTGCATAAGCATGGAACATATGTTAACTGGTTTTAATAGGACTTGTGGCCACCCATCGTAATAGCAATCAAGAAATACTATGGTAATAGAAATCATGCTTTACATTTCTAGAAAATTACTTACAAAAACTAGGATGTCCTAATCCATATGAAAAAATTGGAAGAACAACCTTTATGATTAGTTTACAGATAAAAGAGAAGTTAAAGCCAAGTATGCCCATGTAGCTGAATTAAGCACAAGAGTTGAAACCATGAAGCATAATTTACTAATACTTGAAAATCACCTTGTACTAAAAGATTCTATGGTAGTCATTTTGCACAAAATGAAGGAGGTAGGTTGACCCTTAGCAACCTCCACATTCCAACCCATACTTAGCGAAATGATTGAATCTTTGGCTCTTGATGTGTTTTTTGACAACAAATATGGTGGGTTTGAAGTTACTTGAGAATGGAGCCGTTAATTTATGAAGCATTACATGAATTGGACCTTTAGGGTTATATATAACTTTTGCAATTAACAAGCTTCCATTAGATTGGTAAGAACAAGGTAGGTTCATGGCTTATTGTGTTGCTTACCTAGCAAAGACCTATGACATTCCACCTTCATGTGTTGTCAATATTGATCCGACTAGTATGCATTTGGCACCTACAACAAGAGAGTGCACATGGGAAAGTAAAGGTTCCAAACATGTTCATGTACTTGGCATAAAGGACAAAAAGCAAATGATTATGGTAGTATTTTCATTTGTAGCAAAAGTGTTATTGCCATTGCAGATCATCTTTACATGCACAACACCATGAACATTGCCACCAAATAATAATCAAAGGAATGTGTGTAGCGAATGGGTGGGATCTCACCTATAGTGAAAATCATTAGTCAAACCTTGAAATGACAAAATGTTTTGTGGAAAATGTCATGGTGCCTTATCATAAAACTCAAATTGAACTACTTGGATTGCAAACACATCAAATAATGGTTTGGATGTTAGATTATTGGAATGTACACAATAGTCAAGATTTTTTGAATCGAATAAAACAAAAATATCTAAACATTTTGGTAATTTTTGTATTAGCAAACTATACCAATGCTTTGCAGCCAGCCGATGCCATACTATAGTGCCCACTCAAACATGCATTCCAGATGGAATTCAACAATTGGACAATACGGACCATTAAAGAACAAATAAAATATGGCAAAGATCCAAATGTTGACTTCAAAATGAGTAAATTAAAACCATGCATATATGAATGTATACATAATGCATGGAAGGAGTTGAAGAACAAGGAAACATTGATCTTGAAAAGGTGGGGAAAACCAATGCTTACAAAAGCTTGGAACAATGCATTTTAGCTTATTGCCATGGAGGCAAACATAACTTTTTCTTTGTTTATAGCAATGTTTGACTTTGAAGAATACATGGACATTGATGAGCCCTACATCGATCCAATAGAAACAACATTGCTTGTTGTGGAATGTTGTTTAAATGAAAAATCCACACCAACATCAATTCCAACATTTTTGCTTTCTTGAAGTGTAGGAGTCGGAGGATTGAAACTACGACCACTAACTAGAAAACAAAAGTCATAAACATTTGGGGTTTAAGGTTTTGAAACAATTTCAATTTTATTTTCTTTGGTAGCTAATTAACTTCCATCACCTTAAATTGCATGTCCATATTTGTGTTCATTACATTTAGACCCCAATCTTTTGAGTAATTTGTCATTTTTTAGGCTTTATAAAAAAACCTTATCACCCTCATCTTTTTTCATCTTCTCCATTCCAAGGCATTAGTGCAACTCATTATAGAGTCACAATGTAATGGAAAAAAACCAACATGATTAATTTATGATCCCATTTGTTGATTAAATTCTGATCCCATCTGTTGCTACTTCTTACGTGGGTTTGAGCAAAGGTTGTAGACATTGCAGGTTTCATCAACAATCTGTTCACAAGGAACTGTTAGTTGTTGAATTGATGGCTTGCTTGTTGTCTTGCCTACATCAACTTCATCATCATTTCATAAAATTTCATAATAGATTTCAACAATATATTAATTACAAAGTCAAAGGGAAAGAACAACAAATCAAACAAACAAAAAACTAATAAAAATATAGAGTGCAACTTAGAGTGCCATTGGTGCATGAATTGTTGGGTAACAAAATTATAAACATAAGCAAGAAAGACAAAAAGGAAAATAGAGGATGTAAGAGTTTCACACCATTAGATTCTAAATATGTCATTTCAATTTTTTTGCAAAGACCCAAAAACTCCAAAACGTGAACCAGAGAATAAAAGCCTTTAATAAATTACAACCAAATGGAAGAAGAGTGGAAAGGATCAGTTACCATGATGAGTTAAGGTTGTTGCCAATGGAATTGCTTATTCAAATTGTAGTAATTGAATGGTAGGTAGGCCAATTGTTGTCAATGGCCTTTGAGGTTGTAGGGGTGGAATAAGTGGTGTTGAAGTAGGAGAAAAGGTTAGTGGGTTGTTCACCAATGGTTGCTATAACAATGTTGTGCTTTGCTTGGTTGACATAACAATAGTTTAAGGTTGCTATTGTTGTAATATCTAAGTTTTTTGAAGATCAACACACTAACATCAATACCTTGCCTTCAAATATGTCACCATGAGAAGTCAAATTGCCATTGGTGATATGAAATGGTAAACCAAAATGTGACCTAATGAGACAATTGTCTAGTAAGTCCAATAATTGCAATCCACCTACCATCCATGTTAATTTGGCTCAAAATGGAAGCCCTGAAATACAACTACATATTTTCCATTTCAACTAAAAATGAAAACCTCTTGAAAATTTGATGTATGAACTAGTGGTTGCTTTGCAGTTGGGCCTAGAAATGGAGGACTTTGAAATATAACACTAAGTAGAAGAGCATCGGACTAGCCTTGCTGATTTTGCGAATACTTTTGTAGAAACTTATCTTTCTGATCTGATGTGATTTCATTGTGTGTATGGAGTGACCCTTGATTCATTTCATTCCAACATCCTATGTTAGTGACTCACAAGTAAGGAAAGGAAAAGAACAACAAATTTATGACCTCCCCATAATAAACAAACCATTGACAAATTATCATTATGTACTAAAAAAAGTCACTATGGTATTGAATGTCAATTCCACAAAACTATCAAAGCTTGGCTTGAGCCATGAGGCATCATGGTCATTGTGAGAACTTTCTACCATATATGCCAATGACCTTCCTTACCAACTCTGATGATGCCTGAATTGAACTAGCAAAGTGTGGCTTCCATTGCCTCCTAGAATTAGTAAATGGACTAATGATATTACTACAATTGGGGGCCCCTTCTATGACACCACCTTTGTCACCCATCCTAGTGCTATCAGTCTCATTCAAAGTCATAGATGCTTGTCCAACAAATCCATTTTGAACATTTAAAGAAGTTACTAATTGCTATGAGTGCCTTGCAAATGTTGGTTTCTCATCCCCATTCACTATTGTCGTCATTTTGTTTAGGTGAACCCCATGCGGGGAGGGAGGCAATAGCCCCATCAATCATTAGAAAGGTGAAGGTAATACAAAGGGGGGAGGAAATGCCACTCAATGGTGGCATTCTCCTTTCCCAAAATGTTCATGTGAAGCCACTCTCTTCTGAAATCTGATTCAATGCTAGCTTGAATATCAGGGTCCTTGGTGGGCCGGTGAGATCTAATGGCCTTCCAAGAGGCCATACCGACCTCAACAGTAGCCACCCAGGCCTGAGTGATAACCTTCATGGTGGAATATTGTTCACCGAAGTGTTTCCTACATCTTTCCAACCAAAGGTGGTAAAGGATGAAACTACGAAGAATATTTAATGGTTGCTTGGGGTATGTGAACCTGCCAATGTGGTAAGCTAGGAGCCCGAGTGGGTCGTCTTCGCGCTCCATGGTCGCCTCGCCCAGGGCCAAGTGATCGCAATGTCCTGGGGCGTTTGCCATTCGTCCCAAATTCTCTTGAAAGCTTCCTATGCATGCTGAGCCATGGGGCACTCCAGCAAGCAGTGCTGAGGGGATTCCTCCGCGTTGGAGTCACACACTTTGCATTCCGGGGCGATTCCCATGAGTTGCAACCAAGTGCCCACCGGGAGGCCTTGGTTTAAGGTCAACCAAATGAACGTGCCCACCTTGCGTGGGCGCATGTTCTGCCAGAGCCTGGCGATCAACTGGGCGTTAGATGTGTTTCGGAGGTTGAGGCCTTGTATGAAAGACACGTGTTGGAGGGGCGGGTCGTCTTTCGGGTGTTGACGTAACCCCTTTTGGCGGTGTAACCGAAGAAAGGTGCGTCGCCAAACGGCGGGTTAGAGCGCCAATGCCACTCGCCTGGCTCCCATGGGAGCTCCCGAATGAATCCTGTTTCAAAGATCCAATACAAGAGGGTTTTTTTCCCTGGTGCCGGCGGATCCCTGGCCACCTTGAGAGTTGCGCCAAGTTTTTCTTGGTGTAGAACTTTCACTGTGCGGTAGTTCGTTGTGGGGATCGTGTGGACTTGTTGAGAGGTGGCTTGGATGCAACCCTTTAATGTGAGCTTTTGGAATTCTAGCACTTCGGCCTTGCCACGGGTGTGGGCGAGCACATGGTATACCCAGTCGAGCGGGTTGCCTGTGCCGGGGGTTAGGTTGGCGATCCAATCCCCTACTTGGATGTGGCTGTTGTGCTCGTCGGGGCGCCATGGAATACTTGCTGTGATGATGTCCCTACATCTCATATTCGAGGCGTGACGGTTCATCCCCAGTTCCCATAGGCCTGTCCAATCTTTGTTTTTCGGGCTCCAAAGATCTTTGACCCGGGTGCACCTGGAGTGCGCGAAGGCGCACCCTTCACTCCGGCCACTCATTCCAAGCGGGGTGCTGCTTGCGCTGAGTATGGACGGGTTGCCAAAGAGTGGCTGCCTGAGGATTTCATCAGCGGTCGTTGGGTCTGATTTAGTTAGGCCTGGCCTCACATTCAGCTAGGCTTCGACAATGCTCTTCCACATCGAACATTGAAGTCTTTTGAGCTTAGGCGCGACGAGGAGCTAGTTGAGGTCAGGGTTGGTGGGGCCTTTGCCGTGGATCGGGAGCCTGGTCTGATCGGCTTTGTGCTTAATCAGCTCCTTCCAAGGCTCGCCGCCGGGCGCGAGGCCCCTCACAAGCAGTTTGGCTAATAGTGCTTCCGATTAAGATTTGGGGTCGGTGACTCCCAAGTCTCCTTGAACGGTTGGGAGCGCCAGAATGTCCCATTTCACCTTGGCCCTTGCAAGCGCATCCTTGCCGCCCCAAATGAAGTTTCTAATGACTCCTCGTACTTGGCAACACATCCTGGGATTGGGGTTCCAGCATGCTGCCAAGTACCATATCGATGCGAAGAGGACTTGGTTCGCCACTAGGATCCGTCCTGCCAAAGAGAGCGTGCTATGGCTCCAGCTGATGAGTTTGCCTTTGAGGGCAATCATCATAGTATCAAAGTTTGCCTGGGGGGGAGGTGGAAACCTACTTGGATCTCGAGGTACCTAGTTCCTTGGCCAGTGGGGATCCACTTGAGGCCTTCACCTCCACCCCATTCCATATTTGGGGTTCGCCATCATGTAACCCAACACATCGGTGGCGAGAATAAAGAGGTAGGGTGCCAAGGGGCATCCTTGTCTCACTGATCTGGCTAGTTGGAAGTCGGGTCCAGCAACCCCATTCACCTTGATGGCGGAGGAGGCTGACTGATACAAAGACCTGACCCAACGCACCCAAGTGTCGTTGAAGCCAAGCTTGGATAACGCTGTGAAGAGGAACCCCCATTTGATTCTATCGAATGCTTTCTCAAAGTCCAGGAGAAGTAGGACGAGGTCTTGCTCACTTTCCTCTGCCCAGCCCAGAGCTTCTTGGGCCATGAAGACGTTGTCAAGAATGCTTCTCCCCTCCACAAAGCCCATTTGATTGGGTCTAATGATGTGGGTGAGGGCTGATTGAATCCTCCCGGCGAGTGCTTTCGCCAGGATTTTATAAATGCTGCCTAGCAAGGTGATGGGTTTCCAGTTGCTGAGCTTAACTCGGTCCCCGGTTTTGGGGATGAGGGTTATCAAACCCTTGTTGATGTAAGCCGAGGTTGCCTCGGAGTTGAGCATGGCTGTGAAGGCTTGCAGCAAAGTTCGGGCAACCTCATCCGTGTATTCATGGAAGAACTCCATTGGAATATCGTCATGCCCGGGCGCCTTTCCTTTGGGCAAGGCTTTGATGGCGTCCAAGTTGTCTTGGACCATGAGGGCCCTAGTGAGGTTAATGTTGGTGTCCTGCATGACCTTCACCGACACATTGGTCCAGCATTCCGCCTGGGCCTCCATTGTGTCGGGAGTGTGCGCATTTGAGGAATAGAGGCGAGAATAGAACTCGATAATGTATTGGGCGAGGTCGTTTTGACCCGTCATGGATCCGGACTCGGTGTTGAGCACTCGCAAGAGGGTTTTCTTTTTGCCTATCCGGTGGAAGTCAAAAAAGGATTTTGAGCAAGTATCCTCGTACCTGAGCCAGTTGGACGAGGAGAGGTGCCGGTTACGCTCAACCGAGGTCTAAAAGATCTCCGCGAGCTTGCTTTGCGAGTTGGAGAAGATGCTCCTCACCTCTTCGTTTGCTGGATCCCTTTGGAGCTGGATTTCGGCCAGTTGGATCTTTTTGGTGCATGCCCTCACACTCGTACCTTGGGCGCGTTTTTTTCCTTTGAGAGCCTCGCATTGCACATCATGACTCTTCCGGTGGCGGCCTCAAGCCAGGTCAGCCAGTCCACCTCGTTGGAAGGGGGGAGGGGATGGCTCCCGACCCACGCGTCCAGCATTTCTTGCTTACTTTTTTCCTCGCTCAGAAGAGAAATGTCAAAGAAGCGTGAGGGGCTGCTAGGGGCGTTGTGCTGCCCCCATATCGTGATGACGAGGGGTGAGTGGTCAGTGTGTTTTCTCATCGAGGCCGTAGCCTCGATTCTCCCTCCCCTTTCCTCTAAGGTTTGGGAGACCATAAATTTATCAATTCGAAAGATGATGGAGGTTGCTCATGTCCTCCCGTTGTCATAAGTGAAAGCCTTCTTTGTGAGCTTACGGAAGCTATCTAGGCGCCAAACGTCAGTTAGTCCATACCTAAGGGTCATGTGATGCCATGAGGCAGAATCTCTCTTGTGCATCTGCTTCTCGACGGCTGTGCCTCTTCGATCCGTCACCTCATGGTGGTTGCAATCACCCCCCAGGATGATGTAATCTGAGATGAGGTCCACTTGGTTGATCCTTCGCCATAGTAGAGCTCTGTCGTTGGAGGATTGTGGAGCGTAGACATTGATAATGGTTAGAGTTCCATTGTCGGGAGATTGGAGTGTGATGAATTGCGCGCGACCCTCAATCAGGGTTCCGTGCGCTGTGATGAGTGGGGCAATTGCCTTGTCGACCAGGATGGCCGTGTCGGCGCTCATTCTTTGGGAGCGTCCCATAGGGATGCCCTCATTCTAAAAGGAGCTTCCGCGCCAAAATTCGATGCCCTTGGCAGAGCCCTGGGCGTCCTCCTTCCCGAGGTGGTGCTCTTGGATGAGCACAATTTGGAGAGGGGTTGGGAGAGAGGCGAGCCACGCCTTGATCTCCTTGGGCTTGGACGTGCCTCCCCTCAGCCTTCTTACATTGAGGGAGGCCAAGGTGAGGGCCTTCTCAGTCATAGGTAAGCTTGTTGCGGGCAGTCGGTTGGCTGATCGATCTCGGGGGTTTGATGCGGTCACTAGACGGGAGCTCTTGGGCCTCGCCCACCTCCTCATGACCGGTGCGTGTTGGCGCTGAGCTATCCTTCTAAGGAGCCATCAGCTTCATTAGATCAAGCTTGGTGAACCTCTTTTTTCTTGTCGCCTAGGGGGAGGCTAGCATGCTCGCTGAACGGTTCTTGTGTGCTTGGCGGGTTGAGGTCTCCCCATCAAATTTCCTTAACAAGTTGTGCGTCGGGGCGGCGAACTCCACTTCATTATTCATACATGGAATGTGATCCAAGACTTTCCATTGCAAGTGTCGCTTGTTCTAGACACTCAGCGCCCTTGACCCCGTGTCGATGCAGGCGAGGATGGTGCATTCCATCCCGCTTCTATTCAACTCTTCCGACCAGACCCATTCCAGTTGGGGCTGGTCGGTGAGGCTGAGTTTGAACCGTAGAATTTTTTCTTCCAACTCTAACTCAATTCTTTGGATAAGGTCCGCCCAAGCCGAACTGGGAGACCAATCCACCTCTGTGTCTATGGCTGGCCCCGTGATCCTAATGCACAACGGGAGGCTCGGCGGGGCTTGGTTCTTAGAGTGGACCAACGTCTCTTTCTGAGCGTTCTTGTCCCTGATCAGCACTAGCCAGATCTTGGCCCTAGAGGGTTCTTTGTTTGGCGGGGTAGTGATGCTTAACGCGGAGAAGAAAAAGGTGTGCACCTCTGAGTGCATTAGCCCTCTCTTCCCTCCCGGCGTGGCGTCCCGTGGCGGGGTGCGGAAGGGGGGCTGAGATGCTTCTTGCCTCGGCGATGCTAGCTTAGGAGTGCGTCTCCTTTTCCCTTGGAAGGTCCATCCTTTCGTTGCATCCACTTGGGGTCTATTGAGTCGCTCAGACTCCTTGATTCCTTCCCCTGGGCTGGCAAAAGGATTGGGGTTCGCCTCCGGTGCTAGTACTTGAGCTCCTTTCAGCCCTGGGAGCCCGAAGTGTAGCTTGGTGCTTGGAGTGGAGCCTCTCAGTGTGGGTTGCCCCTCATCCGGTTGGGTCTCGCTCTTGAGGCGCACTGGAGGTTCGGATGGATTTAGCATTTTTTGATCCCTTAGGTCGTTGCTAGTCGGTCTCCTTTGGCTAGGGACTTGCGCTAGGCTTCCCGTTTGAGGGTTAGCCTGGCTGGCTGACTTTGGGAGAGTACGAGGGGGGGGGGGGGGGGGGACGACGCCGGGGGTGCCGCCCCAACCCCCCCACCCCCCCACACTGGTAGCGGAGGGGGGG
>Ga0116227_10008560_pt1 | contig 19205 bp, 12 predicted proteins | sample S1TSphgellanicum_FD_89693 | JGI IMG/M metagenome (GOLD analysis project Ga0116227, IMG submission 89693) | Host-associated microbial communities from peat moss isolated from Minnesota, USA - S1T2_Fb - Sphagnum magellanicum MG | ecosystem: Host-associated > Plants > Peat moss > Unclassified... | reverse complement strand
GAAAAAACAATGTGGTGTCGTGTCATGGTGTAATATTTCCTGACCTTGTTTTTGGCAAGCTTTGATTTTCCTCTAGGGCTATGTTTACATTTTCACACATTTTGGCCAACATTTGTGTCTTCTTTGACCATTTTTTTCAGTGGGGTGATGACACTAAGAAGGCAATTCTGGAATTTGTAATGGGATCTCTCCTTTCCCCCCATTAAACAATTACAGCCTTGACCTTGCAATTTGGGCCAAATTGTTAGATAACTCCCTGAATAATTTCAGATTCTATCATTAATTTTTGATAATTTTTGCATGTGTGCAAGTATAATTCCTTGTTGTGTTTCAAATGAATTGTTCCATTGTTCATGTGCTTTAGTGAGTTCATAAAAAAAAATTAGGATTTTGCCAAAAGAAGAAAAAATTCCCATTTTGTTGTGTGATTCGTCATGAATTTGATCACATTTTTTCAATACCTTATAAAAGGATAAATCTATGGTGTATCAACTTGGTAATTTTTAGTAGTAATAAAGACTAGGTAACTAACAACTTATGGGGAGTTTACATTTGATAACCGTTGAATTAAAACGAAGACACTTGTAGGGTGTTCAACTCGTGGTTATTGCATATGTTTGTTAACCATTGTGTACCTAACATAATAACAATTCGATGATTTTTTGTTGTGAGGATAATGGCAGGTATGCAACATGTATTGATGGAAAATTGTTACTAAGGTTAGGTGATGGACATTGGGCTCCGTCCACAAGGCACTAAGAGCTTCGTATATTTGGCCATGGTTATATGGTATTGCAGAAACCCATGCAACTACTATCACTTTAATAAGATAGGTTTTTATTTTTTATTTTTTTTTGGTTGTTTTAGGCGTTTAGTATGTCATGACATTAATCTTGCATAATTGCGTTCTTGTAAGTTTTAAACCCAAGATTAATACACACACATAGGTGCAATTGGGGTCAATGATCATGGGATGCATCATTGTTCACACGACTATATAGGAGGGCACATCTAAATCTTAAATCCTAAATGCTAAACAAATATCTATTCTTTTGTGTACATGGTAAATGTCACAAACAATTTCATTCGGTGCAAAAGTCGCATGTTTTATTGATAGAACATTTTCTTTACTACCTATTGACCATTACAAACTCAATAATCTTTGGTTTGCACCTTGTGTAAACCCTATACCCTAGGTTAAATCTTAAGAAGGTCCAAATCATTTCAAAGTTAGCACTTACAAAAATTGACTTTTCCTTTCCTTTTTTAAAAACATTGCAAAAATGTTTCGGTACATGACAAATCTCTACCAAATTTATTAAAATTGTGACATGCCTTTTCCTTACCAAGGGAGTGAATGCCTTTTCAAGGTATTGGGTTGTCTCAAATGTAGGTTGTTGTGCATTTTGGAAATTATATTTATTTTGGAAGGTTGTCCATCCCAAGATTGTAGTCACTTGAACATGTTAAATTTCATGTAATGCCCTTCAATTTAGCAAAATCGCATAATTATTCATATGTCAAAAGGTGATGGATTTGGTTATTTGTTGGTATTTTTTGTAAATCAAGACTTCAATGTGAGAAACCATTTTTTGTGTTATGAGACACATTGAACTTTTTTTTTAGAGAAGTCGGGTTTTTTCAAATCATTTTTATGGATCTTAACAAGTTCTAGAAAACCAATTCAAAAGTGTTAATAAACCTTTTCTCATAGTAGTTCAAGACATTCCACAAGTAAGTGATTATTTATTATTGAACTTTTTATATTGATGAAAAACTTTACAAAATTCATACGAATATGTTAAGCACCTCTTTTTTGTTTTGTTTCAAAACATTGGTCCTTATGCTTTGAAGCTTTACAATGGCTTTTTATTTAACAATGACCGAAGAGCAAGGTGTTTCTGAAATAAGTGCTTGGCTAAGGTGGAACTGAGGGGCACTTGTTTCAGGAACACCCCCGGCTTCAACGGCATTACCCTAAATTATCAAAATTATAGTTATTGTAAAAACAATTTAGTGAAATATTAAAAAAATAGAATTTTATTTGGTTGATTTAAGGACATATAAGTTTGTACCATTTGAACCTTTTGGTAATCATATTAACTAATTTTTTATATCGACAAGTTTGAAATAAATATTGTATAAGGATTGGAAAAGGCACTTGTGATCAAACTTTTTTTTCTTTTTCTCTCTCTCACACAACATTTCATGCTAAAAGTATAATTTTAAGTACATATGTTTAAACATTCTCTATAAAGTACTCAACATCAATTGATTTTTTGAACAATGTTAATTTTAATAAACAACTATTGGATCCTCTTTGTCTTTCCGATGGTAATTTCAATTTGTTTGGACTTATTTTCTTAATGTCAAATAGTGGGAATGTGTTTTGAAAAAAATGATAAATCATCATTATGATCCGAGGACTTGTAATGCACCTATGCCAAGGATTTCCAAGATTGATTGTATGATTTTGGTATTATGAATTTTTTTTGGGATGGAGCAAGATGATTTTAGCATCATAGGAATTGGATTGCTAACATACCTAGAAGCAAAGGTAGAAACATGATACTATCATGCAAAATTGGAAACTATTATTGTTTTTTTTTGCAACACATTTGTTATCCAACATCAAGAAACTTTCATGTTTTGAATGAAGTTTCATCAAGGACTTTTATACGTCATGAAAGTGTTCTTTTGTTGAAAGGGAAATATGGAAAATAATGATCTCCCACTCCATGTCCATTTTGACATTTATGAACCTTGGGCATTTATTTATTGTAAGTGAATTTAGAAGGAAATGTTTGTAATTTTTTTGGGTGTGACTTAAATAGGTCGGTGCAAAGTAGGGACGGTATCAATCGTTTAATTCAAGCGTGTCTTTGGATCCTACGGTGTGTATGGTTGTGCATATTGTAATTGGAGCTAGTTGGATTTGTTGAGCCAAATCTTTAGCTAGATGAAAAATTGAAGCTGAACATTTTGACACCTAGTTCACTTCAATAGATTCTTAAGGGTTAACCTCTAGGTTCATTCCCTCCAATTCAAGTCTTTAGTAGCTTTATTATACTAATGGACAAACTTCCTAGTCCTTGTAGTTTCGAAGTACTAACCAATGGTGCACAACCTTGCACATGGATTGGAATGTAGGTAAAGGTTTTTGAACATGCCCAATGCTTGTCACATGAAGACCTAGTGTGCATGTGTGATAATGTATAATTGCCCATGGCCAAGTCTTATAATCATACAAGTGGTGGAGGTGGGGGATTCCCATAATTCTTACACTACCATGTCATTTGTATTCGCACTAAAGATGAAATGGTGAAGGTGTGGAAGGTGACATGAACTTGTCCCAAAGATGAAAAGGTGACGATGTGGAGCAGACTACTTCTTGTTGCAATGAGATAAGGATTGGCAAGTATGTTGGAACAATTTGAGAATGTTAGACATTTAAAAAAATTGAACGAGTTATTGGAAACAACTTGAAAACAAGCAAGAAATGAAACATTCAAAGTTCATGAAATGGAACAATCGTATTAACTAACAAGAAATCATAAAGGTTGTATGCTTCAAATGCTACAATCACAAAACTATGGCTTGCATCTACTAACAAGGCTTGAAAGTTCTACGTGCACTCAAAACCATGAAAGGAGAGAATGAAAGACAATTCAAAACCACTCCAATATATATTATCTTCTAACCCTAAAGTAATTGTCACTTAACCCTAACCTAGCTGTCACCTAACCCTAGCCGCCACCAAACCTTAACCCTAGCCACCACCAAAACTTAACCCTAACTGCCGCCAAACCCTAAGTAGCCTCCACTTCCAAACCCTAGCCACCACTATTCAACCTAACCTAACTACTATAAGGATGTGAATGTTATTCATCCTTTTGATAAATGTTTAACACATTCATCAACATTGGGAATTAGAAACGAATAGTATTTCTAACACGAGTGTAGGGTTCTTTTTCCCCCTTTAGTTCCACTTTTAACTTTCATGGTTCACGTATCATGCAATGGAGATACATTACCTTTAGATGGACAATAAAATAACAAGAATAACTTTAAAGCTTTTAAGGCATTTATCCATTGTCCATTGTATTATGTCACCCAATGAGTTTAAACATAATCAAAAAAGCCATTGGGATAGATATAAACCATTTTAATTAACCAAAATGGATATTGAAATCATGATTTCTCATATATCTCTTACTACAAGTAGGTTGAGGATAACAATGGGTGGGGAGTCAATGAGTGGTGAGAGGTGGGATGTGGTCAACCCCACTACCAGGACATGGCTTAAGATGGAAGTGGCTTACATCTTTTGTAAGTGAAACTTGTTATTTAAGGTAGGTGGTTAGGATTGAAAGAGAAAAACATTTTGAACCTTTCATCCCCATATATTGTCGGCACAAACATGTAAAAAATTATTATATTGTTTGTGTAAATAACCAAAAAATTATTGTTAAAAAGATGATAAATTCTTTAGGTGTTGGTCTTTATACTTCCTTTTATTTATTTATTTATTTATTAACATTATGGACCTTGCTAGGAATTTGTCCAAGGAAAAAAGTTAACATGTGTGGGATGTGCAATGTTGATGTCAGCTAAATACAAACATTGTTTTGGTTTCCCATTAAAAAATGTTATCACTTGGTTAATTAACAATGGGCTTTTGAAATGATGACATCACATTTGTCATTGTCATAGACATGAAAATTATCAAGACAAAATGATTTTTAAAGGACACAAATAGATGATGACAAATATAAACTTAATTTTAAATCCAAACACATAACACAAAAAATTAGAAACAAAAACACAAAATGTGCAAGATGTAGGTTCAAATAAAACTTTATTATAAAAGTGTGAGAAAAACAAAACAATGTTATGATGCAAAATCATAGTTTAAATTAATGTTGAATAGATTAAAAGTAATGTGAGGGGAACTACCTCTATTTAGTATTGGGGACCTAGCCCAAGGAAAAATATTTCAATATATTTCAAGGAATATTTGTGGGCAATTGTATTATGAATGTACAATTGATGAAAAGATGGAAAAAAAAACACATGAATAAACTTTAGCCATGATGATGGTGGTGATGATGTTGAAGATGTCATTTATGATAGTCATATATGTTTTTTTTTAAAATATGAACTTCAAAAATATGACATAGTTGTGTCAAAATAGAATTAAAAAAATAAGCCACCATCAAATGAGTAGCTTAAGAGTAAAATGCATTGAAACTTTCATAATATAAGAAATTTTGAATTAATTTTAAAAATATGAACCTCATTTTTGTCATTTTGTATCATTGATAATCCATTTCACATTGAAAACTCTAAGCTTTCATATGAATTTTCTAACCAATCACATGTCTAACTTGCTTTTCATTTAGTTATTTTATCAATTTTAAAATCCCATTTTCATTTGACACTCCTTTAGAGGGGATCAAAATTTTGGGCATCCCAATAGGATTTTCTTCATTAATTTCATCTTTCACTCACAATTATATGTAGAAAACATTAAACATGTAAATTTGCTTTGTTGGACCAGTGCTATTCAAATAAAAAATGAGATCCTAATTTTGCTCAACAATTTTCATACTTCCTTTATGCACCTCACCTTTACATTTCTTGTTTCACTTATCATCATTTGACCTTTTCTTGGCTCAAGTTTTCTAATATCTTGTAAGCAAGGGGTGTTTTGACAATACCTTTTAGGGGCATTGGCGTTTTGCAAACTTTTTTTCCCCATATCTTTAGGGGTTGTTTGTTTCTTGCATTGTTTTAGTTCCATTCCTAAGTAGTTAAGGCCACGTTAGCCTCACCTTTTCCTTGAAGTTTTTGTTGAATCAATGCATTTTCCTTTTCAAGGCCTTGTTCCATGTAAATAATGATGATTCTTTTTTGTAGTTTGACATTTTGTTCATTTGAATTTGAACATGCCTTTCTTTTTTGAGAAGTCATGCATAAGCAACTTCAACACTTATAAATTTCATTTCAAAACATGTGCATCAACATAACCTTTTCAACATTTAATTTTGAAGAGGCATATTGAAGTTCATCAAATTCACCTCCTTTCATGTTCATGCCTTGGAGCACAAACATGGTTCACAACCCAATTGGTCATCCCCATATTTTTGTTTTATCACTAGCAATATTTTGCATTGTCATTCAAATTGAGCTAAGATTCCCCATTTACCAATGATAGTCCTTCTTGTGTGTGTGCACAAAGCCATTGACTCACTAGACATCCATTTTTTGAGGTGCATGGACACATGACGCAATGTGAAATGCCAATACATTCATTGTTTAAAAACTACACTTCCAAATGGTATGTGAACAACTCCATATGTTTTTTCCATTTCTACAACATACATTTCATCAACATGTTCATAGAGACTATTAATTAAGACCTTAGAAAATATGTCACATTCACTATGCCAAAAATGCCATTTTATGACTAAATACATGACTAGATATGTAGTAATATGAAAACAGATGATTAGATGATTGCATAGTTGATAAGGACTTGTCACTTGTTGCCACTTGTCACGAGCATGGTCATAGTTGCAAATGCCATATCATGACCATCCATGACTTTACAGTTGTTTATGACACATGACCATAGTGCTTTGAGACAATGACTATAGACATCTAAGACAATAGTTGTAGTCATGACAAGCATCAATTGAGTCTAAGCCATTCGATGGAGAGTTAAAATTATTATTATTATTCCTATTACGCCATTGGTGTTATGCCACATGTAATTTCATCAAATGTATACATGTGAAACCGCTAAAAAAGAAATTATGGGTTGTCACATGTCTCAACTTGAATTTTATTTAAATGAATGATATCAATAAATTTATTTAAATCAACATATGCACAACCAATCAATATTTGACATGTGAAATTTTTTAAGTTATTCATAATGGAAATTATATTGGCCACTTAAGTGAAAACACATGGCATCAATTAGCCAATTAACAAAGGCCATGTGTCTTAATTATATTTGGTGATAAATTAAATATAATACATCAACATAGATATTTGAATACAAAACATGTAAATCAATCAATCTCTCACACGTGTAATTTGAAAAATATTCAGAAAAGGGTCAAAACCTATAACTAGGAGCCAAAAGGATTACTTTGGAAAAGGACTATAAATCTGTTTTCCCAAAAATAATTTTTACATGCAAATAAATTTTTGAATGAAAGTTTTTGTAACTTGTTCTAAAAAATATTTAAACTTTTCATAATGCAACACTTTTTTTTGTTAGTCATTATTGAATAAATATAAATTTTAAAAAGTGTGCAGATTCTTTACATATCCAATTTTTCATCTTGAAAAATGATCAAAATTTTAAGTCATCACCAATAACTAAAATTTCACATTCTTTAGTTTTATTATACTCTAAGCTATAATTTTTCTTAGTACATCATGTACATTAAAACCCATTTATATGTGGTAAAGGATTTTTGAAGCTTTGAAATTTTGAAGCAATTTTGAAACATTCTTTCAATTTTGAAAGTTTTAGAATTCAACATATTTAAAATTATAAATGTTTCTTGAATGTTTCTTGAATGTGGCTAATATGTTCTTATCATCTATATTTTTTTCAATAATTTTTAAAAATATTATGTTGACTCCATTTGACACAATAGGTGTACATTCTCAAATGTCCTAAGTTAAAACCAAAACTTGAAATTGGATCAAATGAATTTTTACTCTAAGTTCCTTAACATTCACATGAAGGAAAAAAAACTAACTTGTCATGATTACTATGGTTTTAAATGATGATAACAAAATAAATGTTTGATTTTTAACTTATTATGTTTAACATATAATGCCCTTTTTGGTTCCTTGTTACATGTTTTGACCCAAAATGGCACATGGATCAAAGATTAGGGTGTAAGTAATTTAAATTGACATAAGTTAGTTAATTAGGGTTCGGGGTTTAAAAATTGGGGTTAGATTTAAAGTTTAGACATTAAGGTTTCAAATTTAAAGTTTTGAAACTAGTGTTTCAACATTAGGGTTTAGATTTAGGGTTTTGAAATCAAGGTTTTGAAATTAGGGTTTGAGAACTAGGGTTTAAATTTAGGGTTTAAATTTATTGTTTAAGTTTAAGGTTTAAAAATTGGGGTTTAGAATTAAGGTTTTAAAATTAGGGTTAAGGTTTGTGTTTTAGGACTTTTGCTTAGGTTTTAGGGTTTGGGTTGAAACAAAATATTAGATTTTTAGTAGTCTCACCCACTAAATGGTAGATGAGAACTCTTGATTTAAACCTATTAAATTCCACAAAACTGAAAACTGTCAAACTTGCCAAATAAGAATGACATAATCTTTCAAAAATTCCAAGATTAATCCACAAAAAACTTATGCAGTTGCCATTGCATGGTTTGGAAGGTTGGGTCATACTTGCTTTGTGCATGGGCACCTTTCACATATTGCTTGAAGAGCTAGAAGTTTTGAAGTCTTTTCTTCTATTTTACATCTAAACACTAGACTACAAACCCAAGCCTTATTTAGTTTAATCAACTTCAATCCAACATTCCAAGCTTTAAGGTACCTAATTAGTACACTATGCATGATGCATACATATCCTAATGAACTTATAAGACCAAAATACAATAATCCCAAGTTTTGCCTCTAGTTGTGATGCACCAATATCTATCATTTAATGGACAAAAGGCTCAATGGCTTCAAGTGTAAAGATCTCTTCTATCATCACAACCACATATTTTGGAGGTATGGTTTTCTTGTCAATTATGGAACTCAAAAGCTCGATGATTTGACCTATTGCAACCTTCTATTTGTTTATGGGGCCTACAAGTGTAATTTGCATGCCCAAGCCTTGCACATGTGGATCAATGTCAAGAAGGTTAATTTAAGGGTGAAAGTATCCTTGGGTGGTACCACTAGGAACCACCTCAAGGAATGAAAAAGGAACCAAAAATAGCCAAATCATTTTCCTACGCCTTTTACTTTAAATGTTTTCACAATTATAATTTTTTTTTTCATGTTTATCAATTGCATGCACTAATATATGGCTTGAAAATTATTTTTGAATTAAAAAATTTGGAAATTATCAAAAAATCGTATTCTTAATTAAAATGGCCTTTTCAAAAATTGATAGCTTTAACTTTAGAAATTTATAACTAAATTACATTTATTCAATTAATTGCCTAATAAGAACCTAAAATAAAATGTTTTTCAATTACCTTAGAAAAAAATTCCCAAGAAAATTCTCAAATTATGTTTCAAAATTTTGTGTTCTTGACCAAAAAGTTCAAGGAAAAAAACCAGTGTTACATTCCTAAAACTTTTTTTAAGTGCATTGATTAGAAACGTCAAAATACACAATATTCGTAATATTATTGAAATTTCAAAATCTATGAAACCTAATAAATGCACTCATTAAAAAAAATGAAAATATTTATTTAAGTGTTGCTTATGATTTTTCAAAGTTCAATGGGTCCAGGAAAATCAAGGTGTGACATTCCTAGTGGTACCACCCAAGGAAACTCTTACCCTTAAGGCTACCTAAGGAATACCATACTAAGGCTTAAAGGATTTAAATATTTTCATCTTGGAAGATTGACGAAGTACAACCAAATTCAAATTACATCTATATTATAGAAAAAATGAAAGTATGTGACCTAAAATGGGGTTGGCTTGACATAGTTAAAATAAAAATTTGTTGGTTTATGTTGGGGATTGGCATTGGTAGCATTTTGATATCTAAGGCACCAATGAAACCTATAGTGCCATTGCCTAATTATCCACCCGCACCTCCAAAAATCATCATTACTTAGTTTCTAGAAAAATATTTTTACATTCATTCACCTAAACCAGCAGCCACATTTGTGTTTCTATTAGGTGTGTAAGCCTAAATACTTACCATTAGGCTACACAAAAGTATTAAAGTTGCATCTAGGCACTAGAATACTCACACAACATGCATAATATAAATTAAACCTTGTGACTAATTCCCATTTGCTAAAAAATCAGATCCCACTTTGAGCTTCTTCTCAACGAATGGAAATTAAAAAATGGAAATGAAGGTGGCTAGTTCTACACAGACATGGACATGGTCAAATTTCCAAGTTCTAAAATGGTGACCTAAAATCTCTTATTATATATTGTAATAGATACCATTGTAGAACCAACAATGGACCACAACAATGAAAACCTTTATTCAAAATGCAAGAACATGCACCAATTTAAAATATGAAATTCAAGGTATTTCAACATTTGGGAAACTTTACTTGTTTTGGCATTTTACTTTTGAGTGGAGACTTGCCCACATCTTGTTAATGTTATGGACAATGTTTTTAGCACTATCATCAATCCCTTCATCAATGGGGAAGGGGCACAATTCTTCAAGAGGTTCATCATCAAAGCCTAAATAATCATCTTCCATGAATTTCAAGTCTTCTATGTTGTCCACATCAGCCATATTTGGAATGTGGGTGAAAGTTGCAATTCAATGGTTATGACAAAGAGGTCATGTAAACCTTGGTGCAACAATTTTCTTCTTTGGTTGAGTTGTTGGAACAAGGTTGCAATGTTGTTTCAAGTTTCATAACAACCACTTTAATAGCTCCAAGTTTTTCATTTGAAATCACAGACCTGGTTAACATTTGAAAACAATGTTGTGAAGCTATGTATTTAAATGAACTTTAAACCAAAGGCCCAAGGTTTTTAGAAGACAATCTAGGATGCATGTTTTACCCCACATTGGGTTGTTGAAGAACTTATAGGTTGACACTTTGTAAGATGTTTGCAAATCAAATCTTGTTGGAGATGATGTATCTACGTTGTAAATGCTGGTATGGATTTGGAGGTGGCATTTCTAGTTGGTTGTTAAAATTGTCTCTTAGCACCATAAACCTTCAAGGCTACACACTTGAAGTTGCAAACCATCAACAAAAGAACCTAAATCGTTGTTAGACCTCTAGAAGCCCCAAAGATTCAACTTGGAACAATCTGCAAAAGAAACTAGTTTGCGTATATTCAAAAATGCAAAAGAAGACTACAACAAAAGACTTCAACAAAATGTACAAACTAAATATAACTTTATAAATACACCCATGGATACATACCCCCATTATACCCTTTATAAAACTTGGCAAAAGTACATGTGTTTTTCAAAAGTTTTTAAATTACACCTATGTCTACCATTAAGGGCAATGTTGACACCCTAGTGGTGCAACTAAATGGTGTGACTAAATTTGGTTCCATTTTCAATTAATGTGACATATGGGCATGATCATTGATGAAAATAATCCTAGAGTGTAAGATGAAAAAATCATTAACTGCAATTGTAGTTGTAGCATAATTGCAAGAATCGTTAAGGGTGCAAAATAATTCCAAAGACAATTAAAGTTAGTTACAAATGACAATTAATTGCACATAGTTACAAATGCATTGGTTGCAATTTGGCAGATTTCTTCTAATGATTGTCAAAAATGTTAAAGGATATTATGCTAATAAATAAAATGTAAGTATAAAATGACATCCATGTACAATGAATTATGCAATAAACAAAATGATTTTTTTTTCCTAGTAGGTCATATTTGCATAAGGGACAAGGATCACCAAATGAGTTTCAAAAAAATATAAACCATTTGATCTCATCAAATCAATGTGCTTGTTTTATGAAAACATTTTCATCTTCTATCCTTTTCTACAATGTCAATAATAATTTTAAAGGCTTTCGTAAGTTGCAAAAATATTTTAGATTCATACAAGAAATCATTAATTTTTATATTATAATTTTATTATGATTTATCATCAAGCAAATGACATTTGCAACTAGGACAACATTAGTCATTTGCCCATATAATTAATGACATTTCAAATTGAATGTAGTTAAATAATGAAAAGATCACAAACTTAATTGATCATGAATACACAAAAAGATCATTTATATTCAATAGAAGATTCATGCAAAAGTCTTTCTATATATTTATGATAGCAATATTTGGATTGTTTTTTCAAATGTTCCCACAATACATTTATGATGTTGTCATATAAATTGGTCCAAAAAGTTTAACATCAGCTTAAGTAGCATGTACCAAATGGAAATTGAATAGTAGTTATATTATGGAGTGGTTCCTTTTATCTTGTTTATACTTTTTAACAATGTTACTCTTTACCTAGAATAATCATCTTTCCTAAGTCAAATAACAACATGATTGCATAATTAAAATTAGTCTATGAAAATTTGTTAAGATAGGTTGTTCAACTAGTACTACTTGTGATGCAAAGGATTCGACCATTAAATCAAAGTTTTTTTGGTTGAAAACATGATAATAAAAGTTAAATTTGTTTGTTTGGGTGACCTTATTTAAAAATAATCTTAGAGCATCTTTAAAATGCTTCATTTGAAAGTTGAAAAAAAAAAAAATCTAACCCAAAAAGATGTTGTCATATATTATGTAAATATATGTTTAAAGAACGTCCTCCAAAATATATCATATTCAAAGAATTTTCACCCCAATTTTTTTTTAATAGTGTTTAATAACATTAGTTACAATGTTTGATGAATGCTTTTAAATATTATGTCATCATTAAATTTATTCAAAATCATGAATATCGCACGTTTCCATAATATATTAGAAACATTGTCAATAGTGTTGATGAGACTTGTAACATTAATACAAATTTTGACATAAACAAATAGCATTTAACATTAGTAACAACTATTTTGGCTCCTACTAATATGATTACACCCATTTGCTAGATCCCAATTTAGATTACACCCATTTGCTAGATCCCAATTTAGGCTAGCAAAGCTTTCTACCAAGTGAGCTTTCAAGCTTGCCAACTCCTAAGAAGGCCTATCTCAAAGTCAAAGCAAAAGTAATTCTTCTCTCACTCAGTCGTACATTCTACACCTTAACCTTTTTTTTATTCCCTTAGATTTTTCTAAGGTTTTTTAATTGTCCCTCCCTTCCATCTCCCCATAAAGCCGGCCCAAGCTCCTCCATGTCCCCATTTTTTTCAAATGGTCCTCCTTCGTCCCTTGAATGTCTTGCCCCTATTTCCCTTGTTTTTGAGCATATTCACAATCATAGAAACCAAACACATGGTTTTATTTGAGCAATATTTGGCCCTAAAATCAATTTTTGTGCATTTAACATTTTGAATGAATTTTGTTGCAACTTGCCTTCACTAGTCGCATGATTGTCATTGATGAATAAACATTCATCTTCAAAATGTGCATGTTTTGTGGTGGATTTGAAAAATGGCCACATCATAAGAAAATATACCATAAAATAAATCACTCATCAAAATATTAAGAAATAAATTATCCTTAAGATTTGATTAAATATTACGATAGTAATTGACACACAATATTTTCATCACCCATCAAAACTTGGACTCCACACTAGGTCCAATCACAATCAAATGAACCAACAATAATGACAAATAAAAGGATTGTGGATTCTTTTACAATCCTTTTGCTTTATAATATATTTTTTTTCATAAAAATGATTTTTTGAATTTAGTTTTTGGTAAATTGTTATTATTATAGTTGCCCCAGTACATCACATGTGTTTCAATCATTGTTAAATACATATAAAATTTCAAAAATGAGCATATTTGCATTTCATTTTGAAAAATGGTGACAATTTCCAATTATGCCAAAATACATTTATTGTTTTAAAAAGTCATGTTCTTGTATTATAAGTTAAAATTGTGTTTGATATGTCATGTATGTTACACCTCATTTACATGTGATAAAAGACTATTAAAATTTTGAAATTTAAAAACATTTTTTTAATTCCTAAAACTTACAAGTTCAACATCTTTTAAATAAAATTGTGATTGTTTTTGCAATGTCGGTAGTAGGTTATTATCATATGAACTTTTTTATCCTTAATTTTAATTTTTTTGTTAAGAAAGTCCTTAATTTAATCTTTTGAATTTTATTTTTTAATTTCATGCAATTGTTATTCAAGTTCAAAAGTTTTAAACTACAATCAAAATCTGAAATTGATTAATTATATTTTAAACTTAAATTCCCCAAAATTCATATTAATCATTCATCACAACTTCCACTGATTATCATGATTTTCACATGACAATGCATAAACATATGTAAAAAATTGAAAATTTTCATTGGGATTTGACATTGTTTTTGGCTCATTTAATTGTGATTGCACCTCACTACTCTACAATACTAGTGATGAAAGATTGACATTATGTCAAAATAATAATATTTTTGACATGTTGAATTCTACAATATCAAAGCAAGATTCTTTTATTGAGTTTATAACCATTCAATCTTCAATTATAGAAAACATTTATACAATAGTGTGTATCAATTACACCAAGAAATTCATGAAACTGTACCAATCTTAGATAGCAGATCTTTTAAAATCAACCTATAATTCAGCGTGATGTGAGCTTTTGAATTCAAATGTGTGTTGGTGTTGCTTGGGAGAACAAAAGCATTCAATCTAAACATGTGACAATTGAAGGTGATGATATGAAAAGGCAAATATGAAAATGTTTGATGTGAAGTTGAAGTTGAGAGGTTAGAGTATACAAAAGCCCCTTATACCAATTCCAATTTCTCATCACTTCAAAGTAACCTTAGGGTTTGATTTCACACCCAATTTATTTATTACCTATGAAAGAATTAAGAATTGTTTAACTTTGGTATGGTTAAATTTGAGGTAACAATATTATAGTTGACACCTTATTGATTTACCATTCATCAAAGTATGGGGCATTAAAATAATATTTGATATCACAATTATAGTTGACACTCAATTTATTTCTCACCAATTGAAGTAATGGGAGTTCACTTGACCTTCAATTTTAATTTGAGACCACAATAATAGTTGATACTCAATTTAGTTACCAATGGCCTTCAGGTTTAGGGTATTGGGGAGCGAAAATAACCTAAGTTTTAATTTAAGATTACAATAGTGGTTGACACCTGATTTACTGACTCCTGACACATGTATATTGCAATCACACATACCTATTGTAAAGTAGTTATTGGTGATTGTGTGCTTGAAATTACATGCATTTCAAACTTGCATATACCTTATGACTTTTGGTGTTCCAAAGATTTGGAACACTAAAAATTCGTTCAGAATGGCTCCCTGATTTACAGACCCATCTGTTGTGAACTGAGCATGTCCTCCTCCTGCAGCATCTGTCTATAACAAGCAGCTTCACCAGCAACCAAGAGTACAATTCACTGGAATGGCAAAATCGCTTCTTGACCTCTTTTGCTATTAACTGAGAAACCAAAAAGATTGATCACAAGTGCAACGTGAAAACAACAAAAGCCACGGTGATGGGTTGTTTGCAGATCCATTGATGGAAAAAAAAGTTGCGGGCTTGACAGTAGTGTGCTCAATTTGATTTTACAAAGAAAAGAGTTACATTGCAACACCATTTATAGGAAACACCAAATGAATGGCATCACTAAAACAGAAGTTTGGTCCAAAAAACCTTCAATCTTTAGGAATGGGATTTGTTGTGTTATGGCAGAGAAACAAATGGAAGCAAACTTACCAGCTTTACAAGCAGCCCAAGTATGATGTATTCCTACAATCATGAGCACTGACATTAGCTTGTCTTGCACTGGTTGTAAACATATCCCATGTACTCTGAGAGTGAATCTAGAAAGCACAATCATTAACTCTTCACAGTATGACAAAATCTACAACTGTAGCCACCAGCTACCCAAAAAAATAGATATAACACCAGCATTTTGTAAGCTGCAAGTAGAGACAAAGAAGACTTATTCCAGAGTATTCTCACACAAAAAGAAACAATTTGATACTGAATGAAATTTGAGTTGCAAATCAACCTGGGTTTCTGATTGCCAGTTGTATAAGAGACTAGGGTGGAAAGACCTTGCAAACTCCCCAGAACAGCTCCAATGTCCTAGAAAGTAATAGTGTGAAACGGGAAGCATATGCATAAGTCCCCACCATCTTCAGATAACCACTTCAAGGAATGCCTACAACAGCAGCTTTGAAGTATGGTGATTGGGCAAAGGCAATTCTTACCTGAACCTTCACTGTCAGGTTTGAGCTGCTTGTTGAGTGACTTGACCAATGTCAAGGACCTCATGCTGCAAGCCATATCCAAACCATCCTGCTAACGTCAGGTCCAAACTTCATGTCTAACACATTGGTATCCTTTGCACACTAATCTCTAGATGCTCTACTGCTAGTTATTTGAAAGACATAAAATCTCAAACAACATCTCCAAAGAAACTCTCTTTTTAAACATCTGCACAAGAAATTGATCCCCAAGGCAAGTAATATACAAAGTCAAGTCTTCTGACATGGTTGCATGAATATCATAAAAACCACAGACTCCGCAACAGTCCAGTCAATTGCTACTGGTTGATCACCAAAGAGCAATGACATCAGGTATCAGAATACTGTCTATAACCACAAACAGTGGATTTGCAGATAATTTGGGTTAATTCTTCCATTTAACTGATGGAATTAACCATACTGAGATTTGTAGAATTACATTGACATAGCTTTTGCACAGATTGTCCCAACAGGAACACATTTGTGATCATTTCATGAAATCATATATATCCCTCCATCCCAACAAAAAGGATTGAATAAATGAAAAGAGAGCTTGACATGCACCCTCAAAGTCTGTTGTCCAAACCTAGCTTCTCATACATGATGGCTCTACTCACATCTCAGAAGCTAATGGACTTCACGATGAAGACCAAAATAAAAGCCATCTCAGAAGATAACGAACTTCACTATGAAGACCATAATAAAAGCTTCAGATGTCTGATAGCCTACTTTACAAGTGATACACATAATTTACACTATACCTACCTTATAATTTACCTCCAAGAAGAGCACTTTCACACCATTTACATAAACAGTCGTGACAACAACACCTGGTCACTAATATCCCAAATGCTCTTTTCATGTGCTCTGCACTGGTGGACTCCTCATGGAGTTATGATGCTATGAGGATGACTGGTGCTGCTGCTCCTGCATTTTTCTGCGCATTCGTGCACCCCATGAATCAGAATCTGCATCCCTTGTTGCATTCCGATACTGTAGTCCTGATAATTGGCCCTCCCATCGTCTTTTCCAGTGAACACCATCCTGTAATCCCCAGACCCCATACATAAAAACAAATCAGTTTACAGGTAACATATAAGGGGGGCCATAAGTAGTATCTAAATGAAGAAACCATACAGTCTTGAACCAAAATTGCACCATTGGATTTTCACAGCACAATCTCAGTCCATTTCACAAACCAGCCACCAGTCACCCACAAAAAAAAGATCTTTTTTTTAGGGTTATTCACATGGCAGATTGAGAATGCAACGAGTGCAGCAATGTGGTGAAACTTGGTACATACCATATCATTAAGATTCCAGAGCTTTCTGGAGCCAAAATTCAATATCTGAGCATCATACATAGCTCTCCTCCTCGGATCGGAGAGCGTTTCATAAGCTTCTTGGACTTCAATAAACCTCTTTGTATTCTCCTCCAGTTCCTCAGGTGGACACACATCTGGATGATACCGCCGTGCCATTTGCCTGTAAGCCGTCTTGATATCAGGAAGAGCCACATCTTTAGCAAGTCCTAAAACCTCGTAGAACGTCTGCGTGTCTGATAACATAGTTGCCTCAGTTGTCAAGCAGCGATGTGCTGCTGCTCCTCCTGCTGCTGGACGCCCGTTCTTGTGCAGTCTTCTATTCGACGTACAAAGGTTCCATCCTTCCTTCAACTTGCTATTTTCCAATGTGAAACCAGCCAGAGATGATGACTGAAATCTCACCCTGCCACAATTGCAAGCGCAGCAGCCATGGACGCCGCCGCCGCAAGGGGTACGACAATAAGGTTCTCCTCTTAAACACCTGCTTGTTAGCACACTAACTGTCGACGACGATGCGTTGCAGGCAAACATCCCTGATATAGAAAATAATGCTACAAAGATTGCAATCGCATTTGTCGATGATGAAAGAACGAGTTCAAGCTATGCTTTACAGGGGATTATGCTGTACTATGAGGAGCTTTACGGAAATGGCTGTCAATTGACTGCCGAGAATTCTTTCACATCCGAGAAACAGATTTCAAACCGAGACATGGCTGATGATACTAGCAAGGACATGAACTGATGCGTTTGTGACACCAAGGAAGAGAGATTCAAACAGTGAAATAGTACTATTACGAGCAAGAACCGTAACGGACGACCTTCCAAGAAGAGAACAACACCAATATACTACTAACAAGAAACATGTAAACAAACAAAAAATACAACAAAAAACTAGCTTCAATAATGTAGATCCATCCACAAGCAAAAGCAAAGTGATGCGAGCTCTGGAACTACGCGGTTACATGGATTAGCAGTCGTAGGTAAATTGGCATTCAAAACTCTCACGAAGTTTGCGGACAGTTTTCTGGATCCGAGGAATGTTGTTCTGGATGTTTTTTTTCTGAATGGTTTTTTTTCTGAAACAACAGCAACAAAAGAGAAACCGATGCCGCGAGCTTGCAAACCGAGAGAGAGAGAGAGAGAGAGAGAGCGGCTAAAATTTCATGAGCTTCGACTGCTTGTTTAGTCGCTCAAACCTTGATCGTCTTCAGCCTTATAACTGAAGTTCTTTGATGCAACAACCCGTCATCCGGCGATGGAGGAGGAGGAGGAGGAGGAGGAGGAAAACCTTCCGGCGGGGAAAAACCGCAACAACGAAAACAGTTTTGCCTCAAAAACAAAAAAACGCGCTTACGACAAAGCGAAGCAACCGTGGTTGAAGACAAGAGACGGGAACGGCCACAGATTGTCAACTCTAGAAGTTGGCCTTTATGGATGAAGATCTTATGGATACAATAATAATGAAAACCAGCGAGATGATTTCATGGCACAACTCTCATTTATGAAAAACCTATAATATATTGCCTTCTTTAATGAAGATGGAAAACCATCATAACACCCTTTTATTTCTTTTTTTTCTAGCTAAATTGGTGAAAACCAAAAAATTATGTAAATGAGAGTAAGAGAGAGAGAAAAAGGATTTTTTTAAAAATAAAAAATTCCCAAACTTTGAGTTAAAACATTTCTTCTCTACAAACAAACAAACAAAAGAAAAAACACACCCCCCCCCCCCCCCACCACAAAACACTAAATGGAAAGGAACAGCGAATATGCTAATCAGAAACCTT
>Ga0116227_10008558_pt1 | contig 19206 bp, 13 predicted proteins | sample S1TSphgellanicum_FD_89693 | JGI IMG/M metagenome (GOLD analysis project Ga0116227, IMG submission 89693) | Host-associated microbial communities from peat moss isolated from Minnesota, USA - S1T2_Fb - Sphagnum magellanicum MG | ecosystem: Host-associated > Plants > Peat moss > Unclassified... | reverse complement strand
TTTGTAATTGGGTAAAAACATCTCGATAATTGATATATAGGCAATTGGAATATAATATGTTAACATTTAGTATGAAATATTTTTACAAAATTGGCATCCAAGTTAGATAATAATATGCACATTCTATCATGTATTATAACTGCATACCTTTCATGTTGACAACTTGTGGCCTTCTATAACTATTTGTTAATTTTATTTTTCTAAAAATATGAATTTCAAATTTAACAACTTTCGTTGTGTCATTATGACCTTGGTTTCATGAACCATTGGAACAAAACAAACAAACAACCTTCCCTCGAACTTTTATTTGAGTGATTGTTTCAAAGTTTAAATTTTTAAAAAATAATATGAGATATACCCACATCTGATTAATAAAATTAATAATAGGCATCACACAAATGTGGTTCCAAATTCCAATGAATGTTGGCTGGATTTTGGTGTTTTAGTTTCCAAACCCAACCACAATATCAAAACACACCCTACTTTTAGACCCATAACACACCTTATAGGATTTCGGTTTTTTATAAAAATATGAATTGAAATGTTGTTCACGCACTAAATGAAAAGCATTATTTAATATGTTTATTGAACATCAATTTAAGAGGGTTTTGAAACAAAATTTTGTTTGTTCTTTCTTGGCTTTGACCATGCATTGTACATCCAATTTACATGTTAGAAAAAAAAAAAAAAAATGAACCAAAAATTTGAAAAGAGAAAAATACTAATACCCTTCATAATATTGGGTGCTAGGCCTACCTCCACTCTGAGTCCCAAAAGGGACCAACTAGTTATTTTGTTTGCCTCCTTCTATTGATTGGAAAGTCTCATGTGCAATTTGTACACCCTTTGCCCCAATGCATTTCCCTGCCATGCATATGTCATGCCAATTTGATACTTAACCAAAGATTAGTCCAGCCACCATATGTCTTGATTGTTGTCAATTATGGTGTTTTTGCTTTGCTATATGTGACTTTCCTTTTATGTTTTTTCTTAATGTTTAGTTATTCAAATTTTGTAGCACAAAAAGATAGATTGGTACCTTATGAAAGGTTGCTTTGTAAGTTTTCAAGGAAGAGCATGAATGTTAGCTAAGGAAACAAGCCAAACCAAGAAGGATAACATTAAGTCAATTGGGTGTTTTGCAAGATGGAGGACACAATGACAAAGGCTTGTGACTATATTGTGCATTGGGTTACAATCAAAGTTTTTTTTTTCAAATTTCTCAAGTAGGTGCACTAGCTAGGATCCTTAGCATTAATTAGTAGTAAATGGCAATTGTCTTGGTGGACAAGTAGATCTTTTTTTGGAATCCTACCTAACTTTGGTGACCTACAACAACACATTGTCTAAATCTATCGACTTTTAGCTTTTTTTTCCTCAAGATATGGCAATTTTAAAAACAAAATTCCCAAAATTCCCTTTTTTTTTTTTCGCAAAGTGGCAAAAATTTGCCACAAAAGAAACATTGGTTGCAATATGTTGTCACCTTTGTTGGATATCTTGGATTGTTACTTTGTTATCATTTGTGCTTTACATAGTCTCAATGTTGTTACTCAATTCACATGTTGTGAATTGAGTCATGGGTATCATGTAATATGTAAATTTGTAATAACAAATGTTATATATTACTACCCATTTTATTATTTCATTCAAGTTGTGTGGAAATGTTAGGCTCAATAATGAATATCATGAACCTTTTTGCAACATCCAAATCCAAAATTAAAATAATCATCCAAAGTTGTATGATTTTTGAGGCTTTCAAGTATTGGGAAAGCAAGTAAAAGTTTCCCCTTTTAAGGAAGTAATATATTTATGGGTGAAGAGACTTTTAGTCATGCTTGGTTTATTGTCCTTGTGTCACAACTTTTTTGTCTCTCATTCACCAATGTTGAATTCTTTCAAAAGCATGATGAACTCAAGGAAGGCAAAGGAAATTCAAATCCTAAAATCATGACATTCAAAGAGACCACATCATTTTGTGCATATTCACCCTCCATCACATTACTTTCGTTAGGTGCTACACACTTTCATAATCACATTGGGAGATTTACACAAGACAGATGTGCCTTCACCTAACATTTCACAACTACTATTACTAATTTTTTGGAATACATCTTCCCTTCCTCAAAAAAAAAAGAGAAATTATGTTCACAATTTACTTATGTTAATTTTTGATATTTCCATTGAATACCAATTGCATCTTTTTCAAAGGTGGGCCATTTTATGAAAAATTTGTGATAACTAGGCCATTAAGATTATCCAAGTTTGCCCCTAAGGACTCATAAAAAAAACCTTGGATTTTAGATTTTTTTGAAAGATTAAACTAACTAGGCTTTGGATAGAGATATCACACACCTTGTCTTTATGAATTGAAATTGAAGGCTATTATGTCACGTTGTGACAAAAAAGGAGGGTGTATTGGAAATTTGTGAACACCTACAAAACAATGTCACATTCATTCACTTTGTACACATCAATGGCATTAAATAAATTAACATGAAACACGTAACTTAACATATGAAAGTCATTCAATCCCATCAAACATGATAGTACAAAAATCGGTTATTGGTTTAATGTTGTCTAAAAGAAAACATGCATGTATCTGGTGAGGATGGAGGTGTGAAAAAGGAAAGGATTTAAGAATTAATTTGGAAAAAAACAAATTGGATGGATACATGACCCAAAAAAAAGAAGTAATAAACCTAACATTTAGATGGGAATATATATTATTATAGGAACTTTCAATCACAAGTAATAGAATGCATGGTTTTAAGTGTCCAACAAATATGTTTCATTTTGGGTACCAAAATGGTCTAAAGTATATACACAACAACAAAAGGACTATATAGCCATATTATTTTTATTGTTTATTCCAAAATGTGAAATTTCCTTTGCACCACAATTGATTGATTGGACATGAAATTTAAAAGTGTATTTTTTTTGTTGTCATTTGACTTTTTGGGTCTTAACTTATCATATTAGGTAAAAATATTGTGAATTTTTTTCATAATAATGACATGGTTGAAATTCAAACATGGTACCCATGAAAATAGTATAATCTGACAACAATGTTGGCCCCTTTGTAGTGTGTTTTCACCCACATCTAGTATGAGTACTTTGTGGTAACAAGTTAGGAAAAGAAAAACAACACAAGTTTCAAAAAGATATCAATAGATATCATGAATGACATCCCATAACTTACTTCAACAAATGGCATTAAAAAAATACCAAGAAATTAGCATTAACTATAAGAATAGGATAAATCATTTTTATGTTATCATGCATGGATGAAGTTCATTCATTATAGTTCACATTTCATCGAATTGATGGAAATTCATCCATCATCATTTACTTTTTATCCATAGTGGATAATGGTCATCCATCACTATCTTCAAAAACATGTTTGAAGACCAAAATAAAGAAAAACAAATCTAGTGTTTAGTCATCAATGAGTTTCCATGAAAAAGTGACAAGCCTCATCTTCTTATACCATACTAATTTATGCAAGTTCTAAATGGTGGAAAAGGAGTTGTAATGGAGGCAATTGATGTTTACATATTTTTGTTGATAATGTGGTCCCTAGTAAGTAAAAACAAATAAAGTGCAAAATGTTTTATGCACAATTTTTTAAATGAAATCTTTCATTCTAGTTTTTTTTTAAATTTCCAAATTCTTCTAGAGTTAACAAGTTTCTTGGTGAGTTCATTAAACCTCCAAAATTAATCCAATCAATGATTTTTTAAATAATTTTTTTGATAGAAAAATAGGGGATTTTTTGGAATTTTTAAAAAAAATGTAAATTCAACTAATTTTACTAATTTTTTGGAAAAGTTCACCAAATTTTCATTTATCAAAAAATTGGAAAAAAAACCCCTATTACAATCTTTTCCTTTAGCAATTGCAATTATTATTGACTTCTTAAATTATATTTGTTATTTTGAAATCCTTACACAATACTACGATTGTAAAACACTTGATGAAGTTTTTTAGAAAGTCAAAGGGCCTCTTATATCCATGAATGCCCTTCCTAAAAAGAAAAGGTTCCTACACCTACTCAAGAATGGTCGGGAAATCCTACCTACTTATATGATCTCCCTCCCACTTTCAAGAGTAGGTATAAGAACTAAGAACTCTCCCCTCCTATGCATCATGATCTACATATGTTTAGGTTCACGAGAACATTCAACTCATGTTTTTTTATCAATAAAACCCATTTGTGGAAGACATTCCTCAAAATGAAGGATTGGATTCAACTAACATTTCATTCTACCTATTCTATTTTGGGAATGCTCCCAACTTGGGTTTTTACACTACATTAAACTTCCCATAATAATAGAGAGAAATGAAAGTCCTACACAATGCAAATAATGGATGTCTTTTGTAGTTGCAAAAAATGTTGACCATAGATAGGGAATAAGAGGGCACCCACTTTTAACATTAGTCATAAAAAAAAGTAGGATTAAGAAATAGGCAAAGGAAAAATAATGGTGATGATTGGTCATTGATGTTGATCAACTTCACAACAATTGCAAAATGTTTCAATTTCTTCAATTTTGATCTTGGTGTATTTATTTCTAACGATTTATTGCCATTTTCTACTTTTGAAAAACCTTACCTACCAATACCAAGGGGAAAAAGGTAAGAATTAAAAAAAAAAATTGTAAGGTGGTTGGGCCAAAAGGCGCCCCTTGAGGGCATGGATTTGTTGAGGTTAACCCTAAACTTATTTTTGTTTTCACCATGACTAATGGTAATCCATGCCTACAAGGCACAACATGGCACTGAAACTTTTTAAAATTTTCAAACAATCAGTGTGGCTATATAACCACGGTTCCCAAATTTTCAGGAAAAAAAAAGAAAGTCTAAGAACCAGTGCGCTTTTTTACCAGTTCTTTTGTAAAACCTCTGGTTCTTCTTTTGAAATAATCGGAACCAGTGATTTTTTGATTATGGGGAAATTTTTTCAAAGAATCGGAACCAACACTGGAACCAACCACCATTAGCGGGTTATTAGAAGGGTGGTTCTTACCATTCGTTCTCATGGTTCTCAAAAAATCAATGAACTAAAATATGGAACCGGCTGCTAAACACCGGTTTCCATCGAATCACACTGGGCCAGAGTGATTTAGCACCTGCCGGTGCACCATCCATCCACTGGATGCCTGAACATTGGTTTCCATCGGATCACATTGGGCCAGAGTGATTCAGCACCCACATGCGCACTATCCATCCACTGGATGCCTGAACTTGTTGTGGATGAAATTGAACCAGTTATAATTGTCACATACAGACTAACATACTTGCTGAATTAATATATAAGATGTGACATGGAGGACCTTGATTTCGGTTGCATGCCACATCTTGGTCATTGAGTAGACCACTTGTAAAGATGCTGACACTTTTGTTACTATAATATTTCATCATTTATGTTGAAGAACTTGCCAAAATTCCTCTCCTTGTTATTTTTGTTTATTGCCAATTCATTGCTTGTAATCAGTGTCACCTATTCGCTATGGAATTCCATTTGTAGTAGTTTTTATTCATTAGGTCTAATCTCTAAGGTCTTTAGTGCTTTTAAAATTTTGTGTCTTTGTTGTTTTAATGAAGTAGTGGGCATTACACATAACCATAGATCTTCCATCACGATGATGATTCAATGGTTGTGTTTCAACAATAGGATCATGTGTTGATATTTTTTGAACCTTTTTTAGAATCAATAACAAAAGAAAATACATTTTTTTTTAGGTGTTCCTTTATTTTTTGTTTTTTATGTTTTGCATTGTTAAGTATGTAGGGCTATTGTGAATGATTTTTGTGTGCATTATGCAACACAAAAATTATGATCTTATAGAATCACAAGATGCTTTTAATATTCTGCATTATTTTCAAAGCTTGGTGTCATGCAAGTTTGGTTCTTGCAGGTTGTGTGTCTTTTGACCTTTCTTTGGCCTTCCCTTTTTGTCTCCCTTGTGATGGTTCCAACCGTTGATCTTTTATTGGATTTTTGTGGTTTTTTCATGAAAATTTCCAACAAGGAAGATGATTCATTGACAATTGGCATTGCACAAATTTTTCATCATTATGGGTGCACATTGATGTTTTTGTGTGAACTTTTTCAAAACTTGGTGATGAAGGATAATATGTTTCTTCTCAATATTATTCTTATTTTCTTTCTATGTTTTCATTTTCAAGTTTGGAATGACGTTGTGAATGATTTTTATGTGAAATGTGCAAGACAAACATCAATTTGTACAATCTTACATAATCAAAGATGTTTTTAAAACTTTATGCCTTCTTTGTTTATTGTTGTGCATGTTTCCAACAAGGTCAATTTAATAACAATAGATGTTACATGAATCTTTTAAACTTAATATGGAGCAATGTGTGATCTTACAAAATTGCAAGAATATCCATGACATCATTAATGATTTTGCAAAATTCATGAATGATGATAATTAAATCACATGTTACTTTGGATCTTTGAAGCTTGTGGTTGCTGGATTATGCATAGAATGCCTAAGGATTCTACAACCTTTGTAAGGTAAAGATGCACTTTTGCAAAATTTCTCACTATAATGTTTTGCACAATTTTTCATGGCAACCAATTATCATTCTACAAGGTCTCCCTCCTTTGTTCCTTGCCTTTTAATGCAAAATTTGAACATGTTTACGAGCAACAATTGTTTGTCCATTGCTATGTGCTCATTGGACTTGACATTGCAAATTTGAATGTTTGTTTTATTTAGTTACAAACTACAATTGAAGTTTCATCCTTTTTTGTTGTCTTCTCTTGCTATCTTTTATTGTCACAATGTCACCATTATTCCTACATGCTTACAAGTTCAAATATTTCTTTTCTACCAAGAACAATGTTGCGAGTTGTCCTCATTTCATTCTTGCTTGTCATGTAGGTTCTTCATGTTGTGGTGCCCTTCCATCTTCTCTTCCCTTGTTTTTTAGTTGTAATTTTGATCCTTCAAATGTAAATCACCTTGAAGTCGTTATGTCCTTGAATAGGTCTTTCTACACAGGTGAAGAGAGTTTGCCCATCCTATCCAAGGTAGAAATCAAAGAAACAAGATTATGACACCACTAGAAAGTTCCAAAACAAATGGTTTACAAAATTCCCATGGGCTAAGTGTTTATAAGGGAAGATGGAAACTTGCATACTTTCAAAAGTGATATTTGTACTAAGGTAGAAAGGAAGGACAAATTGTTTGCTCCTAAGTGGGATTCTTTTTATAAACATGTAGGTCATAAAAAAATTAACATGAATATAGGGTTTGATGTGAAAAAGGGACTTGTATAATACTCCAAAGTTTGAAAGCATGCCAAGAACTAGAAAATGTTTACTTCCTTCAACTAGGAGAATATTAATGCATAATTGGGACATGGGGTGGTAGGAAAAAAAGAAAAAAAGTTGTTCAATTTGCCATTGTCCTTCATTTGTTATAACAAGTTCGTTTGATGCTAGGATATGAATCATTGAAACCATTGTTTGAATTCTTGGCAATGCCGAGAAAACAACAAAAAAACACTTGAGTTCTGCTCAAGTTGGACCATGGTAGAATTCATGCACCAAGTGATGATGGGGGCAACAAAGTGGTAGTTCAAGCTGCACATTACATTGTTTTCAATTATGACAAGGTATTTATATTTGACAACCAATTATGATTGTTTATCCAATATTATGTGGTGGAAAACTACGTAAGGGTTCCCATTTTCATATATTTGGATTGGATGGTTACAAGATTAAAGAGTGGTACCCTAATTAAAGTGATTATGGAAGTGTTGATAATAGGTGGTGGCTTGCCACAAGACCAAGTTACCCAAAAGTTCATATGTTTTTGAGCATATGGCATTAAAGTCTTTCAAGGTACAAGGATCGGTGTTACAAATTAAATTTGTGGCAACTATGTTCCTAATTCTCTAAGGATCCATTTTATGGCCCATCACACAAATTTGGCATTGTAAACCGTATCACCTTATTAGGTTTGTTTTTGGTGATACACTTTGAGAATTTGTTAAAAACCTTACATAGTTACTTTGTTCATTCACTTAAGATACATGTAGAGTTTACAAAACTTGTTGAGATCTTGGGGACAAAGGGGAACAAGATTTTCCAAATTTTGAAAACGAAGTGGATTTTGATGTTGAGCCCTACAAAAAAGTGATGGCATAATACATAACACATTTGGTGAAGATGATGTTAGATAGCCCTACAAACCAATAAGCAAAAATGAATTATGGACATATGTGTGATCTCTAGATTTTGTCGAGATTTGCTTGTATATTACCTTTGCTAGAATCTATGCATGCACATGCTTTCATTAAGTTTGCACAAATGTGTTGGCATGTGACCTTGTGGCTACGATCAATATAGTCTATGAAAGTGATTTGTACAACATGTATTGTGAATAAACTTTCAATTTTACTATAGTCCCTTTATGGGCCTTCAAGTCATTGCTTGAATATAAGCATGAAAACATTTAGATGCAATGGATACTTGATTTAAATGTTAGAGTTTAACATTTGACCTTTGAGATAAATGACCAACATATATATGGGTAATGCATCATGATTTGGAGACCATGATGCATGCCTTTGTCATTGCAGATGTATTTGTTGTTGTTGAATCACTATTGGAAAACCTTTTGCAAAAGTAAATCCTTGGAACTTTGCTTTCTATATTATTTTATTTTTGTAATTATGTGTTTTGTAAGGCAAGGGTTGCAAAAAATTTGATTCAACAATTGAAACATGGTTTCCATCATTCTTGCATTTTAGTTTATTATTTAGATTTGTTTTTAAAGCAATTATGTGATTTTGTGGGTGTTTTAGCTAGGGTTAAAAAAATTAGATTCGAAAACTAAAAATCATAAGGTTATTAGTTCATGAGATGTTCTTGGGATTCTCTATCCCTACTACTAGTTGTAGCCCTAGTAGTAGCCAAATTGTGAAGTCTTTTCCAAACACGTTGAGGTGATTAAAAGCAACATTTTGCTCCAGGAAAATCTGGTTGGTGCATGGGGTGGAAACCTTTTGTTTTCGCATGTCTTCTTAAAGTTGTAATTGTTTGCTAACTTGGGTTGATTTTGTAAATCACTTGTGCTAAAATAGCTAGTTCTAAGGGTTCAATTCCTCCATAAATGCTTGTGTTTGCTGGTGCATGTTCATATTGTGCTTTTTGTTTAAGTGTGCTTGCAATTTGCATTGTGTGTGCAAAATGCATTTCATAATGTTGCCTCACGTGCCCTAAACTTTAGGGTTTGGAACAAGTAGTTGTCAAATTCCAACAAATAAAAATAATTTTACACATCACCTTAAAACTCCAAAAGCAAAAGAAGATTAGCCAAAAGAAAAAAACTAAAATTCCAATTGCAGCCAGATTTCTTCACCTCTAAATTTGGAGGGGCCAAAATTTTCACTTTCACATTTTAAGTGACCACCATGCAGAGATAAAAAATGGGTGGAAGTCAAGAAGCAACCAAACCCACACTGGAAGCGTAGCAGATTGCATCTCAAGGAAACTGTTGGCTGCAGTACTTCCCAAACTCCCACAACAACATCTAAAGGACATGACAAGGTAGGCGCATGGTGCGCCAGAGTGAACCAACAAGCCACTGTTGCACCATAAGGGATGGATAGTGGGTGGCTGGACACAAAACAATTTTTCCCTTGGGCTCCAAGCTCTGGAGTGGTTAGCTCAGTTTCTGTTTTAGCTACCTACCTACTAAGAATCCACTAGTCTTTATCTATGTAGGCACCAACCATCTACATGTGCATCCACTTACCGAGTAAACATTCTATTATCCCCTACTTAAATGACCTATCCTTTGCACATAATAGGTTACCACGGTGAAACCCAACATCAATTCAGATGGGATTCATCCACGGCAGAGTCATAACAGGCTTCACACTCAATAGTGCACTGGTGGCTGTTGGTTCACTCTGGCCAGGTTGGTGTCCTAAGAATAACTCACAAACTTTTGAAGGAGAAAAACCAACATATTGCTGATGAAATGAAAGTTAGCAGTGCTATTCCATTCAAGCAATATCTTCTCCTTTTAAACAATTTGAAGCATTGAATTTCATTTCTTTTATGTTCCTGGCATGAAAGAATCCAGCACCCACCCAACCAAAAATCACAGGGGAAAAAACTTACCCTGATGATGAACATCATGGAAAACTCCTTGATCAGCTTCACTTCAGCAATTGAGGAAGCATGTGAAGCCAGTATCCGCATTAAGTTTTTGTCCTCCCAAGACTCCCAGGCTTCAAAAGTAGTCTTTCTTGACCAGCCCCAACCCCAGAGTCAAGAATTTGATGGCAGCTATCAGAAACATATCAAGACTTGCAACAGTGTGGCAGACTTACCACACACTTGCAATAACGTAATTATATGGTTAAGGCACAACAGATTGAGGCACTTATCACCCCTGCTTTGTTGAGCTTTTGCCAGGTTTATTGTATCTTACCCTTGACATAGCAGGGCTCACCAGCGATTGCCTTTGCCTAACCTCTAGTCTTTGGGGGCTGGCAAGATGACTCACTCAAGCCTCTTATCACAATCTGGGCACCTAGTGTGCCAGTCTGAACCTACTCAGAATCTATCTCTTTGAATCTAGCCTGTTCACTTAGTTCTTCTACACTTTCAACAACAAAATTAAGCTTTGAAACGACTTCAATTAGGAGTGAAGCAAACTTGACTAATGACAATGCTGAGATTCTCTCCAGCGTGCCATCCCAGTTACGGCCTAAACTAGCCCATCGCTGCATGAACTGCTCCTCCCATCGAACTGACCTATTTGCCCCCCGAGGGCTCTTGCCAGGCACAGGCCTTTCTTCTAGCTCTGGAGTTTCTCGGCTTGATGAACTTCTGGAAAACTGTTCATCAGGAATTGAGATGACCACACCAGGTGAGCCCTCATGTTGCATGTGTACTGGAGTCTGCCTTGACTTTAGCTGTGCAGGTCTTGACTTATTGAAGGTTTTGGATGTGCCTTGTGAGAAAGTGTCAATCATAACAGGTCTCCCTGGAGAACCAAACTTTGTACTGAGTGAAGCATCATGCTTTTCTGTTTCAATAGGACCATATTGAACACCAGGAGAAGAGTCATGGGCAGCATGTTCATCCATCTCTCCCAAGAGGGTCTCTCCACCATTGTTCTCATTGACCTTCCCATCTTCACTTTTTGAATAATGCTGACCTCTGGTCCCACTTCTAGCAAGTGCACTATGAGCTTGTGGCACTTCCCTTGGTTGTGTGTTTGAAAATGGAGAAAGGGAAGCCATATACACTGGATACCTGGGGGACTCAAGTGCTCCACTACCTAGAAGAAGATGAGTGTGAAGATATATTTTATACTGAAGCAAAACAGCTGCCTCCTGTGCTTGGCGCATTATGTCCTTAGAGGCAAACTTTTTCATGTTTTTCATACTGTCACCCAATGTTCTCAGCACATTTGCACACTCCTTAGCAATTGTGTCCATATCCTGCAGTCCCACTACATGTCAAAACCTCCTGTTGCTCATGGCAGGAACTGAAAAATGTCAATCACCTTGACAGATGAATGGCCACACTTCTGTTAAGAGTAAATAATGAGGAGATAAACAAAGGACTCCAAGAGTGGGAATGGGATTTAGCGGACCTGATAGGCAGGAACAGGGAATAGAGGGTTTACCAGTTACCTCACTGAACCTTTTCTTATATTGTCTTATAGAACTTTATACAACCACCATGTCCTCAAATCAACATTGAACTGCATCCCAAATGTACACAACAGTGTGACAAAAAGAGTGGACAAACCTTTGCAAAAAGTTCTCTCAGATGCTTGGGAGCTTGAATGTTGGCACGTAAACATGAGTCAAGTGCAATAACATCGTACAAAGTGTAGCGCAGGTAGTCAGTGATGTCATCATATCGATCCCAGGGGTAGCCCACAAAGAATGGACCATGGCAAGGCTCCCAATGCACTGCACTGAGCTGCACACCAAGCAACCACACACAGGTGAACCCTGTGCACAAGAGAGGAAGTCCATGGTTTTTGAAAGGTTTGGCTGCTCAGATCCCAAGCAAACATGGCAACAGCAACTTTGACTTAGATATGACACAAGGCTATCTGTAAAGATCCTGACACAAGCCAAGTCTCTTGCTCATTGGTTGTGTATGCATACTCTCTAGGATGTGATATTTTAGGACAGTTTAATACCCTGACTGTGAAAAAGCACCAGAGATGAACATGCCTCAGAAAGGTCAAATCAAGTTCAGCTAAATAAACCACACCAGACATTTTGAGAGGCCAACTGAGACTCACCAGTTTGTCAATATCTGAGTCAGACATCACCACTTCATGATAGCTCTGGTGGATCTTGTCATCCACTGAGAGACCACTGAGTATATCAGGGACATGGTCCAGCTTTGTATCATTGATGTACTCCTCAACACACCTGCAAACAAAGGTATCCTGTGAACTCTATAACTCCTTTGCTTGTCTTGTGCAGCCCACTGATTGGAGCAAGAAATAAGTCTACCTAGAGATGTACACAGTTCTTGCATGTAATTGCTAGCATGCACTTAAAAATGTTAAACATCAACAATATTGAGATTCCACTGCAAGAATTCTCCAGATCCTTCCTGGCCCAACACAAACTGTATTCAACAGCAAAGGCCGCCTGACTTCACATGCCAATCAATTCCCTTCTTGGTGGGATAAAAGGAGCTGGTGCTGGTCTGAAAATTCAGACCAAGTAGCACAAATATCCCCAATGGAACAAAACTTTCCATCTAATGACAATATCCATGAAATTGCAGAGAAAAATCCACAAAAATAATTTGTGTCAATTCCAGAGGAACCACAAACAAACATCACTAGAATAATGAGTGCAGTCAAACCCTTGACAGTGTCACCCACAAAGTATCAAATCATGACCTTCATCATAAATGGCAGTGACTACTAGCTGCCATTACTACCCACTGGCTTCATCAGCTTTCAATAGTGGGTGTAGAGTAGCACAGAAGAATGTGCTCAAAGACTTAAGGCAAACCATCATATAAAATTCTGAATTTTGTCACATTTCTGGAAGCAACTGGAAGACTCAGTCATGGTTCTGCAAGTACTCAGAAGACTAATAGCAAAGAAATGAGAAAGGACTGGGTCAATGTGGATGTCAAGGCCACTCGCTGTTGACTAAGGGTGGACTGCACCTTTCAATCACAGAAGCAGCAGTCTCGAAATTTTTTGCCACGAGTTTATGGAGGGCATCTCCAGCATATATGGGTTTGATAGCCAAGTTAACAAGAGTAGACATGAAGAAGCCCAGCAAAATCATGGAGAACCTCAGCATTGGCAGTGTCCACCTCTCTGGTTGTGTGTAGGCAGTTATGATGAAAAGGTGAAATGCAATGGTTGCCACTGTGAAGGCATAGCCCCATTGATCCTTCAAGGGTGGGACTCCTTTCAAAAAACGAAGGATGGCACCCCCAACTACAACTGTGAAAACCTGTGCAGTTCATGCACATTTAGTTTCTCAAAAATCCATATACTCAAGGCAATATTGCACAGAAATTGCAGATGCATCCACAGTCTATAAACATTGCAAAAACTTGACACCCACTCCCCTAGGCATTTGTTTGCACCAGACTGCAAGACAAACAGTTTCCTTACCACAAAGTATGGATATATCTGGTACCCCAGAATTGGACCAATCTGATTCAATGCCATAGCAATAAGTCCTGCAGCTAGAGTCCCCACCACTCGGTTTAAGCCTTTGCTGACAGAAAGGCCAATGTTGCTCTCATAAAGCAGATCTGTTGTCACTACAGCCCAAAGTGCTATTGAGTTTATTTCATCAAATGGGTCTGGGAAAGGTATTATGCATAGTATTGAGGCCAAGCCCGCTACAAACCCTGCAAATCATGACAAGATCAAATAAGTTCCTCAATTTAAAAACAAACAACTCCCTGGAAACATCAAAGTTCAGAACAGATACATAGTATCAGCTGCTGGCATCTTCTGTACAGTATCCCTAACATCAAATTAATGTGTGACCCTTGAGTATAAAGTCACACATGTAAGACACACACTCAGGAAAGAGACAAGCAAACATCAGCATAGATCTGAAGATGTTCGGACAAAGATGTGAGCAAGAATTAGATACAATGGAGTTCATACATGCTAGCTCCTAAATTATGTTTACCACCAGATCTCAGGAAGCCACATGTGAAGTAAACACAAGGTCTTGAAGCTGACCTTGTTTCAAAGATAAGATTGTAAGACTGGTATTTTGACTCACTGCTGCCCAGCTCCACTTTGGCCACAGAACTACACCTTGTAATACAGTGTAGAAGAAGTTTTTGGGATTGGTTTTTGCATTGTGTGCAGCCCTTACCACAAAAGACTTCTTTTCAATGGGGTTGCGTAGGCGTCGACTTGAAACACCAGGCCTTGGATGAGCTGTAGCTTGGTGCTCTCTGTCACTTGGATGATGAGAATGACCTCTAGAATTCAACATATGTGCATCTTGGATATGCTGAAATGGGTTCTTGTCACCAGCTACTAAATGTTCTGCTTCCGATTCCAATGGTTCACCCTTATTGAAGGCATAATGTTTTCCACTACTGGTGAGTGACCCAGGTCTTGGGCTAGCAGGTGTACTGGGGGATCTGTGGAAATTGTAATCCGCTGGCAAAAAGGCTTCATCCTCTTGCGTTCCATTGGCAAAACTAAAGGTACTCGTGTTATCAAGATAGCTCCCCAGCAAAGGTGCATGCAGGGAGTCATCAACTTGCTTAGATGCTGCCATCCTGAAACTAAACCTTTGCACTTAACCGAACTCTGAGTCCACCACCAGTTCCTTTGTTCCACCAGAATCTGCAACAAACAGTTCCCTGATCCCATGAGCTTCCAAAACATTTTGACCACAGCAGTTTTGTGCAATGCTTAGCACCATAAAATAATAATAACAATAATAATAAATTAAAAAAAAAGACATCTGACTTTAATATTACACTACAAAATGCAGACACGTCTGAAGAATCTCAAAAGATAAATCTCAAGTTTTTGTCATACTGTAGTTTAGTCAGGTCACCACAAGGTCTCACAGGCTCCTTATACATATCCGAAACATGAAGATCCGTGCATCTGCTCAACATTCTTGAGATCGCTTCCACTGCAGTACTGTCAGCGATCTTTCCTACAGAACCATAAGACCAAAACTGTTCTACGTCAAGAACAGGCCCTATTATAAGCCTCTAAAATGGATTGTATACTAATCCTCATATAACTCTCTCAAGAGCATAGGCTCCCTTAGAGTTATTATCAACCACAGTTTCAAAATAGCTTATCTGCAGTCATGCTGGTCTAAAATACTTGATGCACACAGTGCCGCGGAAAAGATCGGATGCCAGTATACGAAGACTCTACAGCTCTGCGTCGCGTTGATCGAACAAAGATGCTCAAAATTCGTATTGAAAACTAAAGGGTAACCTAGTAGAAGCTCTCTCTCCCATGGCTCTGTAGCGAGGAATCAAGAATGTGTGCACTGTAGTACCTTGTCATCCGTCTGTCTGTCTCTCACCTCGAGAGAATTGGAGGGGGAGATTGTAGGTGCCGTCTGTTGGAAGTAGTGACAAAATCGCCAAAAAAGAAACTCGCTCGCTGGACAAGACGCTTGTTGTTCTCCTTAGAGGTGCTCACGTGAGTCTTGCCTGTTCATTCCTCCTTGGTAATTCTGCGAGGGACACGAGATAGATGACGAGGAATACGCCGGATGCGATTTCGAATAACGACGAGAAGGATGGACAGACAGGCCCGGGGGCCACGACTTACTAAAAAAAGCCACCAGAATTCCCCGGATTCACTGGAAAAGAGAAGAATTCAACAGAATCCTCAAAAGAATAAGATATTTCCGTTCAATCATAACATGTAATGACAAGAAATTGGATCTTGAAATCAATCTATCCGTGAGTGCAACAATATATTACCACGAGGTGGGAACTAATAAGCACCGCAAACGACTCCTGCATTTCGGCCAAGAATGTAAGAAGTTGCACAAAGGGGGAAGGGGGGAAAACTTACGGTTTCAGAATGAAGCAAGGCGGCCAATCTCGATCGCTGGCCGCCTCAGAAACTCGATCGAACGCAAAGAAACGACGGACGGATTCGCGCGTTGCTAAAATTGATGTCGAATCCAAGAAGAATTCAGCCCCGGGGGGGGGAAGGGGGGAGGAAACAAACCAATAGTAGGATTTTCTTTTTCAAAAAAAAAGAAAAAAAAACAATTAAGCTTCGAAAAGATTGCCAAAGAAACAGCAATCGCAAAAACGCAGAACTGACCAACGAGAAGAGAGAAATGGCGAATGCAAAAACCCGCGAATCCGAGAACTCCGCAGCAGCAACGAGAGAAGAAGAAGAAGACGAGGGCGAGAGAGAAGAGAGACATTTCTCAAGGGTATGATGGAGGGACCTCTGTTCCTGCGCGGAACGGTGGTGCACGCAAACAAACATCAGTCAAATTCCGCCGCGTAATAGCACTATGGAAAAGCACCAAATGTCATAGTAAAAACTCTACTTACTTCCAACCCAGAGTAGGTGAGTAAAAGTTAGGTGAGTGGCAGGTGATATTTTGGACCTGTTTAGGTGAAAACAGAAAGAAACAAGTACTTTAGTTCAAGCATGGGATATTTGTAATATTTACAAGTAATTTAATTAAATAAAATTTTGGATTTTTAGATTTTTTAGATTTTGGGATTTATTAACCATGGTACCAACGTGGGTAGGTGCCGGTTCACCCAAGGCAACAAGTGACAGGTGGAGATTGGGGAATGGGACACGTGCAACATCCATCTTCTTTAATGTTTTTCAATACTTTTTTTAGTTTTTTTCCTTGGAAAATGAAATGGTAAAATAATAATAATAAAAAATAATAAATAAATAAATCAATACCCTTCAAGCTTCCATAGTAGGTATATAATATTTTAACATTATTCCGGAAATTTTGCAATATGGTTTCACTAGGTGGCCTATCTTATTTTATTTTAGTCCTTTATAAAAATGAAATGCTTAAAAAAAAAATCATTCGTTATTATCCTTAAGCTTCCATATTATATAATATTTTAACACTCTTCCAAAATATTGTGATGTTGGTTTATTAAGTTAAGGTAGGGTTCTTTCAGCAATTGTGTTTGGTGAATGCACATCACGCACACATTGCATCATCGCGCACCCATTGTGCACATTCACTATTGATTTTTGTCGTCTTGTGAGTGAACACCAATTAGCACCACCACCACCATGTATAATGTGGACAAATCACTTATGCAAAGCATTGTGATGGTCTTGCCCTTAGGGCTTTTAAAAAAGAAATTGATGATAACCTTGTGTTTCACATCATTTGTGTTGCACTTAGGAATTACTACACATTTGCAATATAAAAAAACATGTCGAACAAACACTAAAGAAGAACAAAGGGATCAAAAATGATTGGATAGGCACAAGCAACATGCATCCTAGTATCATGCAAAAAGCACATAAGAAAAATCTAGCAATAAATTTTTAAATATATATATAAAAGAAAAAATTGAAAAAATTTGAAATTAACTTGAGAACATACTAGACTTATTGTTTCACAATGGACTATAATATGCTTTATAAACCATAGAATATAGTAAATAACATTATGAAAGTCCTTTAGGAATGCATTAAATATGTGGGAGCCCCACATGTGAAGAATACCATAGTTGGCAACATCCGTGTGGAGATAAAGAGAAGGTGACCCCTTAACAACCCTAGGTTACCACGTGTTTCTTCACACACACACACACACACACACATGAAGCTTTAATTTTGCCATCAGAGTACACATTGGTCACACTCTTTATGCCCATTAATCGACCAACTGACCTACCCTCACTTCTTAAAAAATTCTTCTTGCATATATAGATGAAATGCCCTTAGTTGAAGAAGGTTAACTATACTCCAATGTTCTTTAAACTATGAATAAACTTCAAAACTAATTGGTGTTATCTATGACATAGTTTAACCATTTACCAACATTTTTTTTAAAAAAACATTTTGAAGCATGTTCATGGTATTGTTACTAAAATTATTTAGAAAGTTTGCTACATGTTGTGTTGATTTCCCATATGGACATTTGCTAACTAAGATGAAACCCCACATCAACCCAGTTGGGATTCATCCACAACCAAGTCATAGTGCATTTTCTTTATCCGGTGCATTATGACTTGGTTGTGCGTTTCATTTTCTTTCAGTTCTTGTCGCAGATCGTGTTGAAGTGTTGTGCCACGTATCGATACTTTATATGTTGGGAGCAATTTTGTGGCGTAATTTGGAAGAAAATTTGAAAGCAATGGTGACCACCACGGGCAATGTGGCAACATGCAATTGCTTCAATCGATCAATCATCTAATTGAAAGTATCATACTTTACAATCTGTCATCTGGCTTTTACACCTCCAGAACAAAGCTTATAGTCTAAGGAAAGTGGAGGACATCAGAGGAAGCCTCTCCTAAAAGCATAGGTTGGTGCAATTCACACCATACATACCATATTATGGTAATTGTAATAATACGGCCAGAATAAACCAACACCCACTAGAGAACCATCCCAGTGGAAGCCTATTGTGCAAATGTAATACCCTCAGAGCTTGGTGTTCCTGAAATGTAGAGTTCTCCCTAAAGTCACCCTCTCTTTACTCTCTCTTTTGGCCTGCTTGTAGCAAGCAGTGGAGGCGCTCAGGAAAAAGGAAAGACAGGATGAACTTAAGTTATGATGTGATTGATATTAATTAGTTGGGTTGCCTCACAAGTCCAATTTTTTTTTTTTGCAATGAGTTGTTTTGATTGGCCCATTGCAAAAAAAAAGTTGAAACTATGGAGGTTCCCCCAAAATACAAGATTCTATTCAAAGATGGGGTGCCTCCCCCTTTGGTCCACCTATAAAGGTGAGAGAAGGGAGGACTTTGGGCAAAACATATGGCATTAAAGTGAGGTGCTATTGGGAACACCCTTGGGGAACATATTGGGAATCTGATGGGAACCCATTAGGAACTTGAATGGAACATAGAGGCAACATGTTGGGAACAAATGAAAAATGAAAAAAATCCTCCCCCCAACCCCCCCACCCAAAACTTAAAAGAAAAAAAATCAAGGCACCTTGAGTGCATGCTTCAGCCTACCTACCCATT
>Ga0116227_10008553_pt1 | contig 19212 bp, 14 predicted proteins | sample S1TSphgellanicum_FD_89693 | JGI IMG/M metagenome (GOLD analysis project Ga0116227, IMG submission 89693) | Host-associated microbial communities from peat moss isolated from Minnesota, USA - S1T2_Fb - Sphagnum magellanicum MG | ecosystem: Host-associated > Plants > Peat moss > Unclassified... | reverse complement strand
GCAAGGACATCCGCCATACCTCGCTCGAGGACGTCGCCCGGCAGATCGACGCGGCACACGCGCACAACCGCCGTTGATGACCCGACGTCGAGGGAATCTCCTCGGGTTCCTGGTGTGCGCGGGGCTGCTGGCGTACGCCTATTACGCCCAGTTCGTCATGCACCTGGAGCCCTGCCCGCTGTGCATTTTTCAGCGGGTCGGCGTGTTCGCGGTCGGCGTCGTGTTCCTGATCGCGGCGGTGCACGATCCGGTGGGCTGGGGCCACCGCGTCTATGCGGTGCTCCTCGCCCTCGCGGCGGCGGTGACCGCCGGCGTCGCGCTACGCCATTTGTACATACAGAGTCTTCCGGAGGGCGCCGTGCCGGCCTGCGGCGCCTCGCTCGACTTCATGCTCAAGGTGTTCTCCTTGAGTGAGGTGCTGGTCAAGGTGCTGACCGGCTCCGGCGAATGCGCCAGGATCACGTGGTCGTTTCTGGGGCTCGCGATGCCGGGCTGGGTGCTGATCGCGGCCATCGTACTCGGCGCCTTCGGCTTGTGGGTCAATCTGCGCCGCCAGCCGCCGATGCTGCGCTTCTGATGTCGAACACGCTGCAACTGACCGAGGCGCTGATTTCGCGCGCGTCGGTGAGTCCCACCGACGGCGGCTGCCAAGCCCTGATGATCGACCGGCTCAAGGCCATCGGCTTCAGCGTCGAGCGTCTGCCCTTCGGGCCGGTGGAGAATTTCTGGGCCAGGCGGGGCAGCTCGGGCCCGGTGTTTTGTTTCGCCGGTCACACCGACGTGGTGCCGTCGGGGCCGATCGAGGAATGGCAGAGCGATCCGTTCTCTCCGGTCATCCGGAACGGCCTGTTGTACGGCCGTGGCGCCGCCGACATGAAGAGCGGACTCGCCGCGATGGTGACGGCCTGCGAGGAATTCGTCGGGCACCATCCCGCGCACCGCGGCAGCATCGCGTTTCTGATCACCAGCGATGAGGAGGGACCGTCGGTCGACGGCACCCGCCGCGTGGTCGAGGTGCTGCGCGAACGGCGCGAGTCGATCGACTATTGTCTCGTCGGTGAACCGTCGAGCGAGGTCGAACTCGGCGACACCATCAAGATCGGCCGCCGCGGCAGCTTGAGCGGGCGTCTCACCGTGCACGGTATTCAGGGGCATATCGCCTATCCGCAATTCGCCGACAATCCGGTGCACGCGCTGGCGCCGGCGCTCGCCGAACTCGCGTCGCGCACCTGGGATCACGGCAATGAGCACTTTCAGCCCACGACCTTCCAGGTGTCGAACATTTCCGCCGGCACCGGTGCGCCGAATGTCATCCCGGGGGAATTGAAGGCGCGATTCAATCTGAGGTTCTCGACCGAACAAACCGTCGAAAAACTCAAAGCCACCGTGGAGGATCTGTTGCAGCGGCATAAGGTCAAGCACACGCTCGACTGGTTCATCTCCGGATACCCGTTCCTGACCGTTCCCGGGGAACTGTCCGAGGCGGCGAGCCGCGCGGTGCAGGAGCAATTGCAGATCACGCCGAAGCTCTCGACCGGCGGCGGCACCTCGGACGGACGCTTCATCGCACCGATGGGCGCCCAGGTGATCGAACTCGGGGTCGTCAACCAGAGCATTCACAAGGTCGACGAATGCGTGCGGGTGGCGGACATCGAGCGGCTGCATACGTTGTACCGGCGCACGCTCGAGTTGTTGCTGGCGCCGTGAGAGTTAGGTCAATCCTGGCGGCGACACCGTCGTCGGAATGCGGCCGGTAGGTGGGGCGTGATCGGTGGTCAGAGCGATTCGGGGGTCATGCGCAGGGTGACGGTGACGATGGTGCCGCGGTTGGGCGCGCTGTCGATGTCGAGGTGCGCGCCGATCAGTTGCGCCTGTTCATGCAGCCCTACGAGGCCATAGTGCCCCGGACGCGGAGCGCCGGCGTCAAAACCCACCCCGTCATCCTCGATCCGCAAGGTCAATTCTGTCCCCTCCGCGGTCTCGAGCCTGACCAGTGCGCGAGTGGCCATGGCGTGCCGCTCGATGTTTCGCAACGCCTCCTCGGCCATCCGAAATAAAATCTCCGCACGCTCATCGCCAAACCCTGACGCTCCGGGGTCGGCGCGGAATTCACCGCGCAAGGCCGTGCGATCAATGAAGCGCTCGAATGCCGTGCTGAGCGCGGCGCCCAGCCCCGTGTCGCGCACCGCATTGACCCGCATCTGGGTAATGGCGGTGCGAGCCTCGTTGAGTCCGGCGTGCGCCACTTCCTCCGCGCGCGCTAGTTCGTCCGGTAGTGACGCCGGGTCGTGTGACTGAAGTTTGCGCAGCAGCCGCACTTCGCTGAGCATAGCCATCATCGAGTGGGCGAGGGTGTCATGCAGGTCCCTGGCGATTTTCAAGCGCTCGCGGACTATGGCCGCGTAGCGAGCCTCCTCGGCCAGGCGCTCCACTTCACGCGTTCGGACGGCGACCCGCCGCTCGAGCTCGCTGCTCAAGGTCAATAACTCGGTGCGCTCCTGACGCAGATCATCGAGCACCTTGGCAAACGCGGCGGCGAGTTGCGCGACTTCGTCGCGACCGCTCGGCACTTCGATTCGCGCAGCCTCGTTGCGCCCGACGGCCGCGGCCGACTGCGTCAATTGCCGCAATCGATTCGTCAGATGGCGGGCCCCGAGCGCACCGATCGAGGCGGTCGCCGCGCCCAAGCAGATCGAGATCCACCATATGCGAATGGCGAGAGCGTCCGCCCGCTGGTAGACCTGTTCTTTGGGCTCGCTCAACTGAACCTGCAATTCTTGGATCGCCGATTCCGTGCCGCCACTGACCGCGGCTTTCGCGACCAGCACGGATTGACCGCTCGGCAGTCGTTCGAAACGCGGTATGCCCTCGCTCTGCACGACGCCGGGCCAGGGCCGGCCCCGCAACGCCTCAGGTCCCACCAGAACAGTCCCGGCGCGATCCAGCACCAGCGTTTGCGCCGAGCCGCGCGAGTCGAGCGTTTGGCTGAGACGTGCGACATCCTGCGACGCCCAATGCCAGGTCAGGTGCGCCGCAATCACCCCGACGACATGACCGGTACCGTCGGTCACCGGCGCCGACAGGTCGCCGAGCAGCGGCGGCTCTCCAGGCTGCCGCGCATCGTGCGAGCCGCGGCCCTGCTCGATGACACCGATCCACGCGCCGTGCAAGCCTTCCGAAAACCACGGGGTCGCCGCGACGCTGTTGCCGGTGTCGATGCTCCCGGAGTTGGTGCCGCCGTTACCGGCGATCACCCTGCCTGCCGCATCCGCGAGCGCGATCCAGCCCAGGTCGGGATAGGCGTGATTCAGATAGTTGAACAGCTGCGGACCCTGCACGGTCGCGCCGACGACGTTCAATGCCCGCAATCGAGCGCTCACTGCCTGGCCCATATCCGAGGCCAGTTGATCGGTCTCGAGTGCAAGCCTGCGCACATGTTGCTGCACGACGATTTCGCGGGCGACCTGGCCCGCCCAGATCGACGCCGCAATCGCGAAGCTCGCCGCGAGCGCAATCACCAGCCAGATGATGCCGGCCACCAAGCTGCGCCGCGGGTCCAGGCTGCGAATGATGTTCATCGTGCAGGACGCCACACGTGACGAAAGTCACTTCCAAATGATGCCCTGCGACCGCATGATTGCCAACATGACCACTTCCGCAGCGCGGGTTCGCATCCTCATCGCGGAAGATCAGGCGCTCGTCCGGCGCGGCACCACCGTGTTGCTGTCCATGGAACCCGACATGGAAGTCGTCGGCCAAGCCTGCGACGGAATCGAGGCGGTCGAGATGGCCGGGCAGCTCCGTCCCGACGTCGTGCTGATGGATTTGCACATGCCGCGGCAGGGCGGAGTCGCGGCGACCCGCGAAATCACGCGCACATTGCCGGGCACGCAAGTGCTGGTACTCACAACCCTCGATGACGATGAAACGGTGTTCGAGGCAGTCCGCGCGGGCGCGCATGGTTATCTGCTCAAGGACGTCACCGAACAAGAGCTGCTCGACACCATTCGTGCGATCAGGCGCGGCGAGTCGCGCTTGACGCCGCAGATCGCGCGCAAGGTCATGGATCAGTTTCGGCGCCTGGCGGAGTCTACGGACCGCGGACCGGGTCCGCGCGGCGCCGCCGCCGTTGCAGGCGCCATCCCAGCGCTCGAGCCGACGCCGGAGACACTGAATGACAAGGAGGAGAAAATTCTCGAGTTGATTACGGACGGCATGAGCAATCGGCAAATTGCGGCGGCGATGTTCCTGGCGGAAGGCACGGTCAAGAACTATGTCAGCCGGATCATGGAAAAACTGCATGCGAACACGCGGACGTCGCTCGCGGTGATGTCGGCGAGAAAGCGAAGAGCCGAATGATCGGCAGGACGCCGTCGTGGCGGATCACTATGTTCGCGCAACATTCACGCATCGAAATCCGCAGAAAGTGACTTTCGTCATCTTTTGAAGGTTACTTTAGACAGCTGATCTTTAGACCTTGCTCGGCGAGCATGCTTGGGGTACCGAGCGCTTGTGCTCGCCGCGGCAGCTGCCCAGGGGTCCGCTTTGTCTGTAGTCGAGTTGGCGCTCAAGAGGCCGTACACGGTCGTCGCCTCGCTGATCTTGATCACCTTGTTGGGGATCGGCGCGGCTTTGCGCATGCCCATCGACATCTTTCCTGAGATCGACATCCCGGTGGTGGCGGTGGTATGGACCTACAACGGGATGAGCGCGGAGGACATTCAGAATCGAATTCTCACCCTGCACCAGCGGCAGCTGGCCTCGTTGGTCGACGATATCTCGCGTATCGAAGCGGTCAGCTACGAGGGCGTCGGGGTCGAGAAGGTCTATCTGCACGAGGGCGCGGACGTCACGCGCGCCGTATCGCAACTCGCGAGCAGCGCCCTCGTTGTACTGAAATACATGCCGCCCAATATCACCCCGCCGCTGGTGTTGCGCTATGGAGCCACCGACGTTCCCATCATCCAATTGAGCCTGTCGAGCAAATCCCTGCCCGATTCGAAACTCAACGATCTCGGTCAAAATATCATTCGACCCGCTCTCGCGGTGGTGCACGGCGCAGAAGTGCCCTATCCCTATGGCGGAAAGCCGCGCGTCATCATGGCGGATCTGGACTTGGACGCATTGTCCGCCCGTGGCCTGTCGGCCTCGGACGTGAGCGGCGCTCTGCAACGCCAGAACGTCATCCTGCCGGCGGGCGACGTTAAAATCGGCGACAAGGACTACAGTCTGTCGATGAACAACTCGCCCGATGTGATCGAGTCGATCAACGCCTTTCCGATCAAACAAATCGACGGACGCACGGTGTTCATGCGCGACGTGGCGCACGTGCACGACGGCTTTCAGGTTCAGACCAACTCTGTGTCGGTCAACGGCACTCCGGGCGCCCTGATGACCATCCGCAAGACCGGCGGCGTGTCGACACTCGCGGTCATCGACGGCGTGCGGGCGGCGCTCGCGGACATCAAGGCCATCATCCCCAAGGATGTCGTGGTCAAGGCGCTGTTCGATCAATCGGTGTTCGTCAGAGCCGCGCTGCACAGCGTGCTGCTGAGCGCCGGCATGGCGGCTGCGCTGACCGCGCTGGTCATCATCTTGTTCTTGGGCAACGTTCGGCTGTCCGTGATCATTCTCGCCGCTATCCCGCTGTCGATCATGACGGCCGTCCTGTTCATCAAACTGATGGGCCAGACCCTCAACACGATGACCTTGGGAGGCTTCGCGCTCGCCATCGGTATTCTGGTGGATAACGGCACGGTGGTCATCGAGAACATCGAACGGCACGTCGGCATGCGGGAACCATTGCATCAGGCCATAGTCGGCGGCGCCAGTGAAGTGGCGATTCCCACTTTTCTGTCGACGCTCTGCATTTGCATCGTCTTCGTGCCGGTGTTCCTGCTGCAGGGCACGGCCAGGTATCTTTTCTCTCCGCTGTCGCTGTCGGTCATCGGCTCGCTGCTCGCGAGTCTGGCGCTGTCCTTCACCATGGTGCCGGTCCTCTTCAGCTATTTGATGCGCCGTGCGGTTCGCGAGTTCGACGCCGAAACCCCGCATCCGCAAGATCGAGCGAAGGCGGACTCCAAGAATCCGCTGGTGAAATTCCAGGCGGGATTCGAGCGAGGCTTCGAACGAATGCGTGCGGGATATCGCGATACGCTGTCCTGGGCGTTGTCCGAGGCGCGACTGACCGTCGCCGCATTTCTGATATTGATCGCCGTCTCGGCGCTGCTCTTTCCCCTCCTGGGCCGCGATTTCTTCCCGCAAGTGGATGCCGGCCAGATGCGGCTGCACGTCAGGGCGCCGCCGGGAACCCGCCTCGAGAGGACGCAGCAGTATTTTGCCGAAGTCGAAACGCAAATCCGCAGGCTGGTCGGCAACGATCAGATCGACGTGATGCTGGACAACATCGGACTGCCGTATAGCGGCATCAACGTCGCCTTGAGCGACTCGGCCACGGTCGGGCCCATGGATGGGGAGATATTGATCGCGTTGAAGGAGAAGCACACGGCGACGGCAAAGCTCATTGCGATGCTGCGGCGTGATCTGCCGGCGCGTTTCGCGGAATTGCAGTTCTTCTTCCAGCCCGCCGACATCGTCGACCAAGTGCTCAACTTCGGACAGCCCGCGCCCATCGACGTGCGCATCTCGGGTCCCAATCAAGCAGCGGCCTTCGCCCTTGCATCACAGCTCGCGCGTGCATTGACCGGAGTGGCGGGCGTGGTCGACTCGCATGTCTTTCAGGTTCCCGATGCGCCGGCGTTGACGGTGAACATGGACCGCACGTTTGCCACCGAGACCGGCGTGACGCAGCAAGAGGCGGCCGACAACTTGCTCGTCGCCACCAACTCGAGCGGACAAACGGCGCCGAACTTCTGGGTCGATCCACGCAATAGCGTGAGCTATCCGCTGGTCGTCCAGGTGCCGACCTATCGCATCGGCTCGTCGCAGGATCTTCAGACGATGCCGGTGACCTCGGGCGCCGGGGCGTCGGGTCCCGGGGCGGCTGCCGGGGCAACCTCCGGACAGATGCTCCTGAATCTAGCCTCCTTCGGCCGTGAGGCGGTCCCGATGGTGACCTCGCAGCTCAATATTCGGCCGGTGTTCGACGTGCATGCCGACGTTCAGGGTCGGGATCTTTATTCGGCCGCGCAAGATATCGACGAGGTGATCAAGGCCCATCAGCCGGACGCTTCGAAGGCGCTCACCGTGAAATTGAGCGGCCAGGTGGAAACGATGCGCGAAAGTTACACAGGACTGTTTACCGGCATCGCGCTCGCCATCGTACTGGTGTACCTGTTCCTGGTCATGAACTTTCAAAGCTGGATCGACCCGCTCATCGTGCTGATTGCGGTGCCGTTCGCCTTGGCGGGCGTGCTGTGGATGCTGTTTCTATCGCAAACGCCGATGAGCGTGCCGGCACTCATGGGCACTCTCATGTGCATCGGGCTCACCACGGCGAACAGCATCTTGGTGGTGAGCTTCGCCAATCAACGGATGGACGCAGGCGACAGCCCGTTGGTGGCGGCAACGACCGCCGGCTACACCCGTCTGCGGCCGGTGCTGATGACCGCGAGCGCGATGGTGCTCGGCATGCTGCCGATGGCATTGGGGATAGGCGAGGGCGGCGAACAGAATGCTCCGCTCGGCCGCGCGGTGATCGGCGGATTGCTGTTCGCGACCTTGGCGACACTGATCTTCGTGCCCACCATGTATCGATTGCTCCGCCGTCGACCGGTTCCCGTCACTGACTCGCACATCCAAGGCCGCGCCGATGCAACCGCATGATCCAGGGCTTCCCGAAGCGTCCACGGCGTTGAGCGATGACACGTCTCGCAGCCGCTACCCCGATCAAGTGTCGCGCGATGAACTCGAGGCGGTGGCAACGGACTTTGCGCCCGACACCGGGCGGCGCACGAAGAAGGGCGTCATCATCGCGGCAATCGTGTTATGTGCCGCCTTTTTGGTGGTGAGCGTCCTGCGATATGTCCACGCGCACGCCGTCGCTGATGCGGCGCAGACCGCTCATTCGCGGCCGCCGCCGGTCGACGTGGTGATCGCCCGCGCGCCCTCCCTCGGACAGGACCTCGTGCTACCGGGACAGACTGCCGCCTGGTACGAGACCACTATTTATGCGCGGGTCAACGGCTATGTGGCTGGCTGGAAAGTCGACATCGGCGATCACGTCAAAAAGGGTCAATTGCTCGCCGCCATCGAGACGCCCGAACTCGACGCGGAGCTCGCCGCGGCGCGTGCGCAGCTTCAGGCATCCGAGGCGCAGGTGCAGGCGCGCAAAGCCGAAACGGAGTTCGGCAAGACGACTTACGAACGCTGGCGGGATTCCCCCAAGGGCGTGGTCTCCGAGCAGGAGCGGGAGTCGAAGAAAGCGGACTATCAGACCGCGGAGGCGCGGCTCTACGCGGCCAATGCGCAGGTGGCTCTCGATCGATCAAAGGTGGATGAATACAACGCGATGACCGAGTTCCGGCAGGTGAAGGCGCCCTTTGACGGCACCATCATCGAACGCAAAGTGGACGTGGGCATGTTGGTGACCGCCGGCAGCGGCTCCACCACCACCTCGCTGTATCGCATGGCGCAGACCGATCCGCTGCGCATCTTCGTGGACGTTCCGCAAAGCGCCTCGGGGGAACTCATGAACGCGGGTGTGCCCGCCGAGATTCGCGCCGCCGGCGCCGTGGGCGACGTGTTCGTCGGAAAGATCGCCCGCTCCGCCGAGGCCCTCAACCCCCAAGCGCGAACCATGAGGGTGGAGGTCGACATGCCGAATGAGAATCACGCGCTGGTGCCGGGAATGTACGTGAATGTGGCATTCAGCCTGCCCCCTCGAGGCACGGTGGAGGTCCCCGCGGCGGCTTTGATTTTTCGCGCCGGCGGCGCACAGGTGGCCGAAGTGGACTCCTCCGGCAAGGTGAGATTCGACGATGTCGTGATTGCGCGCGACAACGGCAGTGTGGTCGAACTCGCCTCGGGTGTGAAACCGGGAGCCCGCCTGGTGCTCAACATCAGCAGCCAGGTGGCGTCGGGTCAAACGGTGAGCGTCGATGAGCCGGAGGTCACCGCCCCGCCTTTGGGCGCGAACCGTTGAGGGTCGGCCCGGTGTACGTGCGACGCACACTCATTGCCGGACTTCTCATCGGCTGGGTCGTGGGTTTGACCGCCTGCGCGGCCGGCCCAAAGTACCGCGCCCCAATTCCGGACGTACCCGCGGTCTTCGCGGCCAACACCGGCCGGAACGCCGCGGCGTCCATCGCGCAGCCGGCCGCGTCAGCCGTCGATTTGGCCGCCTGGTGGCGTGCGCTCAATGACCAGGAATTGAATTCCCTCATCGGGCGGGCGGTGAAAGCCAATCCGGACATTGAAATCGCTCTGGACCGGCTGCAGCAGGCGCGCACGTATGAATCGGTGGTGCTCGGACACGCGCTGCCGGCGGCGGACGCGAGCGCCGCGGCCGCGCGCGGCACGGGAACCGATCTCACCCGCGGGCGCGCCGAACAAGGGCTCGTGTCGGCGGATAGCAGCAACGGATTACAGCACATCAATACGATTGCCGGCTTCGAAGCGGCGTGGGAGATCGATCTGTTTGGAAAGTATCGGCGCGAATTCGAGGCCGCGCGCGCCGACGCCGATGCCGCCCGGGCCGCGCGCTATGAGGTGCTGATCTCAGTGGTCGCCGACGTGGTCCGTGCTTATATCGATCTGCGCGGATTTCAGCTGCGGGCGGGCATTTTGCGCAAGGCGAGCGAGGTGCTGCGTGAATCGCTGCGGATCGTGAATATCCGCTACGAGCGCGGCATCATCAATGAGCTGGATGCAGCGCTCGCCGCGCGCGAGCTCAAGGCGCTCGAATCGGAAATAGCGCCGGTGGACGCCGAAGCGAGCGCCGCCGAGTACACCTTGGCCGTGCTCACCGGTGAATACCCTGAGAACATGGTGCAAGAACTCGGCAAGCCCGATTTGATTCCGACCACGCCCGCAGCCACCGCGCCCGGTGCGCCGATCGAGCTGCTCAAACGCCGGCCGGACATTCAGCAAGCCGAGCGCGAGCTGGCGGCGGCCACCGCGCGCATCGGGGTCGCCACCGCGAACTTGTTTCCGCAGGTCGCCGTCATCGGCGCGATCGGCAATCAGGCACAGGGGTGGGGGACGCTGCCCGGCGTCAGTAAACACATTTGGTCGTTCGGCCCCGGAGCGGTGTGGCCGCTCTTGGATTTTGGCGCGCTGGATGCGCAGGTCGATATTGCCCACCTGGAAGCTCGCGCGAGTTTGGTAAATTACCGCAAGACCATTCTGAATGCGGTCGAGGAGGTGGATACCTCGCTCGATGCCTACGAGGCCCAGCAGGATCGCATGGAAAAGCTGACCGAGGCGATGACGGCGGGCCAACGTGCCGTCGACTTGTCCACCGCACGGTACAACCGGGGCCTTACGGACTTTCTCAACGTGGTCGATGCCGAGCGGCAATTCTATGACTTACAGGAGCAATACGCCGAGGCGCAGGTCAGTCAGGGCGAACAGTTCGTGCAGCTCTACAAGAGCCTCGGCGGCGGCTGGCAAAATTATCAGGCGGTACCGAAAATCCGCTTGCCGCAGCCTGCGATCGTGGCGGCGTTTCGCAGAGTGCTCGGCAGAGATGCGCCCTGATTGGCATCAACTGTAACCCGGGCCTCCGGGGTGCGGTCGAGCGCCGCGCAAAAATTCACGGCGCTCGGACCGCATGAATGATGCTAAGAATGTTTTTGCCTGTAGATGCGCCTGCTGTTCTTGTTTTCCGACCTATTCAGACGAGCTTGCTCGGCTTTGGTGATGTGACCGCCGTGTTTGGACTCGTCGACCGCTTCGCGCTGGGCGATGTTCGCGTCATGTTGTTCGTCACGTGCGGCCTGCTTCCCCGTCATGGTGCCGTTCGCAAGGCCTTGGTTGATGCGCGCCTGCTGGTCGTCGAGTCGCTGATTGACCTCGTTCTCGCGCGGATGGTCCGGTACGGGAGCGGTCTGCGCCATCGATTGCATGGAGATGAGCGTGGCGCATACGAGCCCCGCGGCGTTCAAACAAATGTTCGATGTCTTCATGATCTCTCCCTGGGTTGCTGAACGAAAGGCAGCTTCGGCGAAAGACTTTAGGGCAAGTTCTTTCAATAAGTGCCAGATAGCTCACAAAACGCTCGTCACGCAGGGCGGTTGACGAACCGGTCTCGGCAAATTGTGATTTATTTCTCAAATTTGTCGAGCCGAATTTCGCGGATTCCAGTCTCCGCGAATTTCGGCTCGAACAAGCTGGGAGTCGGCGCCGACCATGAAACTTAGAAGCTGTAGCGGACGCCGATCGTGGGGTTGAGGTTGGTGGTGTTGAACAGGTAGCCGTTGGCCAAACCGTCGGACACGCCGCTGTACATGATGCCGGCGTAGCCGTCGAATCTTTTGGTGAATCGATAGTCGGCATCAAATGAAAATGCCTCGAAGGTTCCGCTGCAGGTGCCGGCCTTGCTGGTCGAGCAGCCGGCGTTCGCGCCCGTGCCGTAGGCGTTCTGCTTGTAACCGTAATAGGCCGCAGTGAGATCCAGACTCGGAATGACGGTGTAGCGCACGCCGCCCCAGTACACGTCGAGCTTCTTGTCGTTGACGTAGGTGGATTTTGGGCCGCTTTGAACGTTGACGTAAGCCAATATGTAGCCGCCGATGCCGGACGTGCCCGCCGCCACGGGCGTGGTCGGATTCGCGTACTGGATGTGCTCGTAACCGCCGGAGATTTTCACCGGGATCGGTGTGAGCTTGTACGAAGCCATGACGGACACAGTTGTATTATCGGAGATGGTCGCCGACACGGAATTGCTGACCGAGTATCCGAGCTTCGCCAAGCCTGTGACTTGCGTTGCCGAGAGCGCGGAAGCCGACACCGCATCGTTGATCTTCGAATAGAGCCCATCGATCGAGAAGCCGGCGTATTGACCGCCGATGTCCGCCTGGAATGCCTGACCGCCGGCGGAGCCGTTGGAATTGTTGAATTTGTAAAGGGCCGCAAAATGAGCGAAATCGGCATAGGCGTAGGAGTACTTCAGAGTCGAATCCAGACGCTTGTCCTCGGTGGACCCGGCGCCCTGGTAGGCGCCGGATGCGCCGAGCAGAGAATACGCCGGGGCCGCGAGATTCGGGTCATAGACATTGATGGCCGCGGCCACGAGTTGCAGCTGGCGCCCGAAGGTCAAAGTGCCATAAGCCGGGGAGCTCACGCCGACGTAGGCTATTTGAAACGCTTGACCCGCACTCGCGCCATCGTTGTTGGTCGTCTGCTGGCCGGCGCTGAGGCCATTGTTCACCGTGAGTGATTTCAACGAATTGCTGATCTCACCCGATTGCGGGTTGTAGTAGGTTTCGACGTCGAACACGCCCGACCAATCGCCGGTGATGGGTTCGACGCCTTTAAGACCGATCTTCGATTGACCCACATTGCTGCTGGTCGCGCCCACTACCGATTCGCGGCCATCTTTTTGGATGATATTGGTGCTGCCCGGCGTGTAGTAATCGCTGAACGGAGCGCCATGCGTTTCGTATTGCAAACCGATATCGATCGTGCCGTACAGCGTGATGCCGTGCCAGGTGAGGCTGTCATCGGTGACCGGTACGGCGGCCGTTTGCGCCTGTGCGACGGCGCAGGCAGCCAACGCGGCCGCCAAAAATCCGGACTGGACGCGCAGCAGCCTGTGGCGCGCGCCATGTCCATACGCGGTGCGGATTATGTCTTGTGTAATCAAAGCTTAGGACTCCCTACCGTTCTATGTTGGATTTAGGCGACGCATGGCGCGACGCGCGGCAGAGTCTCATGCAAGTTTTTTTTTGGGAAATATGCGGTTGTTATATCGATATATCGGCAGCGCGCCGCGCTCCAGAGGGGCCTGATGCAGCGGAATCGCAACGGCCAACGAGACTCGTGGCTTCGAACTGACCTGAGTCCGGGGTCCGACCTGCTCGTCGGAATACTGCTCCGGCGTGCGGAGTCAATTCGGTTGCGCGGTGCGCGCCGCCGAACGGTAGATACAAGTCAGCTTGGTTCCCGGCATGAGCGGTAACAGTCGTCCAACAGGCATATCGGGAGAGCACGCTATGCCTTGGAAATCGCAAGCTGTAGCAGTCCTTCGCGAGGCAACCTCGGGCCTCAGCGTGGCTCTTGAGCCATGAACTGATGCCCGCGTTTCAGAAGGCCAGTAATCATTAAGATGCCGTTCCATCGGCGATCTCGTCAAGCAGCCTATATGCCGCGTTTGTGCAGAAAGTGTGGGAGACGACCCCAGGCCCCCGCCTCACTCAACTGCGAGTGTTGCAGGGGGGTATCGTGCCGTCGCGGCAAAGGGCCGGCCCTTCGTCGCGCTTTTCGGACGCCGGACTGTCAGCGTGGGTGATGTTGCCGCCCGAAACGCAGCCGGACATGACAAACGCGGCAACCACGAGAATGACAGATGCTTTCAGACTCATACCAGGCGTCATGGAAATTTGGGCGGACATGGTCCGATGGAATATGACGCGCCAGGGGCGATGAAACTATAGGGTAGGCGCGCGCGTCGGCGTCGGCAGCGTCCTACGTCTCCTCGCACGGCCCTACGCCGCACGTCCCTAACGCCGCACGTCCCTAACGCCGTTCAGCGGTTTCCGCTGATGCCGATCGAGTTCACGACTTTGGCGACTCCGGGGGCTTCGTGGGCAACCGATTCCGCCAGCTGACGCTCCAGGTCCGTGTCGACCAGCCCATAGAGATACACCACACCATTCATGGTCTGCACCCGAAGTAAATTCGGAGGTTCCAGCGCCGGATGTTGCTCGAACAGTCCGCGCACATTCGCGGTAATGGCCGCATCGCCGGGGCAACCGCCGAATCCGCATTTATCGAGGGTGGTGCATCCGACCAGTGCGGCCGGCAGGACGAGGACCGACATGAAGAGGGCGCGCACAGGAGTGGTCATCCGCCTAGGACGGCTCGTGAGTCGCTAATGTTCCGGGCCGATTGCGGGCGGCAGGCTGTAACCCGCACGCACCGCCACCGGTTTGCATCTGCCCGATTCTCTGTCCGTGCGTTGCTAAAATGCAACAGTGGACTCCGGAATGACCCGGTGGATTGTGACAAACCCGCGTATCAACGCATGATTTTGCTGTCAATAGCGTAATATATGACGAACTATAGCGCTGCGTCATAATCTTGTAACAATACGTCGATTAAATCCAACAACCAAAAATTGAGGGGGTTCGAACTGTGACTAAGCACGGCAAGGCGATTATCGCGAAGGACACTGCGACGCAATCTGAAACCAACCAACGGCGCGGCTGGAACACCACGAAAGGGGTATTTCTGGGCTGCGTTTTATCGACCGCCGCGGGTGTCGCGGGCGCCCAAGCCATCGGCACGCCGCCGGCAACCAGCGGCACGGTTGCACCGGTGGATCAAACCCTGACCTGGCATGGCATCACGTTGTACGGAATCATCGACATCGGCGTGCAATACGAGACGCACGGCGCGCCGTTCAGCGACTATCATCCGGCCGGCAGCGCGAACATCGTGCAGAAAAATAGCCGCGAATCGGTCGTCGGTGCGACGCCCAGCAACCTGAGCCAGTCGCGAGTCGGCCTGCAGGGAACGGAGCCGTTGATAGACGATTGGAACGCGGTGTTCAAGCTCGAGACGTTCTTCAATCCGCAGTCGGGTGAACTCAGCGATGCCGAGAAGTCCCTGGTCCAAAACAACGGCAAAGCGTTGAACCAGCAGGGCACCAACCTCGATTCCAGCGTGGCGGGGCAAACTTTTCAGACCGCTTACGTCGGAGTCAGCTCCAAGTTGTACGGCACGCTCACGTTTGGACGCCAGACGACCTGGCTGGCCGACGGTGTGTCGAAGTATGACCCGAACTACGCCTCGCAGGCATTTTCGCTCATCGGCATGTCGGGAACCTACGCCGGCGGCGGCGACACGGAAGATCGGCGCCTCGACAACTCGCTGAAATACGTGATCCCCATCGCCGACATCGGCCGCTTCGGTCTGTTGTACAAGTTCAACAACGCCGATGGCGGCAGCAATTCGGCCTTCCAGGCGGATATCGGCGGTGATTACGCGGGCCTGTCGGTTGATGCGTACTACTCCAAGGTCAAGAGCGCCATCTCCGCTTCTGCGCTGAGCGCCGCCCAGGTGGCGGACCTGGGAACCGCTGCCACGGAGGCGGGCTTGCCGGCGGGGACATTCTCGATCAGCAACTCGCTCGCCGGTACCATCTCGGACAATACGACCTACTCGCTCATGGGTTCGTACAAGCTCGACGTGTGGAAATTCCTGGCCGGTTATGAGCACATCCAGTATGCGAATCCGTCGGACCCGCTGTCTGCCGGATTCACCGACATCGGTGGCTACGTGCTGGCCTTCGTGAACGTGCAAAGCGGCCCAAAATCGACTTACGTCAATGACAAGGTCCTGCAGGTGTATTGGGCGGGCGTGCGCTACACCGTCCTCCCGGGGTTGGATCTGACGGCCGCCTACTACGGCTATCATCAGAACGCGTACGGCACGGGCGACAACGCCGGATGTTCGACCAACAAGTCCGGAACCTGCAGCGGCCGCTTCGAGGCCTTCTCCTTCGATGCCGTGTATGCCTTCACCAAGCGATTCGACGGATATGCCGGCGCCATGTACAGCGGTGTCTATGACGGCGTCGCCAATGGCTACCTGTACCAGCGGACCAACATCAACCCGACCATCGGCGTGCGGTTCAAGTTCTAATACGTAGAGTCTTAAGCTCGAGGCGGGGATCAGTTCCGCCACGCCGGCGTCATGGCCCAACAGCAAAGCCATGACGCCGGCGTCGTTTTGAGGCCTAAACTAACAACGCCCGTGCGATTCCGGTAATGTTGCGTCCCAACGATTCTTGACCGGGGAGTTCGCAATGAATGGTGCACCTAAGACCCGCGGCGGATGGAGTTGGTGGTATCTCCTCTTCGTCGTGCAGTTCGCCGTCATGCTATGGCCGCCCCTGTACAACAAGATTGAGCCCACGGTGCTCGGGATTCCGTTCTTTTATTGGTTCCAGCTTCTCTGGGTGTTCGTGAGTGCGGCGTTTACCGCGATCGTTTATTTTGCCGCCAGCGACTAGGCCATCGTGCAGCAAGTAAACTGGGTGGCGCTCGCCATTTTCGTGTTGCTGTTCGGCTTCATTTCCTGGCTGGGATTCGCCGCCGCGCGCTGGCGCAGGGGCGACCTCGATCAGCTGCACGAATGGGGCTTGGGCGGACGGCGTTTCGGAACGCTGATCACCTGGTTCCTGGTCGGCGGCGACATCTACACGGCTTATACATTCATCGCGATTCCCGCACTCGCGTTCGGCGCCGGGGCCGTGGCCTTCTTCGCGGTGCCCTACACCATCATGATCTATCCCTTGCTGTTCCTGGCGTTTCGCCGTCTCTGGCACGTGTGCCACAAGCATGGCTACATCACGGCAGGGGACTTCGTGCGCGGGCGATTCGGCAATCGCTGGCTGGCGCTTGCCGTCACCGTCACCGGCATCGTCGCGACCATGCCGTACATTGCCTTGCAGCTGGTCGGGATCCAGGTCGTGATCGGCGCGCTCGGCATTTCCGGCACGGGCCTTGCCGCCGACCTGCCGCTGTTCATCGCCTTTGTGGTGCTGGCCGCGTTCACGTACTCGAGCGGACTGCGCGCGCCGGCATCGATTGCGATCGTCAAAGACATCTTGATCTATGTCACCGCCCTGACCGCGATCATCGTGATCCCGCTTCAGCTCGGCGGCTTCGCCAAGATCTTCGCGGCGATACCGGACAAGAAACTGCTGCTCGCCATCCCACCCCCTGATTCCACGGGCGCGTACAGCGGCTATGCGACCCTCGCCTTGGGCTCGGCGCTCGCGCTGTTTCTCTATCCGCACTCGCTCACGGGGATCTTGAGCGCGAGCAGCGGTCATGCCATCCGCCGCAACGCGGCGATGCTGCCCGGCTATTCCTTCATGTTGGGACTGCTCGCGCTGTTCGGCTTTTTCGTGATCGCCGCAGGGGTCGACAAACTGCCGGAGTACGCCGGCGGGTTCAAACAGTTCGGCAATAATTTCGCCGTCCCCGCGCTGTTGCTGCACAGCTTCCCGGCCTGGTTCGTGGGTGTCGCCTTCGCCGCGATCGGCATCGGCGCGCTGGTGCCGGCGGCCATCATGTCGATCGCCGCGGCGAATCTCTACACACGCAACATTCACCGCGAGTTCGTCAACAAGAATCCGACCGACAAACAGGAAGCGCAGATTGCGAAAACCGTGTCGCTGATCGTCAAATTCGGCGCTCTCGTGTTCATCCTGTTCGTGCCGACCCAGTACGCCGTGCAACTGCAATTGCTCGGCGGCATCTGGATCATACAAACGCTGCCGCCGGTCATGCTGGGCGCCTACACCCGATGGTTCAACGCCTGGGCCTTGCTCGCCGGTTGGGCGATGGGGACTTACGCGGGAACGGCCATGGCCGTTTCAACCAAACTGACCACGACTTTTCCGCTCCACGTGGCCGGTTACACCTTTCCGGGCTACACCGCCGTCTACACAGTGCTGCTCAATCTGGTGGTGGCCATCGTCCTCACCCCGATCTTCAATGCCATGGGGCCGCGGCGTGCGCCGGTCGACGAGACGGTCGCCGGCGACTATGCCGCATGACCACGGCTGATGACGGGCGACCCCACGGCCACCGGCGATAAGGTGGCTCGGCTCCATTAGACATCAAAGTGCGTAGTTGGTAGCATCTTGATGTATGCGTACTACCTTGACGTTGGATGAAGATGTTGCAGCTCGGCTGCAGGCAGAGGCCCGTCGAAGCGGCCGCCCTTTTAGAACAGTGGTGAACGAGCATTTACGCGCCTCTCTTGCGCGGCAAAAGACTCTGCGCGCGTTACCGCCATTTATTCTCAGGCCACGAAGCCTGGGCGGCCCCGTGCCGGGAGTGAACTACGACAACATCGGGAGCTTGCTCGATGACATCGAGGGCGCAGATCGCGGATGAAGCTTCTCGATGCCAATATCTTGCTATACGCCTATGACAGCGATTCACCGCATCATGCGACCTGCCGCCCGTGGCTGGAGGGCGCCTTCAACGAGGACGAAGTCCTCGGCTTGCCGTGGCAGACGCTCTTGGCGTTCGTCAGGATATCCACCAACCCGCGCGCCGTGAACCGTCCGCTCCAGGGACCCGAGGCATGCGCGCTCGTCAACTCCTGGATCGAGCGTCCCAACGTGGCGGTGATAGCTCCCGGAGATCAATTCTGGGGCCATTTCCAGGCTCAGGTGAGCGAAGCCCAAGTGAGTGGGCCCTTGGTCACTGATGCGGCGCTCGCCGCCCTCGCGCTCGAGCATGGGGCAACGCTTTACTCGACTGACCGGGATTTAAGACGTTTCCGGGGGCTGAAGCTGGTTGACCCTACTCATTGAGCGCGCAGCGCGCACTCCATATCGTCGTCACGAAAATGTCACATATCCAGCCCGCAATACGGGCTGAATGGCCGCGAAATTATCGGTTGTCACAAAACTGTCACACGCTCTGCCGACAATGCGGCGCTCGGGTGACGGCACCGCGGCGGCCCGCACCGTGGGCCTAATTTCCAACAGGAGCCAATCATGCAATTCAAGAAAGCCATGCGGCTGTCGTGCGCCGCCGCCGCGGCCTGTCTCAGCTTCTCGGTTCTGAATTCGACCGCCGGGGCCGTCGACATCTCCGGTGCAGGGGCGACCTTTCCGTATCCGATCTACGCAAAGTGGGCGGACGCATATAAGAAGCTCACCGGCGTCGGCCTCAATTATCAGTCGATCGGCTCCGGTGGCGGCATCAAGCAGATCAAGGCGAAGACCGTGACCTTCGGCGCCTCGGACATGCCGTTGAAGCCGGATGACCTCAAGGCCGCGGGCCTGTTGCAGTTTCCCATGATCATCGGCGGCGTCGTGCCGGTGGTGAATGTCAAAGGCATCGCGGCCGGTCAATTGCACCTGGACGGCGCCACGATTGCGAGCATTTACCTCGGCGACATCACGCAGTGGAACGATGCGAAGATCAAGGCGCTGAATCCGAAGTTGGCGCTGCCCTCGACGGCCATCGCGCCGGTGTACCGGTCGGATGGCTCCGGGACGAATTTCTTATTCTCAGATTACCTGTCCAAAGAAAGTCCCAAGTTCCAGTCGACCATCGG
>Ga0116227_10008552_pt1 | contig 19212 bp, 13 predicted proteins | sample S1TSphgellanicum_FD_89693 | JGI IMG/M metagenome (GOLD analysis project Ga0116227, IMG submission 89693) | Host-associated microbial communities from peat moss isolated from Minnesota, USA - S1T2_Fb - Sphagnum magellanicum MG | ecosystem: Host-associated > Plants > Peat moss > Unclassified... | reverse complement strand
TTGTTTTTTTGTTTTTTTTTGTTTGTTTTGTTGTGTTGTGGGGTGTGTGGGGGGGGGGGGTGGTGGTGGTGTTAGTTAGGATAACTATGAGTTTTTGGGATGTACTAGGTACTACTCTATGGGTCCAAACTCCAAACTCAGTTCTACACTATTTAAAAGCCTCTCTACATCATTCAAAGTAGCTATGTAAAAAAGAACATTTTCTCTAAGCAAACACCATATTAGGTAGTACAAAGTTTGACACTTTCAACAACAAAGTAAGTATAAGTTGCAAAATAGGTACCACCCTACGGGCTTCTCTTTACTTACAACTAGTTTGATATTGAATTTCAAATGTGGAACTAACTTAGGGAGACTAGAAGAAATGGGTTTTCTTGGATCCAGAGTCCAAAGAAGGTTTTTTTACTTCAACTAATGCTGGCCCTCTTTGCCCAACCCCCAACAAATAAATATCTATTGGGTTTTGATTGTACATACTAATAAAACAGAACTTGTTTTGGGGGGTGATGGATCTATTATTCTTGGGTTTTGTTGTTCCCATGCAAGTGGGTTCTCCTGAGGGAGGGTTACATGAGGGCGGTAGCCCGAGGGTGTTCCCAACCAATGGAGAACACATGAGTATGGGAACCTCCGCGTACATGGAAATCTCTTCTTTTTCTTTCCACCATTCTTTCCTTCTTGTTTTTTAAAATTTTCCATGTATCACGGGAAAAAAAAATATAAAATAAAAAATGTGACAGCTTTTAGCCTGTTTGTGATACAAGTGTTGATACCCAATGGGCACATGGTGTTATATATATATAAGATCAACACTGGTATGCACTATGCACGGAGTCTACAAATTTGTAAGGATTTTTTAATTTTTAATTTTATTTTTTTTTAGTTTTATGCTGGGGAAATGGATTGTGGTTGGTTTTTGGGGCTGGTTGAGCTACTCAAGGTGCTCACTATGGTGATAATATTTTATTGAATGTCCAAAATCAGTTGCAATCATTCTTTGCACCCTACATAGTCCGGAAGATGTTAAAGGCCCAAAGTTTGAAGGGTGTGGATATTTTACGCAATCCTTCTTCGTCACCTACCTATGAGTTATATTGTATTAGGGCATGGAAGCACTTATGTTGGGGATGTGTGTTAATACATTTATCGATATGTGAACCAGGAGTTTTTTTTATTTTTTAAAAAAGTTTTGTGAAATCAAGATTTTGGGAAAAAATAATTCAAAACATTAGCAAAATTAATAAAACTTGCACTAGAAAAAACACATTCCTCCCCCAAATTCCCCAACTTTTTTTTCAAAAAAGTTTGCCACAAAATTTGGGGCAATAAATATTGGGACGAGTTTGTTGGCACATTATATAGTGTAGTTAGAAAGTGACCGAATCTGAAAAGGAGGCAGTAACTCATTATGGGCAGTGGTTTTTTTTTTCCCAGAAAAAAATTGTCATATTCTTTTAACAAAAAAAATTAGGAATTTTTTAAATTTCTTTATTGTAAATTCCACAAATAATCCAAAGACATATGTATCTGATTTGGATGATATCACCCATGCGACATGTGTAGATGTCGAGTTCTTTGAATTTTTCATTTTTTTCAAGCGAGGCCGCATCTTTTTGCTTGCATTTTTTGTGACATGTAACGCTATCCATCTCTCTTTTGAGAACTCTCACACATTTCAATTCTCTCTTTGGACAAGTCACAAGTTTCAATTTCTCTCTTTTGAGAAATCTCACACGTTTCAATTCTCTCTTTTGACAAGTCTCATGCATTTCAATCTGAGTATTGGATTGCACGCAACGAGTTTTTGTTGATAAGATCGGCCTCAAATCTGTCCAACAAAGAATTGGGTTCACAAACACGTAACATGTTTTGCACAAAGTTCCAAAAGCACAAACATCACAAATTACAAACGACAGCCTACTATTGAAAGAAGCAAATGAACTTTGCTAATGTCCTTTTGTTATTCCAAATCCTATTAACTCTTTGTTGTGTTAACCAATCAAAATCGTTCCATCATCACAATTCTTCAAAATGTTAGAAAAGGATAATAACACCATTACCAAGTGAGATCTTTTTTCATGCATGGATCTATTTGCATGAAAAAAATTAAAAATGTGTTTTTTTGCTTAATTTGCTCAATTGATATGTTGTCCATTTGTAATAGGTTCCTTTTATTGGTTTATGTGGAAAAATGTTGAAATGTGGAATCATCACATACAAGATCCTATTGCAATCTCCTCCCAAGGTTTTCTAACTTATTTGAAAATATTCATCCAAATCAACCACAATGTCACATTGGTTCCCCGCCCCCAACTTGTATTGTGATGGTATCTAGTTTGTAGGGTTAAATTTAGACTTAAGTTAGCACCCTTTTGTTGGAATTTAGACAAGAATCCAACAACAGAACTAGTCTTTTGTTGGATTTTAAATTGAAACCAAAACCCAAGAAAATGTTTTTGAGCACAAGGTCAAGATTTTTAAGTAGAGAAGTTGAATTTTTTTTGAAAATTTAATAAGTAGGCTAAATTTTATAATTAAATTTTAATGGTGAGAAATTTTGACAAATTGGTATATGAGTGATTTGTTTTAGAATCTATCATATGGTTGTCCCTAGATAGTTTTAGAAACAATTCATACTTGCTCAATTTCAAGCCTTACCTCATTTCTTTCTTAATAACTACTTCCTTTCCTACTATCTTTCTTAATAATTATCTCTTATCCTAATAACTAGGTCACTCCTTTTTTAATAATGATTACCTTGATCCTTTCTACTCACCCACCAACATGGATATGGAAAAGCAAATTAACATGTGTCTTTTCATTATCCATGATATTTGTATTATTAATTTAATTTAAATTAAATTTGAAATTGACATAAATAATGATGAACTATTGGAAATTATACATGTGAACATTAAAAAAGAAAAAAAAAATTTGATCATTTGGTATTGTGAAAGAATGCAAACCCTAGGTTTATTGTTCAACTCCTTATATATGTAAACCTCGGATTAATTTGTTCTAAAACTTTGTACCCATACAATCTCTAACATTGGGGAGTGTGTAACATGCACATGCAACCAATTAGTCTAATTTTTGAACTACGTCTAAAAGTTCTTGAATTTGAGAAAAAATGTCAAAACCATACCAAAGGGTTTAAAAATTGGAAGAACTAAACTCAAACCCCCACTTGAAGAACTTGCAATTAAATTGCATAATATTAAAACCAAGATTGGAAGTTACTCTCACAAGGAATAAGCACACAACATTGGTACCAACTACCAACACATTTCAAATTCTAAAAAATAAGGATGTTAGACTATTTATAGATCACAAAGTTTAGTTAATTGAAAGACCAAACACATTTCACTAACTTAAGCAAATGTTCAACTTTTCAAGCTATATGTTGTCAAATTGGTTGACAATATTGTGCTAGTTTTGCAACCTTGACATTAAATATATTATTTGTTAAAGTGTTGAAACTTTCAAATGACATTTTTTGCAAATATTTTTTTGAAAGAAAATAAATAATACTTTGAGATAATTATAACTATTTTATTTTCAACATGGAATCTTAAAACTAATTAATTTTTCAACAAACATGTGTTAAGGTTGCCCCTATATTATGATAAGTGTCATAACGATGGTCAAGTCATATGAAATTGATATCTCTTTTATCCCCAAATGATGATGTTTGATGTTTCACCAATCAAGGGAAAAATATCAAATTTAAATTTATTCCTTGTTTGTCTTTAAATAAAATGTATAAAATGAAATGTTGAACTCACGCATTTCGCTTTTCATTAAATTTTTTTTCCAAGACAAAAGGAAGGTCTGAATTTTAATTTTCTTGGTAGAGATTTTGTACACAAAATGACATTGATGACAAATGTTAATTGAACGAAAGAGATAATTTAATCATGTTAATTGGACTATTTTTTTGTTCATGTTCTTGTATTATATATATATAACAATGTTTATAATAGACAAAAGGGTTTGGAAAGAGAAAGGGAGTTTTCAATCTTAATTTTTCGTATTGATTTAGTTGGTATGTATTTAATATTTGGTGTATAAGTTGTTTGAAACAACTATGTTTCAGATGTGGTGTATCAAGTTTAGTCAGGAATGCAAAATGAAATTTTGAATTGAATATCATCCATGTCCAATTCTTTTCATCTTCATAAAACACTTTTAATTGGATGTATATTTGGTGCACAACAATAGTTTATGGACACTTGGTAATCAAATTGGTTGAAATGTAAGTTGTCATCACATTAATGATACATGGGCTAGGTCTACTAAATGATATTGGTGATAAATTTTGAATTTTTTATTGGTTAAATTTTACACAATCTTGGGGTTCATTTTTTTTAGCTCCTTGTGACTTTGATAGATGTGTGAGAATTTTGAAACAACTACAATGAATTGGCATGATTCACATGCACTTTTTCACCTTAACTGCACAAACACATAAAGAAGGTGATTATTGTAATTAGAGCAAAAATATTTGAATCATAGATTCATCAAATGGCTTAAACTTGTCTTGGAGGCACTATTGTTTCTAAAGTGTATTATTTGTGTCTTCAGGAGAACTACATTTCAATGGCATTTTCTCAAACTTCCCCCAAGTTCCTTTCCTCAAACAAGAAAACATATTATATTGCCAATTTGGGGGTTCATTACTTTTAATAATGCATCTAATTTGAACATGCACTACATTATTTAATAGATTTCATCGAAAGTTTTTCACTATCCTACCAAGCTTTTCAATCAAACATCAATTGCATTTCCAAACTACAATCTAAACAATTATAATCCATTTTTTGATTTTTTTTGTTCCAACACTTCGAATTATGGAATTTTGATGTTGAAATTACAAGTTGTAAGATTAGTGAAAAATAGCTATTGAATTTGGATTAGGGCTAAATCATTGGATTAAAAACTTCTTCAAGATTTGATTTCATTTATACAATGTAATGATGGAAACAATATTGAAAGTTTGGATCATGTTAAAAGAAAATGTTGATTTATACAGGCTTTTGGTTAAGGTAAAAAACAAAAACAAAAATCAAAAGTCTATTGATGTTATTTGATTTTTTGCCCTAGTTATAAGATAGGTGTAGCATGCAACTTCAAACCTCATTGGATGAAATTGTGAATTGTACAAACATGCCAGATTTTTGGTTTGCCAATGTGCCAAGTGCTAGTTCGCATGCAAATTGCCAAATCATTCATATAGTCATTAATTAGTTTGCAATTGATTTCAACCAATATGCAACTAATGTTCAAATACTCATTTAGTGCAATTAAGTTTCAAGCTTCAACTATATGTACAAATTTAAAATTTGACATTTTCACATGATATGCAAGAGCATGTGACACATGGTGATAGCTCTAAGTAGATCCCCAAGCTTGCATTGATGATTACCATGCACATGTGCCCAGTTTCAAAGCATTCAAAAGGAATGGGAAAGGAGAAGGTTGTTCTTTTTAGTTTTAAGCTTCTCAGCTTTCTTGTGAAACAACTAAGAGCCATGGCAAATAACTTTCATTTCCATTTGGGCTTTTAATTAGTTTGGAAAATGAGAACTTCAAGTTAGAAGGGAAAGATTATTAATCTTATTTTTAAAACATGGAATGACATTTTATTTTTTGGTTTGCTTCTTTGTTTGAGCAAAAATTTGATTCCTTTGTTCGATTAATTGAGATTAACAAAGTTTTGTGATAATTATGTAAGCTTATTAGAGATTAAATTTGGGGTGTAATGAATAGAACTATTTGTTCAACACCCATGTTGTTTTGTGCATTTATTATTGTCTTCATTGTTCTTATGCATATAGGAATATTATATTGTTAGGTTGTTCAGTTTTATGCAATTAAAATGAATTATTGGTTATAGTTACCAAAATAAATCCCAATACATCCATATTTAGTGAACAAATGCCAAAACAATAAATGTGAAAGCAAATTTTCATTTACTTGTGATGGAAATCAACTTCAAATTACTCATACTTTGTGAGTCCAAGCAATGTTTTTCCCCCAATTTGAGAATATGGACATCCAAATGTTGTTACACAACAAAATTAAATGATCACTTGACATCTAAGAAACCAAATTTCAAATCAACTAAAATAAAAATAAGTGGACAAGTCTAGTTTTGATGCATTGTTTGTGTTCTATTTTAATAATAAGTTAATCATGACAATGTATGTATGTTGCTTATTAGTTTCCTTTTATGAGTGTAGGCAACTCCTATGTAGTTTCAAAATATGGACACTAAATTGTTGTCTACATTGTAGGGAGGTTATTTGACATTAATGAAAGCATAATTCCACATTTAACATCATATCAAAATATCGCCCAATTTTTGAATGGAGAGAAAGTGAACATCTTATGTTTAGATAACAATGGACAAATTGTAAACAAGTAATAGCTTAACATTATAAATATTGAAAAAATCATAAATATATTTCATTAAAAAGGACCATCTTTGAAAATGTTATATTATTATATGTTCTAACATTGGATGTAAATACAAATGATTATATCATTCTCAAGATGTTTGTGATTTATTTATGGAATGGAATTATGTGTTTCACAATGAACATTATATCTATGTTTGAGTTTCATACAATTAATAATATAATATGCTAATCAATTGCATTAGTTGCAAAATAATAATAAGGTTCACTTTAGTGTTGGAGTCAGGGCCAAAAACTCTTTGGGGCCAATAATGAGAAATTTGAGCACTTCTTGACTCATTGTCTTGCCCCAATGGCCAATTTATCATCAGCGAGTTTGAAACCCTAAAGTAGCCCGAGCTTCTCTTCCTACACTCCGCTCCAAAGTTTGCACCTCTGTGCATCAATTCTGCAGGTCTCCTTTGTGCCAACAGCTGCAGAATATTGTTCCTTCAGAAATAAAGAGCACATCGATACAAGAAGTAGTTGTGCCCAAAACAATAGATGCACCAACAAACTCAAGGCAGCATTTGCAGATATTCTCATAGAATATTAAACCTAAGGAAACATCTGCACAGAAAAAGAGATGAACCTAAAGAGAAAGGACCATCAAGAAAAAACAAGATTATCCTATACAAAGATGATTCAGTTGCAGAAAGGGATTGATTAATTACATTCAATAAGAATCATGTCTAAGTGGAACACCTAATTTTGACAGCCATCATCACCCACTGTTCAGAGAAATGACAACAGAACCAAACTATCACTTGTCTGGACATTAAAGGTAGTTTTCTTTCCTTTCATATCATCCATGAACTTCTCCTGTATGATATGATCAAGATTGTGCTTTAGTCAAATGCCGTTGCCTCCTGAACACGTTGCAAGTAGTCCAGGTGGAAGGTTGCTCTACACACTTGCCTGCCTCTGTAATATACAATGTGCCCATGGTTGTGAGCAATCTCAATTCATACAAATACTCCTCCTGGCTCTCATACCCAAGTTTTGAGTGCGTTGTCATGAGAAATCCACCGGTCAAAGGTGTTGGTGTGATCAAAAGTTGATGTGACACTCGGCAGGAAAGTAAAGTCATTGCTGACATTGTTGTACTGACCCAATGCAGACTCCATACTTAGCTTCACTGTTTCGTCATAAAGACCTGTGGCAATCTCTGCAACTTGACTGGAATACTCTGATCCTTCATTGTCTTCGGGATCCACAAGATCCAGTGATGGGCCCTGCATTGCATTGTGAAGGCAACTGATTAATCCTAAACTGCACCAGTAGATGTTTTCACTTACAAACAACATTCAGGTAAACCTAAAGAACCTGAAAATACAGAATGTACAATGAACAATTGGTGATTGTGCAACAGACATCTTTCATCACTCATGAAAATCCCTTCCAAGTATCTGCATTGTGCACTGTTCAACAGGATGAGAATGCAAGGTCTCACCTTGCAGCATTGGGTGTAGTGCTGGTTGGCATCACTTCCTTCAACTGACCCAGGGAGAAGCCCAGACCCATACCAGGAATCATCCTCTGATGACACTGTTTGTAGGTATCTGCATAGAAACGTGTATCCAGATAAGTCAAGGTGTCATGGTCCAAGGCTAATATCTGCCGGTCGCCTTACAAGAACTTAAGGAAGGTTGATGTATTTATAAGTAGAAAGAATGGAAGCTCTTGACGGTACAACAGTCACCATCCAACTTCCTTCCACCAAGAGATTACCAGCAGTCCTATGCAACACCAAGACTTACGTATTGAAAAGTTCCTCTTCAGCATATGGGCTCACTGATGTTAGCCAATCAAGTTCTGCAAACTCTTGGCCAGTTAGATCCTGTGTGGCCACATTTGTTGACGTGCTTTTCTTGGCATCTGGCCCTGGCACTGTTGTGTAGTCTGGCTTCCGCTGCCCAAAGAGCCAATTTGGACTCTTCAATTGCACCTCCCTGAGAAAACAGTGAAAGAAATTAGCCTGCAGAGGCAATCAACTAGAGAGTAGGTCACCCGTGGAAAATTGAGGGTCTTGACATGTTTTACAGATCCTGGCAACAGTTTACTCATGGTATGTGAGGGATCTACTTATGCAAGGGAGAGAACCTACTTATGCAAATCCCCTCCAGATTATTACCTGGTCATACCATCAAGGCCACCACATAAGGCCTGCAGGATACTAACCCTCCTAGCACCTTGAAACTCAGCCAATGAACAGCACAGGAAGGGAGAAAAAGGGCCAGAAGGAGCACAGGTGGAGAGAGGAGAGAGCTCTTACTGAGCATCAGGAGCTGTCCTTGTTGCCCCGGGGCCAGTGCCTTTCTTGAGCTCTGACTCCCCATACAAACGGACGCTCTTGATAGAACAGCATGTCTGAGAGAGGAAAGTGAATAGATCAACCAAAGTCACACAGATGCACCTACATCCTTATAACACACTAGAACCCCACAGTGCCAATCCAATACAGTGCAAGATGTCTTTCATGACAAGAATACCTGAAAAAGTTTATCAAATGATGTCAACTTCAAGCACTGTGAATCCTCATGGCTTGGTGGTGTCGCAAAGAGCACATCTCTGAATGTATGTTGAGGGTCAGAAAGCTCTGTCCCGGGTGCTTGTGACACAGTGCTGTAAACAAAACATAACAATCTGCATGCTTACCAGTAATTTACCAGGTGCTAAGAGAGAATTGACAAAGCATCACCCTCTTGGGTCTTGACAGATCTTGCTTTCATCATGTACAAATATCATCCACAACCTCTCAGAAATGTGGATAAACTATGCAAAGCTTCAAAACACCTTCCAGATTCTATGAAATCGCTTAGATAGTACAAGAAAGTATAAGAAAGATGGGCAGTGACTCATTACTTGTCAGAATACTCATCTCCTTGGCCTCCTGCATGCAGATAATAATCAGAGTCTAACTCCCACAGTGCTGGCTTCCCTGCTTGGGGTTGAAAGTGGCCTAAAAACCTGTCACACCAGGAAAATGAACCAACAGCACACAGTGAATCAGAACTCAACACTCCCATCATCTCTTCCACTAACACTAGCCTTTTACAACATGTTCAAGGTACATGAGTTGAAGACAGTGATGATGCTATAAGGAAAGAAAGAGATGCAAACAAACGGGTGATAAGAGGGATCTTACAAGTTTATGGCATCCTGCTTTTCACCATCAGTGTAGGTGTTGCTATAGTATCGTCTGATTGATTTCAGAAACTCTTGTGACTGGGTGGTAGCTTTCCACTTTCCCTGCCTCTCTGGGAATACCTGCAGTAACAATTTCAGCACAGTTCAATACTTGTCTACAGGAGCTCCATCAACAAAACCTTTCTCTGTTGTTAAGAGCCTTACAGTATTGTGAGCTTCAGATCCACCATACTGAAGCGCTAGTGAATCCCCCATATTCTGGTACATGCCCATCATAACTGCAGCTACACTACAATCGGGGTCTAGTTTTGGAGCATCAGTGAAGCCCATAGCATGAAGCTGGCGTCCCAGAGCTTCAAGGCCATATGCATATTGAGCAACATTTGTCCGATCAAGACAGTCAATGCAATTTGTACGTAGGACACCACTTTGATAGCGAGGCCTTCTTCTCTTGTCCACACTCTCTATCCACCGCTCACCCTCTTGATGACCTCTGCTGCTGCCATTCACATGTCCAGTACCAACACTGCTAAACTTGTTGCTGGTGTCTATTAACAAAGGCCGAGTGGCTAAGTCTACTGACGGACGGTGCTCCCTTGTTGGAGACAATCTTCCTGGTGCAATTCTGCAACCGTATAACATGCACAAGTCAGAAGAGCAAGCAAATGATTATCAAGGAAACACAAATGCCAAAATTCAAAAGATTGATTTTCTTACGTTGTAGGAGCAGCAATATGTTGTGTTCTCTTTGGTACAAAGCGTTTTCCACTATAGTAAAAGCCAGTAAGATCCAGAGCATCAGCCGCCACACTACCCAAGACTGCCAGCACATTTGCTGATTTACTCCCACTGAAGACACATGGACATGAGTAAGACAAAACAGGAAACAACCCATTGACAAACAACATAGGAAAACCTTAAATGCATTCAAACGAAGCAACCAATGGAGTAGACAAACCTCTTTGCAAACTTATGGAAGTCCCAGTGTATAAATTTAAGCCGACTTTCTTCAGGAAATATTTGATTTAAATAGCCTACTGCATTTGCAAATTCACGCCGCAGCATCATCTCTCTCGGCCTTTTCTCCACTGTCTGCAATCAACAAAGACAATAGCCAAAATTATGAAAAGGAATTTTTCCCAGATTGCACCAAAGAGACCAAAGTTCACCACGTCAATCACACAAAGCATGTTGATATATAGCAGGCTTGACCTTTGAAGCAGTAATCTAGCATGAAAACCAATTTCACACTAAAGTTAAAAATGTAAAGAGAAATAGGGGGCACAAGGCTGAAACCTACCCGTATGAGACTCAAGATGATGATAGGATTGCCATATCTGGCAGCAAGATCCTCAAAATGCAGTCTAGTTGCTTGATACACAGGATCAAATCTTTGCACTGACAAATCAGAAACTCAAGTCAGAATTTACATGATGAGTTGCACTGTCAAACAGAAGTGATGAATTCAAAATCTACTCACAGATTATGTCAGGCTTTGGACTGAGCCGTGATGCTTCCTGCGACCAGAAGAGAGGAATGGAACCCCGGTGCTGCACCACAGAACTCATTTGCCCTGTCCCTGGGCCAATGCCTGTCTCCTCATCCAGCACAATTTGCTCTGTCTCCACATCATTTGCCACACGACCCTTGTCATTCACTCCCCTCTTCAAATACCTGCACACAATCCAAACCTTACAAACAGTGAAAGCCTGCAGGATGTTTGAGATTTCTTACCTGCAATCGCAAGCAAAATATATCTCAGCCATGTTTTCAAAAACTCAACAGGGAAAAGCACTGGGTGTCTGGGACATCACTTCACGACAACACTGACCTTGTACCAGCAAAATGCCGAGACCTTCTTCCAATGAGAGTAATACTGAAAATACGCCCAAAAACAGACAATTTTTCCTGCACAGATGGTCACAGAGAGGAATAAACCTTAAAAAGTTCTGGAAATGTTCCAACAGAAAATAACCATCTGCACAAGATAGAGTAAGGTAAGAAACCTGCTCAAAAAAACCATGGACTAGTGCCACTGTCCAGCGGGTATTCTTCAATCGGTTGCGAATCCCACCAGTGAGGAAGGCATTCCACACGAACATGTTCCCATATGGCATCTGTTCATCATCCTGTGATTGCACATTGCGCTGCAAACTCTGCATGATACGATAGGTGTAGCTGAAGAAAAAATCTTTCGTGAGATCCACCCCTGACAGCAGCTTCTTGTATCTATACCAAAACCAGAGAGAGAAATAAGTCACATTTACTGAAGATATCCCAGTTTCAAGGAGGAATGCAAGAACTGACAAAATCTGCGACAGCTGCTGTTGGCAAAAGTTCTACCTCACCCCACCAGCTTATCCTGAACTTGCCATTCTGGGGCTCAGAAGGAGGCACATCAAACTCACCATGGACAGCCACTGTAGCAGCTTAAGAGCAAAGCCAACAAGCTCTCTTGCAACACCAAAAGTTGAATGGACATTAGGGCAGACATCTGCTTAGGGTTTCCTTCCCACACAGTTTGATGCACATTCTAGGGTAGGTACTCTCACTTGACATATCATAATCCTTCCTGCTAAGTTTTGAATACCTCCAGAGAGGAATAACTTAGTCAAATCCAATGCTCTCAATTCCCTGCTTGGACCACTCTTACAGATATGTGCATCTTTATTTCTTAAAGACCCTAAAAAGAAGCTGAAATTTCTAACCCAGATGATTCATTCAGGCCAATTGCCTCCTTAACCAGAACTTGCTGAACAAAATCACTTGCAGTCTTATTGACATGCAGTGTTGCTGTTCCTTTTAGGAGAATCAATCACCATGATGGTTTCCTGGTACAACTCCCATCAAGACAGTCTATTTTGAACTATGCCTAATTCATTGACCTCATTCCAGGATCGTTAGTAGTCTGCATGTGGTATGTTTGCACACATGTGTGCATGTAAGCAAGTGATCTGAGTGTGTGAGAGAGAGCGAAACCTGAGCTCCACCTTCGAGTTAGATGTCTCTGTTTGCACCGTGGAGTGAGGGACAGTGATGAGCTGACTTTCTTCAATGCTGTAGATAGCATGACCACAAATGGTTCCGATTTGGCGACGTTTTGTAACCAAGATCATGTAGTATGACTCCAAGAATTTTATGAAACCTGGAAATCAATCAATCATCTGGACTACTGTGAGATAAGAAATGACACAAGAACCAAATTGTCTGCCTGTCTGAAACACAAAAAATAAAATTGTACAACTATATGATGCATTTTCTATCTCTCATAGAACAAAGACTGTTTTCTTCAAAATCAATGTAGAAGAAGAAACAAACACACCTACGATGCCATACGCTTTTGTGACCTTTGTGAGGCCACCGGTGGATTTGTTGCCCTCATCTACACGTTTCATCAGCTTGTTGCATTCCAATTGTGTGTAAATCACAGGATCCTCCAGCATATTGAGCTCAGATGGCTCAGATCTGTCAATCTTCAGCACCTGCCAGTGCTGGCATTTCTTGTCTTTCCCAACAATATAAAATCTCTGCAACAAGAGATGCAGAGATTTCATTGCATACAACAACAGATGCCCTCATCATCATCATCACACAATCTCAAGATTTTTAACAAAAGCTCCTCCGGGGCAACATGAGCGGAATCCATCAGTAGTACAACAATGGAAGCTAACAAGATAAATTCTAGAAAAAACCGTCGAGGACGTTTATGAGGGAGATCCTGCCAAGCTCTTTGGACAAAACAGGGTTACATAAAAATTTCTTTAGAAGAATTGAGGCAAAGTAGAAATGAGAACCTTTCTTTCTTGTCTGGAAAAGGAAATCCAGATGAGTTTTCAAGACACAAGATGATAGATAGATAGATAGATAGATAGTACTCAAAGATAGCAAAGAAAGAAAGAGAACACGGCGAGGGTTAAGTGGTGGACATACGGCTCGCGTCTCGTACAGAGTGAACTTCTCCAGAGAGTATCCATTGGAGTGCAGGCCCGCGTTGCTCTCCACCAAGGGTCTGGGACTCGTACTTGGCGGATACGCCATAGGCTAAAACTCTTCTTCCGCTTGCAAACTCCAGATCGATCTCTCTGTCTCTGTCTCTGTCTCTCTCTCTCGCTCTCTCTCTTTTCACAGAAGATTCTTCGCCCACACAAAATACACACAATTCTTCTTCACCATTCCTTCTTCCCGCTTCTCGAATCAACCAAATTTCCTCGCCGCCGATCCTCCTCTCTCCCTCGCAACCACCTCAAATCCTTTCGAAAACCCGGTTCGACCTGACGAAGAAGAGATTGCGTGTTCTTCCCGGAGTGTGGTCCAAGGTTTTTCTTTTTCTTTTTCTTTTTCTTTTTTTCGATTTTTTCAATAGTGGCGAAAGTTTATTTTTTAGTCGCCATATTTCTTTAAGAAAATCTAATTTTAAAATTTTGCGCCAGATTCCATCCTCAGTTCCAGCAGGAAAGCCAAAAATAAAGAAAGATGCTAGAATTTTATTTGATTTTCATTTTTTCTTATCATCAAATTCAAATCTGGCTAAATCTTCTTATGGATGATTATCACTTTGGCTACATCACAAAATTGAAAAAAAAAAAAAAAAAAAAAACCCTGCTGCCCAGCTCCTCATCTCCTCCTACTGACTAGAAAGATATAGATGCATCCAAACAAACCCCACCACCAACACACGAATGCCCGCTTGTCTGTATGTACCTATCTATGGGGATCAGGGGTTTCTTTGTAATAGATTTGTGATGAAGCCATACTACTGGCAACCTTCCGGGCCACAAGAGGAAAGAACCAAATTTTGTTGGCAGGTCACAGAGGACAGAACAGTAGACATTTTCTAGAATCCTGCCATGTTTTACTCTCTCCCATGCCCCAATGTCTAATTATGGCAACTTTCATTGTTTTTCTCCTCATAATGTAAGAGAGTTGTATACCTAGTGTTATTAATATTAACTAGTTGGGGGTGCCTCACAAGTCCTTTTTTTTTTTGTTTAAATTTTATTTATTTATTTTAGCAATGAGTTATTTTGATTGGCCCATCACAAAAAAAGGTTGAAACTATGGAGGCTCCCCCAAAATAGAAGATTCTATTGAAAGAAGAAGTGCCTTTCCCTTTGGCCCACCTATATAGGTGAGAAGGGGAGGACTTTGGGCAAAACATATGGGATTAAGCCAAGGTGCTATTCGGAACGCCCACCCTTGGGGAACACATTGGGAACTTAGGGAACAAATTGGGAACTTGATGGGAACCTAGTGAGAACATGGAGAGAACATGTTGGGAACAAAGGAAAAATGAAAAAAAATCCTCCCCTCACCCAAAACTTTTTTTTTTTTTCAATAAAAAAAATCAAGGCACCTTGAGTGCATGCTTCAGCCTACCCATTGGCTGCATGTATTTTTGGTTTCCACAAAAGGAATCAACCAAATTTGGCTAGAGGTTAGAGAGGATGATTGAATTTTTTTAGTAAAAATCCTGCTATTTTTTTGGCGACTTCCAAGAAGCTGTTGTCTAAATAATGGCAAATTCAGACCCTGTTTTTCCTAAAAAATGTGGCAACTTCCGAAAAAACTCATTTGATGGATTTTATTTATTTTTGTGTTACTACAGTGCAAAATTTCATCCAAAACCCACACAAAAAACACTCTTTGAGGATTCTGAATTGTGCTTCTTCTTCTTCTTCCTCCTCTCTGAAAAATGAAAAATGTGATATTTCATATGAGAAAAAATAGATTTAAAAAATAATAATTCTTCATATATTGGCAAAATGCAAGAACCTTTGGTCTAAATAATTGATTTCAACCCCCTTTTTCCCCCCTGAAAATATGGCAACTTTAAGCCAGGTTTTTCAAAAAATAAAATAAAATACTTTGGACAAGTTGCAGCCCCATTCTATTGCCACCAAGTGGCAAAATTTGATCACCAAAAGAAATGCCCCTAGAAGATCCCTAACCCTAGGGCTCTCACACAATAATGTGAGAGGGTCCAGGGTTTTTTTTTAAAAGGCTCCCATTTTCTTTTTCTTACAAATGTTTTTATTTAAACTAAGATTTTTTTTCTATACATTTTTGAATTGTGAACTATAGGTTCAAAGTTTAAACATAATTTCTAGAGATTATTTTAAATTAATCAGTTCAATTATGCTAAATTGAGACCACCTAGTAACATTATGGTAAAGTATGTAGTAAAATCTTTATTTAAAATTACAAATGAACATTTATTCAACTGAAACATGGAAGGAAACAAATCAACAAAAAGTATGGTAGATCACACTTGTAATGTTAGCTAACAATGAATCCTATGTGGTAGGTGACATGGCATCAGTGTTAATTTAGTGTTAACACCCAATGTTTATTAATTATTAGTTTTTTAAATATCTATATTTTAGAAATATTTTTTGTTATGTAAAGCCTATTAAAAAAAAAGGAGGGTTTAATTCAATGTTAGCACCCCCTTTCTCTCTCTTCCATCATCCCACAACCTTTGTTCATTTTTGTCTATCTTTTCTTGTGTCCAAGTCTTTTGGCTCAATCCTACCTCTTTCTTCTTGTGTCCAAGTTCTACTATAAATTTAGGTCTAAACTTCTTCCATCATAAAGATTTCATGTTCAAAGAATTCAAAGTTATGTCTCTAGTAAAAGTTTCATGAAAAGTTATGTTTCTATTGTAATGCAAGTCTACATTTCTTGCGTCATGAAGATTTAATGTTCAAAATAATTTTTGAGAAAAATACTATCTCTACTACAAGTTCAAAATCTATATTCTACATTCAATTACAAAGTTACATCCTAACTATCTATAGATAGTAGCAAGTGCAATACCAAGACTACAAACTTTGAAAAAGGAGAAGATAGGTACTAACTATGACATGGTGTGGACAATTCGCAAAAAGGCAAAAAGTTGTTGTTAGCGTTTCATGATATTATCACCAATCAAGGTGCAACATCATCATGATATGGTGTTAGGGCATTCCTTAACATTACGACCCTAACATCAAGTGTGGCTAGCCCTTTAGTGAACTCAACATTTGATAGCGAAATTGGTTGTCATTTCTATCTTCAATGTTTTAGAATCAAAATGAATTATGTTTTATTATGCACAAAATGAGGGGAAAAATCAGCACTATTTTCAAATGTATATCAACAATCCAATCACCATTCAAAAATCTATTCACTAACTAGTAGCATATCTTACTAGCATATTAATTGTACATTAACTTCTACTAGAACATTTGTTTGTAAATTTTGCAAGAAATTTTAGTTCAAATTGGCAAAGTTGGTATCTAGCAACTTTTGCATCATGGATGAAACCTTATCATCTCTAAGAAAACCAACCACCATGCTCAATCCATCACCATCACATTGACATTTCGACACTTGTGAAATTGGTGCCCAATTTGATTGCTAGAGCTTGGATGAGAATTACTGTATGCATTGAACATTTTTTTTCAAGTGCCTATTACTAGTTGGATACTTGGTGTTGGTCATTGATCATTTTTAATGTAGTTGGATTTTAGAAGTTTTCAATGAACAATGTTCAAAAGCAAACATTATAACTTTTTGACTAATTTTCAAAATGTCACTAGGTCTAAGTTTGACCTTAATTGATTGCAAGATAGCTTAATATGTTGCCACTTTCATTTTCTGATAATGAGCATTGTTGAATTTTGTTAAAGAAGATGTATTAGTCTTTACAACATATTTTGTTCTTGCCTATACCATATGACATAATTAATTACCTAAAACATGTTGGAATTTGTAATTGGAAAATATGACTTATCTTGCTTCATAATTTGAAAGAATAAACATGTTAAAAAAATGAATTCAAATCCTTTCACTATGATAGATCAACAATGTCTAACTCAATAGGAAACCCTTGATGTTTTCAAAAATCCTTGAATGCACATTTTTTGCCTAGGTTTTGATGTGCTTGGAATTTTGATATCCTACTTACATTACAAGCTCAAATTCTTTCAAATCTATTTCACAAAATTTATTTCCATTATTCCCCTCGTCATTATAAAAGCAACAAGATGACAATTGGGACCTTCATCATGTATTTCATAATCCAAATCATGAAGTTCCTCTCCACCTGATATAAAAAACTTGTCAAGAACATCATGGTTGATTTGATTTGCATTATTCACAAGCTTGAGATATATTAATATTATGCCATTTTAAACTACACAATTACATTGTAATTTAGAAATAACCTATGAACTTTTCAATTCAAAAGGATCTAAAAATGGATAATCACATTCTATAACTCCAACAATTGAAAGATTTTGTAATTTGTTCATTTGGAAACATGGTTAACCAAAGGCCTAATCCACTTTTGACTTGCCAAAACATACATAACATCTTCCATGCAAAAAACAAAACAACAAACAAAAACAAGAAAACAACTAACACAATCAAGTTCATCTTGAAAAGATACATAAAAATGGGATCAAATACAAAGAAATTTCAAAAGCCACCTCTAGAAGTTGAAGAAGCATCTTAATCAATTGGCATAGTTAAATTCCAAGGCTCAATTTCTATCATAAATCATTGATTGTAAAAATAAATTAATTTGGAAAAAAAACCTCATTCTTTACATAGTTTGAAACATTCTTTTGTGGGGCTTCCAATATTGAAGTTTGTAATATGAAGGTGTAAGGACCTTAGTATTGGAAGTCCCTTGCAAGAATGTTGCACCCTATACAAAAATCATTCAAAAACTAGTAACTTCGACTCCATCTAGGTGTACAATTACAAAATTGCTTTAATGCACCCAAACTAATTGAAACCTTCCCAATTGTAACAAAAATGCACCCCCGATTTCCTTGAAATTTTGACTTTTGTTTCTTCTTGAATTCTCAGTGATGAAAATACTCAAAATTCATTAACTCCTACATTGTAGGTCTGAACAATACAAAAACACCTTGGTGCACCCCTACTTGTTGAAATCTTTATAACATTACCAAGAACATAATCAAAGGTATCACAATTTGAAAGACAAAACAAACAAATGACCTTATTTAATAGTAAGAATCACAATGTTTTATTATTAATTTTTTGTTGTAACTAAAGTGGTAGTCATCCAAAAAAACCATTTAGCCAAATATAGTTGAAAATTATACGAAAATAAAAACATTCAAGCATACTTTTATAATTCTAGCTAACCTATTTGAACTTAATCTAAATTTTTAAATATGTTTTTCTCCATAAAATTTAACAAGTGAAAAAATCCACAAACCTTTTTTTTTTTGGGACCATTTTGAAAAGAAATCAACATTTTGACAAAAGAATCATTAGGAAATTAAACAAACAACAATGTGCCATAACCTTGTTGGTCAATATTACAAACACCTTGAATAAAATCTTTGATACAAGCTTATGATACAACCCTAAACCCTTATAACATTTAACTTCCAACTTATTGAAGGTAACTCAAAAAAATCAAGGCTCACATTCTAACAATTTGATTGGCCATATAAGCTTCTTTTTTTTTCCATCCTTACAAACAAGCTTATTTGATATACCCCATATATTTGTGTATTTTTTTACATTTATCCTATAAACCTTGTTGTTTACAAACCAACGTTTCTGTTTTTTTTTTTTTTTTTTT
>Ga0116227_10008551_pt1 | contig 19213 bp, 34 predicted proteins | sample S1TSphgellanicum_FD_89693 | JGI IMG/M metagenome (GOLD analysis project Ga0116227, IMG submission 89693) | Host-associated microbial communities from peat moss isolated from Minnesota, USA - S1T2_Fb - Sphagnum magellanicum MG | ecosystem: Host-associated > Plants > Peat moss > Unclassified... | reverse complement strand
GTGGCGAACACCAGCGCTTTCCGTCTCCACGTGTACAACACGCGAATCAGGCGCGATGTAGAACAGGCTGCGCGTCAACAAACCGGAGTCCGTGGAATATCGCGTGACTCCCGAACCATGTACCTCGGTCATGCGACCGGCGTCGATGTCTCGCAAAATCTTGGTCGTTTTCATGTTGTGGCGAAGGAAAGGGGCCTAGAACCGCAGGCCGGGGGTGGAAAGCAACACCAGAACACTAGCCGCGAAGCCGCTTACTGTGGCGACAATGATCTGGACGCGCTGCGAAACGTTCTCCATCTGACACACTCCTATCAGGATTCGGGGACTTCGGTTTGCTGCCCGTCGCCCCGTGGTTGACTTTCGATGAAAGTCATTCTATTTATGTTTCGGTGATTCGTCAACCCCCGTAACATACAAATCGAATATTTTCGAGCGGGGCAAAAAAAACCCGCCATCGTGGGCGGGTTCTATCGACTAGCGGCGAGGATCAACCGAAAAGAGGATAAACGAACTTTTCAGGGTCTTGCATTTCGAGCATGACGAATCGCATTGAGCGCAAGTCTCGATAGCCGCTATTAGCGTTCTGAGCGGTGTTAAGCGCCCGTATCGCGTTGTGCTTCCATTCGATGACGGCCTGAAAGCTGCCGTTGAGAACGTGCGGGGGAACGGAATTGCAAAGCCGCGTGATTTCCTCGCGTAGACCCTCACACTCGCGGGCCAGTTCTGCCTCAGTACCCGTCGATAATTCCGTTTTCCCCTCGACTCTCATATCCAGCCTCTCGAAAAACCGGCCTCGGGCCGGTGTGCCTTACATGCGGGCGTCGTCCTGTCCGCGTATATATGCCGCGTAAATCGGGCTTGTCTGCCAGTCTTCCGGCTCATCCATCATGACGCCGTTCATAGCGTCATTCCAACCGCGCCCGTAAGCCTTGTTGATTTCCGTTTCGCTCATTTCCGCACTCCCGGTGAATGATTGTTGATCGGTGTTGCTGCACCGCGTTACTGGATAACCAGTGACCCAATTATCGCATCACACAATCATTTCGTCAACACACGTAACTCTCTAGTTACAGGTGTTGCGGGAAAACTACGCGGATATCAAGCCTCGGGGCGGTGTTCCGTTGATTTTCCGCATCTCATTCCCCTGCGCGCGTGATTGGCCCGCGCGGGCGGGCTTCGTTTTTGTCGATTAGTGCTTGTGTTCCCAGGTGCGGAGATCACGAATCAGCCACTTCTCCCACACTGGCGAACCGTCTTCGGCCTCGTCAACGGCCAGGTATGCAACCGTTTTCAACAGGCGAACGGCACGGCGAATCTCGCCATTCTGCAACAACAAGTCATGCGTGCAACCGTGGCCCTGCGCCCAATCGTTCGTGGTCGGCTCAAACCAGAACGTCTTGCGGTTCTCGATCAGAGTGAAGTTGCCAGCAGTTTGCATCGGTGCTCCCCGTGCTGCGTTGTCGATATTAGTATTATCTGTGATTCATAAACACACGTCAACACATGTCCGCATCAAAAAACAAAAACCCGCACACTGGCGGGTCCGGGTGAGTGGTGGTCGGTAGCTATCGCACTTCCGATGCAATGGCGTTCGGGTAGTGGCGGGAGAGAATCTTGTTCATCTGCTCGACCAGATCAGGCCGCTTGAACGTCAGGTGTCCATTGCCGTTTTTGAACCATTTCACGCCGAAATATTCGCTTTCCGCCTCGGTCGCCTTATCAACCTTGATAGCATGTTGAATCATGGCGTAACAACCGCCACGGTGGTCCGGCTCGGGCTTGCCGTCCAGAACAGAGAAAACGCGCACCAAGTCGTCAAGCTCGTTTGTCTTGTCGTTGTGCGGATAGCCGAAAATCTTATCGCACAGGCGCTTGAGGATGACTCGCTTGCCGAACTTAAACGGCTGATTCGTCTTGTAGTCCCACGACAGATTGCTAAAGCACTTGATAACGCCACGGTCGAACATATCGCCTCGTGAGGCGTGAATCTGCTTGAACGTGGCTTCGATGTTTTGCGCCGTGAACTCGGGAGCCGTGCCTTCGCCTAACTGCTCACTCCATGCCCGACGGGCCGTGGCGTCCATAAACGAACGTAGGCCGGATTCGTCCATCAGGTAATCCCAACCGTAGGCGTCAACCGTGCGGCGAATCATGTTCAAGGCGTCTGCCGCCGTGCCATCGGGGCCGCAAACAACCGTGTCATTAGGAACCAGGTTCGATTGACGAACGTCGATGCGGGGAAATCCGAGATTCGCGGCCAGTGCGATCTGGTTCGCCTCTGCCAACAGCGTAAGCGCATGCTCCACGCGCGCCATGACTGCCTGACGCTGGTTTGCGAGATTGGCGATGCTGACACTTTTAACGAGTTCCGTTACGCTCATCTTTTTGGCTCCTTGCCCTGGTGCTGCGTTGTCGATGAATGATTATCGCGCACTTTCTGTGATGCGTCAATAGCCGTAACACTATATATTTGATGTTGCGCGCGAAAAGGAAAAACCCGCACTAGGCGGGTTCTCTGCGGGGCCGGTTAGATGTACTGGCGCTGGCGGGCGCTCAACGGTGAAGGAAACTTCGGATTCGGGTCGACCAGCCATTCCTTGATTTGCCGGGCCATTGATTCGCGGAACGTCGAGCGGAACTTCTTCGTTTTTAGCAGCGTCACGCAAGCGCGGTAGTCGTCGCCCATGATGTGGCGAAGCTGGCGAATACGCATCACGGGGGCCGCTGCCAATGCCGCAATTTCGCGTTCCTCCTGGCGCATGGCGCGCAGTTCGCGGGCCACCTCCTGACGACGCTTGCGGCGGGCTTCTGCCGCCTTGCGGTCGAGGTAGGCTTGTGCCAGTGTGCGAATTTCAGGCGTGGCGTCCGGTGTGGACCCGTAGCATGGGTAGGTCCATCCACGTGTCGAAGCAAAACACACTTCTTTAATCGACTGTGAAACCTCATCCCACACGGCCATGTAGAAATCGGAATCGTCGTAGCCGTTGTACTCGCGATCCGAGAGGCACAAGCCAACGTGCGACTTGTACACGGTGACATGGTTTTCCTTGCTCAGTGCGCCGCCGCTGTATGCGTAGGAGTACGCTTCTGCGGTGTCCGCGTACCACGGGGTATAGTCCGTGGCGACTTCGCCAATTCCGTTCCAGATACGCCCACTGTCAAGATTGATGATCGCCATTTCGTTCTCCCTCGGTGTTGCGTTGTCGATGGAAAAGATTATCTCAGAGTTTCTGAATCACGTCAATAGCCGTAACGTACAATATCGAATATTTTCGCGGACAAAAGAAAACCCGCCATCGTGGGCGGGTCTTTGAGTTAAGCATAGGCAGTTAGAGCCGTTCTACCTTCGTCGCTCGGCGGTTCCTCCAGTATCGGCGCACTGCCTGGCCGGGGACGCATGCGATACCTCATGAGAGCGTTGAATCGCGGCTACGCCTGGTTGACTGAGGGTGCGCAACCACTGCCCGAGTTGTTGGCGTTGCTCCCCGATTCCGCCCGTGGTCTGGTACACATGCTGCGGGCTGAAACCGATCAGGCGTTGACGGACTAACGCGGCGTGCATGACGCGGCGATAAAGCGCGGAACCGGCGAGCATCAGGTTATCTGCCATTGGCCAGGCACGCCGGTCGAATTCAGGCAACCGGGCTGCGATATCGGCGGCTCGGGTGTCCGTCATCATCTGCTCATATGGGTAGATCACGTCATCGCTTCGGATGAACCCGTGGCGGGCGCTGAGAATCAGGACTTGGGGCGGCTGCTCACGGCTGACGTTCGCCCGGTAGGACTGGTACATGACGCCTTGATACAGGTCTATTGCGTGGGCTGGTACGTCGAGCTTGCGGCCTGAACAGGCGATGATGAGTAGGGCGCCGGTCATGCGCAGCTACCGTGGAAACCCAAGGATTCATCCATTGCCGGGGCTCGGGCTTTTTGCCAATAACCGCCCCATTTGTCGCAATCGGTAGCCAAACGGATTCCGTACTGTCCTGGCGCGACGAAACACTTACGAGTCATGCTCGAATACATGACTCCGAGCGGAATAGGAACGCTGTCCAGGTCACCGGTCCAGTGCCAATACAAGCCCGGTTCGGTCGGCGGCTCGTGCGACCACTCAGAGACCGGGACACGGCTCGCGAATATTTCCAACAGCGTCTTGCTGGCCGAAGTGACACGTTCGCCGCACGATGGGACAATCATTTCCGCTGCCATTCGAATGGCTTCGAACTGCTCGTCGTTGAGCAGCGCGAGCAGGAGCGCGGCCTTGAAGTCGTAGCCATTGTCTTCGGACCACACTTTCATCGACTCCAACAGGGCTTCGACCTCCGCGTGTCCACTGAGGCAGCCGAAGTAACGCAAAGTCGCGGCGAAAAACACGACGTGTTGACCCCGGATGTCGTTCGACAGGTCTTCGGGGTCAGGTAACCGCTTAACGGCTTCATGGGTGTAATCCCCGGCGCTGGCTTGTGCTACGTGCATTATTATTCCTTTTGTTACCGATGTTGCGGTGATTCAAATACTGCCATGACGCCCTCCCTGTGTCAATACATGTACGCACTAAACAGGTATGACACGAAAAACAGGTGCATCGCGGTATGGCAAAATCCACAAAATGCTCGGTTGAACGGTGGTTTCCGATCTGGTCCCCGGCGAGGAATATTCGATATTTTGCGTTACGTCTATTGACGACTTATTTGTGTGATGCGATAATTTAATTTATCGGCCTGCTGTCGCGGGTCTCGGAAAGGGAGCACATGATGGCAGTTGAAACCAAGGTCGCTTGCAATGAAGTCCGGCGCGGAGATTCAGTTCAAGCATTCGTCCTGAGAATTGGAGGCGATGGCGACCGCCTTGCCAAAGTGCTTGATGTCCGACACTTCGGTGCGAACGTGGTGATCGATACGGACCTTGGCGCAAGCAGTTTTCTACCGATCAATCGCAGTGTCATCGTGTGGCGGCAGGAATAGCTTTGTTTTACCCGCATGCTCCCGCTGCTTGATGCGAGCGGCGCGAACAGGGAGTGTGCGGCCCTCAAATTCGAAGGAAAAGCGATGTCGAAGAAACCTGTTGCCTGGATGAAGATTTACGCACCCTCGGGGATCTACGTTGCCTCGTGCAACGACCCGGCTGCTGCTGCTGCGTTAATGTCGTTCTACGGCGACGGTGCGGAAATTCGCAACGGCCATGCAAAACGCAATGTGGTTTGGAAAGAGGGCGCGGAGTTGCAGCGAGCGGGCGAAAGCTACGACTACGTTTCGGCCTTGATCCACGACCGTACTACGACGGCAGACCCTGTTGTCGATGAGGAACAGGCACGGCGGGTCGAAAGTGGTTTAGAGCAATCGCGGGCCACCGCTCGCGAAATGTTGAGTCGCAAAACAAGTTGATACCGGAATAGGACGGAGAAGATCATGAAAATGGGTTTGGTTTCGAAAAAGACCGCTCGCCTGATTTGGCATGCGCTGGCTGTCGTGTTTATGGTTGAGACAGTCGGGCTGTTCACTATTGCGCCGTATTGGAACGGCGGCGCAATCGTGGGTGAAATCCACGGCCTAGCGTGTTTTGTTGCGGGCGCTGGAGTGATGTTCCTGCTGCTCGCCACGACCGAGCCAGGCAGTGCTTTTTCAACGAAGGCTAACCGCTATATGTTCGCGTTGATGGGTGGGCTGGCCTTCGACGTAATAGTGACGTGGGGCCTGTGGGCTATTGGATATCCGATCGTTAACGGAACGGTTCGACGTGGCCTGATGGCGGAAAACTATTGGCTCGGGCCGGTGATTCTGGCCTACGCGGTCGTCGTGTGGATGGCATATCGGCACGCTGTAGCGAAAGAATCCCGAACTGCTTAAACAATAAAACCGGAGTAGTCATGCTGAACCCTTTCAGAAAATTTGTAAAATTGCAAGACGCGCACCCGGTCGCATTTGCGATCTTGGACATTGCCTTTTTTGTCGGGACGTTGGTATTCGGGCTGGCCTTTGCGTTGTCGTTCTCATTGCCTGGAGTACACCACCTACAGGTGATCTGGTTAACGCCAATCGGTGGTGCGCTCGGTTGCATGCGCTACCTGATTGCTGGCGTGTTCCTTCTGCTCAACGGAACTCCTAACCTGCGTGGCCGCGTGCCTTCCTTCCAATCCACGAAGTGGATGGACGATCTAGCAGGCGTGGCTATCATGGCCCCCGCTGCGTTCTACTTTCGCGGCTCGGAGGCTGTGCTTCTACAGGTGGTGAGTTGGATGGCTTTTCTTTTGATCGCGCTCAGTCTGGTCAATGCACTTCTCACGGCAATGAATTGGGTTTTGGCTTCGCTTCACCGCAAAGCCGGATAACGGGAAAACGATATGACCACGACTGCACGAGTGACGACAGAAGCGGAGGCTCGCGATGCTGGTTTTACGCGCGAGGTAATCGCCGCTTCGTTGGGGCAAGAATTGAACCTGCTGATTGCGCCGGATACCGACCTCGACAGCGAATTCGAGGCTTTCGACCTCGACACGCTGGAGACTGGTTTGGTAAAGGGTTGGCTCGGCGTGTTTGAAGACGTTTAACGGAACGGGAGATGCCAGATGAAACAACTCGAATACAGGCTATGCAAGGACCGCCACGGTGCGCCGCTCGTCACGCTCGACTCTGCAATAGGGAACGGACAAGACATCTATCCGGCGAATCTCCGGGCGCTGGCGAACGCTTTGTTGCAGGTCGCGGATGCGGCGGAACAGACGACGCTCGGCAAGCACGAGAACTGGAAATCGGGCGTTATCGAGCTTGAATAGGAAAGCTGTCCGGTCGGAGGACCGAACAAGTCTGTCCTCTGGAAAAGAAAAAGCCCAAGCACTGACACGCTTGGGCTTTTCATTTGAGCGCGCCGGGTTATGCTTCACGCGCTTTCCGTTCCTCCCATGCGTCCAGGGCCTCGGAGAGCAGTTGCCCGAGCGTCAAACGATGCTCGTATGCCAGTGCCCGTATGCGGTCAACTTCGTCAGGCGTAGCCTTGATGTTGATTTGTCGGTCTCGATAGATCGGTTTCTGGCTGCGGAACCCGTGAGCCGCTGCCAATCGGTCTACCTGCTGACTCGTGATTGCCGGTCGGCTGCGGGTCTGAGGCTTGAATTCCTCGGCCAATGATGGTCTGGCCGGTGCCGGTGCCGGAGTGTCGTCAGAATCGATATCTGCGAACGGTCTCGCGCGGTCGTTATTGCTCATGGTCGGGCCTCCTGTGCCTGCTGCCGGATCAGGCTCAATACTTCGTCGGTCAGGGCCAGCGCGTTATCCCTGGCACGCTCAACGTTTGACACCTGGCCGTCCATTTCGTAGAGGGTGGACCGGTACGCGAACATCGCGCGGAACGCTTCACGCTCGCACAATTCAACGGACAACATAGGAACATTGATCCCTCGTAGGTCGTCGGCCAGTGCGGCACGCGTCCGCGATCTGATTGCGGGGCTGGTGCGTGTCCAGAGGATTGTGTGTGGTACGCGGCGACCCGACATTCTCTCCTGCTGCCTGACCACACGTAAGGCCTTGCCTGCCTGTGCTGCGTCCAGTTGCGACGCCTGCATGGGGATGATTACCAGATCGGCGGCGGCGACGGCCAACAGGGCGATTTTGCCCGCCGTACCCTCCAGGTCAACGATCACGAAAGCCGTCTTTGTCGCGGCCTCGTCAATGCGATCCTGTATCGAGTCCTCGTCTACGTCGCTGATAACGGATATGAGGGGCCTGTTACGGTCTTCGGACCACGCCTTGATAGGTCGATTGGGGTCGGCGTCGATCAGGGTCACTGACGCGCCCTGGTGGGCTATGGAGGTGGCAAGAACAAGGGAAGACGTGGTTTTCCCGACGCCGCCTTTGGGCGAGACAAGTACGATGATTGGCATGGACTCGCGTCTCCGGTTGGTAGCTTGGGTAGCCTTGGTAGCTTTCTCGCGGAAAGCCACGCAAATCATACGCGGTGCGCGGCGGTGGTAGCAACGGATGAAACGGGGTCAGATAAAGAAGAAAAGCCGCCTCGGGGGGCGGCTGCGGGTGAGGGTGAGCCTCGGGCGATGCCGGACGGGATCAGCGCTTGATCTTGGCCTTAACGCGGGCTTCGACTTGACGTAGCTTGTCGGCTTCTTCCGGGGGTAGCCATATATCGACCTTCACCCAATCAGCCGGGGTTTCATCGCGCACGGCCAGAACGCGGTTAACGAGCGCTTCCACACGCTGCCGACTCACGCCTACCTTTCCCCCGGCTTCGGCAAAGCCCATGCCCGATACCAGCACGTCGCGGGCAAGCTGAATCGTCTTAACCGTCATCCGCCTCAAACGGGGCTTTAGCGCGTCGAACTCCTGGGCCGTCATAGTGCTGGCCGTGGCCGGGACAATCGGCGGAACCTTTGCGGGTTTTTTTGCGGTAGCCATATTCGATTCTCCCTGTTACTTCGCTTTGGTCTTCTTCGGTGGTGCCGATGCGGCGGCGGTCTTGCACTTCTCGTAGAGTTGACGCGCCTTTTCCGCTTCTGCCGGGGGGAGCCACACATTGACGCGGACCCAATCAGCCGGAATATCGTTTTTCACGCGCAACACTCGATCAACGATGTCGTTGACGCGTTGTTTCAGCAAACCGACTTCGGCCCCGGCCTCGGTGACGCCTATTCCGTCCACGAGGACACGGCGAGCAGCGATGACACGAGATTCGCTCACGTTGCCCAAACGGGGTTTTAGTGCGTCGAACTGCTTGGCCGTCAATCGGCGTTCCGTGCGGCTCGGCGTCTGGTCATACTTCGTCGCGACTTCTACGACTTCATTTTCCACCCTCTTTTTTGCCGTACTCACGTTCCTCACCTCTGTCAGCTAGTTATTGTTCGATTTGAAAGGCAAAAGTATGTCAGACATTGGGCCACACGTCAACACCAGTACCATATGACTGGCAGATGGAAGAAACGAAAAGTCCACGCGACACAGCTTCTTCAGACGCCGTAGTACGCGGCGAAAGCGTTTTGATCGGAATGGCGTTCCCCGGTGCCGACCGCCGTTCCCGTGGCGGGGCTGATCCAGATATGAATTGCGTGGTCCACGGACTCATTGACGTGCAGCGTGCCACCCCAATCCAGGTCAATGCAAGCGTGCAACCGCCCGCCAACGTTGTTCATCGCCGCCATTGCCGACATCATGGCCTCGGCCTGCGCTCGGTTCAGGAGTTTGTTCATCGGTGATGTCGTGGTGTTGCAGTGTTGGTGTTGATCGTCGGGTTGAATAGCCGTCCCCTCGGTATAGGTACGGCCCTTGGCTTGTGCGCAAGCTCGATGCGCGGGATTCACGCCGTCGAGCCGCACAAAGTCGGCCGTTTTCACTACCCGTCCGCACAAACGGCAACGGGGATTCGGCTTGATTACCTCTGGATTCCAGTTGCCTTGTGCCATCGTGTGCGCTCACGCCTGAAAGGCTTCGTGTCCGTGGTTTTCGTGCGGCATTGCGACCAAGGTGCCGCATTCGGAAAAAAACAAATTCAACGAGAAAGAGCCGTAGGCCGATATCGTGCGCAGCGTGCCGCCATCGATGGGACGACCCTGAACATCCTTCACGTACACGCGCCCGCCGTTTGCCAGCTTGTAGACGGGCGATAGCATGCCGAGCGAGTAGGCCAGCGAAGACAGGGCGCGCTTACGGGCGTATTCCGGCGAACCGTTCGCGAGGCACGCGCGGGCGTCATCGAGGCACAGTTGCGCACTGCTCGCCATCGACCCATTACCCACATGCGTTGCTGCCAGTTCGATGACTTGCTCGGCGGTAAGTTGCGGCACTGCGGTCATTTCGTTCTCCGTTTGCGTTGTCGATGCAAAGTATCATACGCAGTTTTCCGCGAGTCGTCAATACATGTAACGCTTTCTGCGCGACGGAAATCGAAAATAAAAAGCCCGCACTAAGCGGGCTGGTCGAGTAGGGCAGGGGATCATTTCGCTGGCCGGTTCACCTGTGTTGACTTAACTCCGTCGCGCTCGATGTGGGCTTTGACGGTGGCGCGGAAGGTGATAGCTTCCCCCTGACTGCCGAGCGGCGAACCAAAATAAATCACAAGGTTGTGGCCGCAACGAACGCGGTTCATGTGCCATATACCACGGTCGCCGTCATTCGGCCCGCTAACGTACTCAAGAACGCCTGTGAAGTCTTGGCGCTTCCCCACGGTGCCGATGTAATCCGAGTGGAGGTCGAGCGCATGGCGGGCGTCCCGCGCTGCCTGCCTGGCTTCGATCAAGCCATTTTCCACGGCCACGCCTTGACACACGGCGACAATCGCCAGAATGACGGGTTCCAGGTCGCTTTGTCCTGCCTTGTCTGCCCAATAAAGAATGTACGAATCGGGTACATCGCTGACGGTCTTACCCTTGTGCGCACCGAACGGGAACACCCCTGATTCCGCAAGTTCAACTTGACGCGTTTCGTTGACGCTCAGTTTGCCGCGACGCTTGTAGGTCTCACGGTCAACATCGGCATCAAACACGATACGAAAGTCGTCCGACTCGCCCACGCGGGCGCGGAACGCTTCGACGTATGCCGCTGCTTTTTCAACTGCCGATTCCTCGGATGCCGCAAGGTTGCAAACGTAATGATCGGGCATGAATCCGGCCATCGAAGCGGACTGACCCACGCAATCGCGCCGAAACCGCAGTGTGTACATCGCGTTTTTCCTGCCTGTACTCACGTAGTACGTTTGAACAATCTTCGTCGTCATTTTCGCTCCCCGCCCTCGTTGTCGATGGAATGATTATCGCGAACTTCCTGTGATTCGTCAATAGTAGTAACGCACACATTATCGGATATTTCGGAGCGTCAAAGACAAAGCCCCTATCAGGGGATAGGGGCCGGTTGGGGGATCAGGCGGGGTCGATTTCGCTCTACGGGAGCGACTGGATAAACTTCGCTACGTCTGCTCTATTGCTCACCAACATCGATGACCCGTCTTTCAGGTGTAGACAGCCTACTGTGCGCTCGGCAACTGGCTTGTGGTAGTCGTAAGTCTGTAGGGCTACTATCGATTGCACGCGAATATATTCGATAGCTGTTTCGTTGGCTGGAGTGACCGGCACAAAGGGACCAAGGTCCACCACGAGAATTCCCAAAGCCGTATTGGTGAGCAGCTTGGACATCGGACTTCGGTCATTGCGGGTGTCAAGGCAGATCAACGTCCCGACACTTCCTTTTGAAATGGGGGTTTGGTAAATCTTGATAACGTGTTCTGGATTGACATGAACGACATCGGGACGGTGGTGATGGTCCAGTGTGTCAATTTTGATGAGAAGCGGTCTAGGCACAAGGTCTCCAATGATCTATCGACGGGTGAGGGGGGCCTCTATCGGGGATAGGGGCCGGTGGAGTAAGGTTTTAGGTGGCGATGTTGCGGAAAAACGATTCGTGAATCTTGACGCGGCCTGTGTCGAAGTCCTCCAGGCCCCGGTAAATCTCGTCGGCAACGGCTTCGAACTGTGCGCAACGTTGGAGGGTCTTGAAGCCGATACGCGGGTCATTCGCATACTTCACTTTACGGGCCTCGTATCGAGCGTTTGCCACGGCGATTCGCTCGGCCATTTCCGCCTGCTGAGTTGCCAAACGCTTTGCTTTGCGGGCCTGTGCGGCGGCGTGCTTCTTGCCGTCAACGATCTTGTATCCGGCACCCTCGCAGCCAAAGCAAACCGTACCGCGCACAAGGTTGAAAGAGTAGTGGCCGGAACCGTTGCAGCGCGTACAAATGATTTTCGTTGCGTCTTTGATTTCGGCCACTTTGCTTCCCCGGTGTGATCTCGATGGAAAGTATTATCGCGCACTTTCTGTGATACGTCAATACCCGTAACGCATTGTTAGTTTTCGAGAACAGTCGCACTCACGCCATGCTTCTCCGCGATTGCCTTGCGGGCCAAGTCTGCATTCATGCGAGCCTCGGCACAGAAGTCAAGGAGTTCACTACCAGTGACGTCGTATTTCCGGGCCTCTGCCATGCGTGCTTCAAGCGCCTTGCATTCGCCAGTTCCCCGGTATTCGTATTGGGCGGCGCTTTTTCGGCGCGCTTGCTCCTGCTTCTGCATCCGATGGAGTTCGCCCGTCTTGCGACCAGTATTCCGGGTTACACAGGTCGAGCCGTAGTGGAACCGCTCGCCCGTGTCGGTCATTTCGATAGCGAACGTCACTTTCAGGCCGGTCTTTCCGCAACAGTCGCAGACGGTAACAGCATCGGTGGTGCCCAGGACTCGAAACAGACGATGCGCAACAGCGCGGGCCCGCTCTGCCTTCGCGTTGTCGGGCTGCGCCTCAACAACGAACATACGAATGCCGTCATGCACACAGCTTATGATAGTGAATCGCTCCCGGCTATATCCGTTTGCAGCCATCGGCAATTCGATGTGCGAACCAACTGGAACGGGCTTGTACGATTCGTAACTGACGTTTCCGTTTGCCAGCGTTTTTCGATTGATGGTCATCCGCCGCCCCCGTCATTTCCAAGTTTCGATCAGTCGCGCGGCATGTTCAACAGCATCATCCCACGTCCAATGATATGCAGTGAATGAATACGATGCCTTATCGTGGGCGACGGCTTCATTAGCATAGCCGCGCGCAACATACCATTTGCGCTCGCTCGCCTGGCGGATGACCTTTACCCACTGATTGTGACCGCGCACATACTGCGTCACGTCTAGGCCATCGCGCTCGCGGTTGCTTACCGTGATGCCTTCGGCGGCGTATTGTTTTTTGGTCTTTGCGGCCATTTTCTTTACCCGATCAAACGATGCCATATTCGGCAGGGTTGCGGAGTGCCTTGAGCGTTTGCGTCTTGGTCATTTCGTTTGGCCGTTGCGTTGAATCGATAGAAACGATTATTCCTGACTCCACGAATCACGTCAATAGGTGTAACTATATTCGGGCAATTTTACGGCCTGAGTAGCTCCGGCTCGTCGTAGACCGCGCGCACACTCACACGGGCGAGGTCACGCCAGGCGAAATTGCGCCCAAGCCCTTTAACCGTGTCCAGTCCGTGCTTACCGTCTCGGGCGCGATCCTCCATCGCCACAGCACGCCAAAACAGCACAGGATGATGGTCGCGCAGCCAAACGATTTCGCTTTTCTTCGAAGCGGGGCAAAACCAGCACGCGCTTTTCATGGGAGTCGGCAAACCGGCCCCGGAAATGAGACACAGGCAATCCATACGGTCGATGCCCCAATCTTGCAGGGGATACCAGTAGTCGTACCGTCTGGCGTCTAGGTGGTCCTGGTCGGTCTTTTTGGCTACTGCGCGATCCGCTTTGGCCCTGCGGCGGCAATCCTGCTCTCCATCGTCATATCCGATTGCCCGAATGACTTTCAGGCCAACGGCCCATGCGTCGATAGCTGATTGCCACGCCGCAATATAGCGATCCTGCGGCTGCGCCTTGAAAACGATTGAACACGAATGCCGACCGAACGCGAGACTAGGCAAGGTCTCGTTTGCGAAACACTTGCCCTCTAACGTGGTGTACGGGGCACGGGTCGGCTTGTAGCGCACGACCGTTATCGTCGGAAAGCCTACCTTGGCGAGCCACTTTCGGATGACTTTCAGATACTCGTAGGTCTCGGGTTTCTCTGCGCCGGTATCCGCAAAAAGGATCAGGTCGGGACGAATCCCACGGCGATACATCGCCACAAGCATTGCAGTCGAGTCGATGCCTACGCCGTAGGAAACTACAAGAGGTTGTCCGATTGACTGAGGGTTCATTGCCCGCATCCTGCGTTGTCGATAAACGCATTATGCTCGCGTTTTTGAATCACGTCAATACATGTAACACTGTTAGTGTATTTGTGATTGAAAAACAAAAAGGCCCCATCATCCGGGGCCTTTCGTGGTGCCGCTTACTCGAATCGGCAAGATTTATACAGTGTGATGTGGTTAGTCAGTGCAACAACGGCTTCTCAAAATGGACGTATTCCTTGTCCACCCAATGCGCCGTATGGGAGTACGCAGGTAACACTAGATACTGATCGTCCGATTCGCCACGGACGTACCCGGTCCAACGAATCGTTTCAATTTCTACCCGGACCTTCTTCGAACTGTAATCAACGATTGCTACGTTTGCTACGTCTGCCAGCGTCATAAAACCACTCCGAAAATCAGGTTAACCAGAGTGATAACGACAGCCCAGGCCAATTCTTGAGGTCAATTAGAAGGATTGGTATTACGTGGTAATACGTGGCAATAGTAGCCGTCATTGTTCTCGGTGTGGTTCAGGTGATTCGATTATCTATGGTGCATCGGGTGGCCTGCCTGGACAATCCGACCTGTGCGCGCTTACACTGTGCGCTGGTTCCGGTGCGGCGCACTCCCGCCGTATTTGAAGCCTGGCCCCCGGACGTTGCTGCGTTGCGGGGGCCTTTCACTTCTGCGCCGGTCTTCATTTCCCCGATTTCTTCCCGCGATCCCGCCAAGCCTTTCTCGGGGTAACACCTTGCCGATACCCTTGACGACACGAGGCGAAGCCCGCCAAAGGGCTGTATTCGCCTCGAAATTGCATTTTTCATACGAATGCTTACCCGATTCCCACGGGCGATGAACCTGCGTTCTCTGCAAAACTGTTTGGGCCGTCGATCTGCTTCTGACGAAAGCCGTTAGGGTAGGGTTGAAGGTTTTCTTTCTCATTGGGGCAACCGAAGCCCGTAGGGCGTAGGGCGTCAGGCTCAAGTGTGGTCAACCGTGGAACCGCGTAGCGGCTGTGCCCAGGCTTGCCCTGGGTGCAGCACGGTTGTCCAGCACGGGGAACTGCCACGGGCCAACGTGTTCCGCCTGATGTTTTTAAGTTGTTAACATCTTTAAAACCCTTTAAGAAAACCCTTTGCGTTTCTGAGTGCCTTGCTGGGCGGGCGATTCCCGGCACAAAGGTTAAAGAGTCCGGGGCGAAAGGTTAAAGAGTCCGGGGCGAAAGGTTAATAAATGCGGGGAGTTGGCAGGGCATAGGTTGAAGAAGCCGGGGAAAGGTTAAAGAATCCGGGGGCATTGTGGATAAGTCCCCTTCATTCGGGCTGGTAGCCTTGCGCTGCTTGCGCATCTGACATGCTCGGGCGGTTCTCTAAAGGTTAAAGAATCCGGGGAAGGTTAAAGTTTCCGGGGGCGTGGTCGCGGTCGGTCCCCGTTGCGATGCACCACCCGGCTGCACTTCGTCGTAACCGCGCTTTTCGCGCTGGAACATTGGGAAGTCGGGGAAGGTTAAAGAATCCGGGGAACCTGCCGGTTACGCTGAAGGTTAAAGTTTCCGGGGAACCTGCCGTCAACACAAAGGTTATATTTTGGTGTTGCCATGGTTAACCTTTGTGGATATGATGCCGTGTCATCACAACATGGCGAGGACGCTATGCCACCGCGTAGCAGAAAGAAAGAGAAGCTGTTCGAAAAGTTGCCGGTCGAAGTGCGCAAGCATGTTGCGGCGATCCATGTTGTAGGTGAATTGGGCCTGGTCGAACGGCGCCTCATAAACGTCCTGCTGCTTAATGCGGCCGAAAAGATGTGTGAGGACAACCGAACGCATTCGCTGCCGGTGTCCGCACTCATGGACATCATGGGATGGGAGAAAAGTAAGAATGAGGACTACTTAAAAGAAGCGCTGAAAAAACTGTCGAGTACGCCAATCGTTTTCAATCGGTTGCAAGACGGGAAGCAGGAGTGGGAAACCATGGCCCCGTTGTCGTGGGCCAAAATTGCCGATGGCATCTGCTCGTATCGCTATGACCAGGCGCTTTCCCGCAAGCTGGCCGATCCTGACATGTACGCGGTTATCAACGTCAACATACAGAATGCGCTCAAGTCGGAATTCGCGCTGGCCCTGTACGAAAACTGTTTCCGGTTTCATCGCGTTGGGTCAACGGGCGTTCTTGACCTGGAGGTATGGCGCGAACTGTTAGGCGCGCGGTCGGGTTCCTACGACGAATACAAGTTCCTGTCTCACTTCGTACTTAAACCGGCGATCAAAGCAGTAAACGATGTGTCGAATATTACTGTGGAAATGATTCCGGTCAAAGAGGGGCGGCGAGTCGTGGCCCTGAAATTCAGCGTCGCATTGAAAGCGCAAGCGTCGCTGATTGATTCGGTCTTGATGTCTGATTCTGAGATTCAGGAATCGGAAGCGTTTGCACTCCTGAGAAAGTGCCGCATAGGCATTCATCTTGCAATGGACATGGTTCGCCGCGATCCGGCTAAAGCGTTGCAGGTAGCGCGAGATACTTTGACGCGGACTACGGTAAAGAACCATGCGGCTTACGCGACAGCAGTGTTTAAAAACGCGAACGTAACCGATGTTGAAAGCGCCGAGAAGAAAGAGCCGGTGCAGGGGTCGACGGAATCCGATGCCGATAGCCAATCGGATATTCAACGGGGGACGTGGAATCAACTATCCGATGGAGAAATGGCGATGCTGGCCGAAGAATTCATAGCGCAGACGGGGGCGGCAACGCGGGTTTCGGGAAAATACGACTTCCGGGACGTGAACGAGAAAGTTGCGTGGTCGCACTTTCGCGGTGTTCGGGCCGCGCAGGTGATAGCCGCCCGGTAGTGTCCAGTATCGCGCCAAGCCGGAGTTTCGGCCCAGGCGGGTACACATAGGATGAAAAAGCCCCTGACCATCATTGGCAGGGGCTTTTTTGTTGCTGCTCGACCTCGCTCGCGGTTAGCCGGTTGCGCTTCCAAACACGGCGTTGATGGATTGCATCAGCACAGGGTCGCCCCCCGGACATTGCTTGAGGTAATCGAGCCGATCTTTTGGCGTCGCGGAAAGGTCGATGTGTCCGTTGTGGTAGCTGATGATCGAAAAGTAATCGCTAATCGGACCCGCGCACGTATCACCGCCCGAACTGCCTTGCAACTTTCCGGCCATGCACACGAGCGACGGGCACGGGTCTTTGGCGAAAGCTGGCGTTCCCGTGATCGTGGCGGCGAACGCGAGGGCCATTGTCAGGGCCTGGCGTCGCCTTCGCCGCAGAGGCACGGTCGTCGTCGTTGTTGGCACTTCTCTATTCATCGATCCTCCAGGATTTTCAAGTGAGACTCCTACGTGCGGTTCTTGGCTTTGCCCGGTTTCGAGATTTCAAAATCCTCTAGCGGTCGGCCTGCCTCAAGATACAGACGTAACCACTCGGGCCTGCGACCCTGACCACTCCAAGTGTTGAAGTGGTTGAGGGGATCGCGATAGCGCGCGTCCCCGCGAGGGGCGCGCTCCCCATTTATCACGAAAAACATTAGGTCATCACTACTGCTAGGGTTGGGCTGCGGTTGAGAAATGGTGTTGTTTCTTGACACCCTGCTTTTTTTGCTCATAATAGCCATCATTACTTGAATATGCAATTTTGAGGATGAATGGAAATGCTGGGACATTCCAGTCTCGCGGTCTCTCTCAGCCTAACCCTAGGCGTATTTTGTACGTCGCTCCCGTGCGCTGTTCATGCTGCCTCGGGGCTTCCGTCACCGTCGCCTGCTGTTATGGCTTTGGCTCAGGAGTGCGCCCCGCTTGTGCATCCTCTGACAGTTGGCTATCTGGTTGCGGGTGAGTCGAGTAACAACCCGTATGCCATCAACGTCAACTACGGTGGTCCACAACTTGTAAGACAGCCTCGCAACCTTGATGAGGCTCAAGCGACTGTCGATTGGCTTGAGCGTCACGGCGCGAATTTTGACGTTGGACTTGGGCAAGTCAACTCGGCAAATTTCCGCCGCCTCGGCCTTACTGGCGGTGCGCTGCTGGACCCGTGTACCAATCTGCGGGCCAGTCAGGCGGTGTTAGCTGACTGTTATGCTATGGCAGCAAAGGCTGTTGGGCAAGGTCAGAAGGCGTTGCTCCGTGCGGTTTCTTGCTATAACACCGGCTCGCAGCGGCGCGGATTTGAAAACGGATATGTTAGACGTTTTGTTTCGCTCGCTGAAGCCTACCCCGTGCCTGCCTTATCGGGTGCCGGGGTCGCGACCGCAAACGATTTGCTTGTCTCGGGTCCGAATTCTGGATCGAGGCAGGATAAAAAGTCACGAATAACAGATGGTCGAGACACATCGTCCGCACCTGTCGGGGGGGGGGATGACGGCGCGGATGATGGTGCTTTTTCGGACGCAGACCCTGGTGCATTTGGTGAGGCTCGAAAGGAACCACCGTAAATGCAAATATTTTTGATTCCGCAGCGTCAACTTGAACAGTTGGTTGCAGCGAAGAAGATCCGCCGTGTGTTCATTCACGGTTTGGCCGAAAGGCAGTGGTTTCCTGTATTTGAGACGGGCGAGGGCGGCACGAAGTCGTTTTGCTCTGTTCGTGTTCAAGCAAAAGAGGAGGTGCGATATTGGGCTGATTTGCGATTATTAGTTCGCTGGTTACGGGTTGAGTGCGGGTTTACTGAGGCCCTGCTAATACTTAAAGATTTCAAAGAATTAAAGGAAGAAAAATGAAGAAACTTGTCATGGTCTTACGGGAAGGTTTGAAGCGCGTAAAGGATCGGTTGGTGCAGGAAATCGCGCCGTTCGTAACGCTCGCCCTGGTGACAGGCCCCGCGTTCGCAACCTCGGGCACGGACACGTCCACGTCGTCGCTGACTTCGGCGCAGACGTGGTTCATGACGTGGATTCCCACTGCCTGTACCCTGGGCCTGATTGTGAGCGCGCTCGCCTGGATGTTCCACATGCTGCGACTTGATTGGGCGGTACGTCTGTGCGCAGGGATGATCGTTATCGGCTCGGCGTCGTACATTGTCGGCTGGTTCGGCCTCTCGTCATCGACGTAAGCAGTGCCAGGCGTTGATTCGGCCCGTGGTTGGCGTATCGAATATCGGATATTCGACGCCGGCGCGGGCCGATTCATTTCTCTAACGGGGAGACCAAACAATGGCGCAGTTGCAGTTCGATGAAGACCCGCTGTTCAAGGGAGCAACACGACTCGCGACGTTCGCAGGCGTGCCGCGGACGGCCATGCTCTTGACGTTCATGCTGTGCGGGGCGCTGTTCATGATGATTCACTTGTGGGCGGTCGGGTTGTTTGCCTTTTTGTGGTTCATCGAATTTTGTATCACCAAACACGATGACCGCATGTTCCGAATCATCGGACTCGCGATCAAAACGAAAATCAGAAACTTCATTGAATCGCCGCTGAAAGCGCTTTGGGGTGGTTCCAGCTACGCCACAAAGCGCTACATTACGAGGGACCAATCGAATGCGGACCACATCTAACCAGACCCGAGAGCAAGGGGCG
>Ga0116227_10008550_pt1 | contig 19214 bp, 18 predicted proteins | sample S1TSphgellanicum_FD_89693 | JGI IMG/M metagenome (GOLD analysis project Ga0116227, IMG submission 89693) | Host-associated microbial communities from peat moss isolated from Minnesota, USA - S1T2_Fb - Sphagnum magellanicum MG | ecosystem: Host-associated > Plants > Peat moss > Unclassified... | reverse complement strand
TTTTGCCCTGGGAAATATAAACCTCTCTCTTTCTTTGAGGATCGTTTTTTTCTTTCAGTCTGCAGATCGTAGTTCGCAAATCCCTTTCTTGGGAAACCGTTAGTTTCCTTTTCGCATCCCCGTTTATCACCATCTTTCATGCTTCAAAGGTGCCCCTTCTTCGAAGAAAAAGGATGTAGGTTGTCGGCAGGGGGTTTCTTTTTTGGAGCCATTTTCTTATTCTTCTCCCGCTGTGTGAGAAGAGGAGGAGGTTCCGATGCATTCGAAACTGTTTTTATTTTTTGGTCTCTGTTTAGTACTGAAGATTGTCTGCTTTTTACGGATTTTCTATAGTTATGGAGGAGCCTTGATTTTCGAGGTTTTTCTCCGTCTCTAAATTCGTGGAAGTAATTTTCTGTCATCCAAAATTCCTCCATTCTTGCTGATCTCCAAACCCTATTTTCCTTACTTGTTTGAAGGTTTCCTTGGTGGATAGGTACAAGTGCTTGATTCTCCAAGGACAACTTGTTTTGTATTTTGTATGTATTTTGTAGGTGTTTTGTTGATGCCTCTGCTACTAATTGTATCTTTCTTTGTGCTCTGCTTATTCCCTGCACCGTCAGACATATATGTGCATGTGTGAGCTCCTGCAATTTCCTTCCCATTCTGAACACCATTGATGTGAAAAAACAGGTATGACAGGCAGCTGGGTCGCAAGCATATATTTGACATCATACAATGTGGCCCAGTCCTTTGGCTGGTACGTGCCTCACACCTGTCAGTGGTATCTTCTAAAAGATCTTTTCAGGGTTTTTTCTCATAGAACACCTATGTGAGTTCTTGCATTTTGTACCTTCTCACATGTATGAGAACAAGTTGGAAGGTGTGCAAATGAGGGAGAGTTAGGGTTTCAGTGTGCATTCAAGTGGCAGTAATTTTTCCTGTGCTTCTGATGGTCCTCCTTTTCATTTGATTCTGAATGAATGGAAGATTCTGAATTCGATACTACATTTTGGCCTTGGGGTTGGCATTAGGGCATTGGTGCTGGGAAAGGTAATCCATCGTGCGCTGCAGAGTAGGTCATTGATGGGTGCATATTCTGCAGCCGGTTACCTTGTACGTATGTGCCCTTCCTTTCAACACTCAATTTCTTTTCTGGATGTCATATATTCAGAACACTGTTGGTGTGGGGGGAGGTGGCTGATTTCCTTTGCTCAAAGATCATATACTGTTTAGGCTGTCCAGTTTTTGATATATCAGTCTGCCTTTCCTAGATTAGCCCTCATGTGCAGGATCACATGTCCAATCTTTCAAAGATGAGCAGGTTCAGTCACTCACAAGGCAACAACTTTGCCTTGCAGTCCTAGATCAAGCTTCATTTGTTTTTTTAATTTTGCATATTGTTTACCAGATTATTCTTTTCCAGATCCCAACTAGTATGCTTGCAATGAGCATTTGAAAGTCATCAAAACTGTCATTTCAGCTTCCTGCTTTCAGCTTCATGTTCTGTTTTACTGTCCATTCTTTGGTCAGTCTTTGATGTGAATAACGGGGAAGGGCTGTTGGACCTGCTCAATTCATTTGGGCATCACGGGTCTGGCAGGGGTTTAACAATCTGAGTCCAAGTGGCTTGTGCTTCATATGTGACAGGATTGCTGCAGTTGACAGCATTTCTGGAGGTTCTGCATTCTGCTCTTGGTCTGTTGCCCCTTCCTTGATTCTAGATAATAATTCATGATGTATCAATTAACAGATTCTGTTTGTAGAAATGTAGGATTTGATGCCTAGATTTCAAGTGGTTTTCTTTAGAGGATTTATATCTGTTGGATTAGAGGGACAGGGGCCATGAGTAGACGCAAGAAAATGCCACAAATTGGATGAGAACTGCGTGTAACTGTAGACTGTTACAGAGAGTGGAGCAATCAACAACTCTATAGAGTAGATGAGAGAAGCTTGGAAGGCTGGGTCCACCCCATGGTTCGAAGAGTGTAGTCACTCTGCCTTACTCTTGCCAATTCCAGCTCTTGATGGATCTTTTCCTTGAGGTACTAAAGAGCTTTTAGGGGTCTGAACAGTGTTGTAAGGTGCTAACATGGGGTCTGTTTGGCTGGTGTACAAAAGGGCTAGTGCGCAGTGTGACACTCTATAATTTTCTTCAATGGCTTGGTCGCTCTCATGTATTATTTGCAATCATTGCCCAAATTCCAGAGGTATGTACAGTACAAACAGTATAAATTTTTGCAAATTGATATGAGTAACAATTTGTGTAATAACACAGTTAGTGTTTTCCTGTACATAAGGTGAAACATATGTGTGCAGGTGCAGGAGCAGCCACCAATCTTGATCACATTTTCTGCCTGGGCTCTATCAGAGGTCCTTACTCCTACTGATACAGTTTTCCTCACAAAACTTGCAATGAATGGGATTGGATGAATTCAAAAAGTTATCACTATCACTGCTGTTGTCAATTCAGGCCTCAGACATGTTCTTATCTTCCCCTCTATTTTTCTCCAGAATCCTCTTCCTCCACTTAGAGATAACAATGATTGAGTTACATGAGCTGTTGTTGGAATTTCTAGAGCATTCCAGATGGTTGTTATGGATATTGTCTGAGGTTGTATGATGTTCAAGCATGTTGCTGCTTGCTAATGTATAGGACCAATTTGGATCTTAAGGTTCTCACTCTATTTCCCATGGCCTCTGGTCATTTATCAGTCATTGTACAGATAGAAAGTGGCTCATCATTCTGTTCTTGTTCCTGAGCTGTAGTGGGTGCTGATGGTATGTTGTGGCAGGTCATACGGTGTCCTTACTATGTGCTCACCCTGATGGGGATGTGCCCGCGCTGGTTGATCTGGCTGCGGTATGCTTCCTGGCCCTTTCTCCTTTTGGTCCCAAGAAGCCCTTTGTGGCTTACCATGAAGTCTATTTTGGTGGTAATACATTGTGGTCTTCTGTTTGGTTTCAGTTTTGTTCTGATTCTCCCTCTAAATCATTGAAGCCTTCCTCCTTCCTGAAACCTTGAGCATTGTGGAAGTGCTGAATTCAAATTGGTCTTTTGCAGTTACACAGCATTTGTTGTTCTATATCCAGTGGGAGCTCTTTATGGAGAGAGTAAGTTATGCTTAACCAAACATGGTCCCCAGGTGCATCAAGTCCCACACATCAAACAAAAGAAGAATATCACCCCCAACACATACAGTTATTGGACATACTATGTTGGTCAAGCTGTGAGACTATTGGCTCGCTGGATGTATGTCACTGCATGTGATGTCTGTGAAAGAGGAACTTGAACATTCTCTTTCATATGTGTAATCAGGAGTGGTCTGGTCAAATGCAGTGCTGGTGATGTATCAATCGTTGGAGCCCATTAAACAGCGCAATATGTACAGCAGCATATTCAAGTGGCTTCCCTTTGATTACCACTCATTTGTTGTTGTAAGCATTTCCGCTCTCCACTTATTATAGTTCTGTGATGGATGGACCAGTGGTTTGCCATGAACTGGCTTGTTTTGTTTTGTTTTGTTTTCTATTCTTATGTCTTGTTATGTAGCACACATATGCAAAACCACATTATTATCAGGAATCTCGGCCTTCTACTACATGCACCCATAACCAGTTTGTTGCAAAGAGAGTACCCCACAGAACGAAGTATTAGAAATTAATTTAATGAAGCCTGAAGACTGAATAGAGATTGTAATCTCATGGTTTGTGTACCTATCTATGCATAGTATGATCGGTTCAGCAGTGAGGTGCTATTGAGTTGGTTGTCTGTTACTGAATGCAGGTGCTGATGATTGCTTATCCTTGTCTATGGTTGGTGCTATATCTCCACATGTTTCAACAGCGCCAAAAAAAATTATCAAAGAAAGTGTCTGTAAATAGACGAAAGACTCAGAAACCTAAGAGAATCGACTAGCTCTCCATGTTTCTAACCATTATTCTTTTTGTGTAATACAGTTTGGTAAGACTTAAGGCCAATTTGTGTGACACTACATTGAAAGTAAAAAAAATGTTTTCTTCTTTGACAGGGCTCTAAATTGTTCATGAAGCTCTCTCTGTACGATGCAGAAAGTAGGGTAAAATCTTTGAAATGAACTTTGTCTCACCCTTTGATGCCATGTGCTGGGATTTCTTCCCATGGATCTTGGAAGTCAGTTTCATGTCAGAGGTGGAGCATCTTCCAAAATGTATTTCATTACAAAGTGAGATGATTCTAGACCTGGCAAGTTTGTGAAACTTTCCTCCCCTTCATGGCATTACCATCCATGCCTTTGTGATCTTTGACTTAAGTTTTGCATTTGCATCCTCTCCTCCACAAGATTTGTCATTGGAAGGATGTGTTTTCCTTGAGTGATATCTGTGCTAACTGGCAAGCAGCACCATACTGATCCTGCATTACAGCTGTTTTGACGGCAATGATGAAGGTTCAAGCTTCATAGCAGGAATCAAGGACAAATGTCGATTGGCGAGGGTGGCAGTTGTAGGTGGAATCAAAGACAACATGGATTTCTGCAATGCTGTACTAAATGGGAGATTATTTATACTAAAATCATCTAGATCAATTATTCTATCTGACCAATCAAGAACAATTATTATACTCTATAAGCACCAGATCTCGTCGACATATGTAGACCCAAGCATTGTTTTTCTTTGCTAATTTTCTCATGAAGCCACAGTTGATGAGCATCCTTTAGGATGGCAGATTTTGCCTTAACTGGCAACATTATTTCAAGGAACTCTTAAAACTGTAGACAATAGAAAAGAAATTGTGGTGACACCCTCTCAAAGAAAAACAAGCAATTTTCTCCTTCTTTTTCCCTTTGTAATGGTAGCCTGCCCTTTTGAGAAAAGTAGAATTCTGGCAATAATTCGCCAGAAAGAAAAAACACTGAGCCAACCCCAATTTAGTGCTCGACTTTTTTATTATTTCAAAAACTCAAAATCTATTGTTTTCTTGAAAGAACAGGCAAAGAACTTGAGGTTTCTGGGCAGATTTTTTTCCTTTTTTTCCTTTTTGCAGAATTGTGATTTTGTGGTTATCACAACTGGTTCTCTAAAACACAGTGGTTATAATGTGATAGATTGCCCCCAGGTAACTAAGGAGGCTTGGTGCCATTTTCGATACATACACAACTTTGCACAATTCAAATGGTACAAAATCCTCTCAAAATTGATGAAAACTTTGTCAATCATCAATAAAACAAAGTACCCAACAAAGAGGGAGAAAAAGATACAAGATGCAGCGACCCAAGTCTTCACAAACAAAAAAATCTTCCAAAGAGGATGGACTACTAGGGAAGTCAAGTGCCTCAAACTACCCCCCCCCATCGTTTTGAGAAGAACATCAGATTTAAAAGGAAGGGAGGAACACGTGAAAAAACACACACATTAAAAAAATCTTCATCTACAATAATAGCACACTCAAATATAAAGGTTGCTTGTGGTTGTTGCAACATCACCGACAATTTTTTCTTATAAAATGAACATAAAATTAAAAATGAAAGGCTTTTAGTGCCCTTCGTTTTTCACACCATGTTTGCACATTGATAAAAAAAATTGTCAAAACAAACACCCAAAGACTTTTATGATTAGACCAAAAAAAACATGTTCATTAAATATGAATTGCAATAAAAGGTCATCTTTAATCTAAATTGTGATTGTTACAACAACCCCATTAGATAGAACTAGCCATGAAACCAAACCTACTCAAGTGAGATCAATGATAACAACATCAGTCAACATCTGAACACCATCCATCAAAACCACAATGTCAACTTGTTAACACAAAAATTGAAAGACAAGTGACAAAAAAAAATATGAGTCTATTCATGTAAAGCATGAAATGTTGCATCTTTCTCAATAAATACGAATGCATTCCAAACAACATCATGAAAAGTCATCCTCTTCTCACCATAGCCACAAAGCAAAAGATGAATCCCTATAGAGTCCAAAGGCTGGCCGCAAAGTCAATGTGACAAGAAGCTCCATACTATTTGGTTAAAAGCCGGCGGGGGGGCCACCTATTCATGGTTCCCCTTTCACCAGATTGGGGGAGCGGAATCAGCACTTGTTGCCAATTTTGCAACAATAATGCCAATTCTACCCTTGTTGATTGGCATTACACTGGGCTTTTAATGCAAATGAATTGGCCATCAAGAGTCAATTCTGACATGTGTGCCTTAAAGACCAGTCTCATCCAGCCTTTTGTTTTGGGGAGAGGGGGGGAGATTTTAGCACTGTGGACACAAAAAAAATTCAGAAAATTTTGGAAAATTTTAGGTTTTTTTTTTTTAGTGTAAATTAATTAGGAAAAAAAAAACACCAGACTTTGAAAACCTCAAAATTGAGAGAAATAAATAAATAAATAAATAAATAAATCCCTGGTCTCATCCAGTGTGGGTGCACCTGCAGTAGCAACTACACTGCACCCTCAACCACCAGTGGAATCAGTGGAATATTTGTTTTGGCTAAATTTCCTGACAGAGCCAGGGTGGCGAGCATCCCTAAGCAGATTTCAACTGAACTAGCAACGACATTATTTCAACAAACTGTTTGTAGCCAGTCAGTACACATAAATATGACGACACATTCCCCAAAAAAACAGATTTCTGTAGCCTTTTTAGGCGAATGTTTTTTTTCCCAAAAAAAGAGAAGACATTCCATTTTCAGAAAATTGTGTAGAAGAAGAGTTTTGCCAATTTTTTCGCCCCATTAAAGTTTTTTTTTAATTTTTAATTTTAAAATTTTAAAAATTAACATTAAAAATTTTATTTTAAATTTTAAAAAAAACAAACGAACAAACTGAATGGAATTTGTCATAGGCCTCAAAAGAGACTATTATCCACATATGAACAAACGTCATCCTTAATGAACTCTGCCTCGAACTGAAACTCCATCTTTGCCAAACAACATCCCCATTGCCTCTCATCACATAGGCACAACTCTTCTTCTTCTTCTTCTTCTTCTTCTTCTCCCTTTTCCTTTTGCCTTTTGCTTTGGCCAAAGGAATTTGTTTTGGCATTCTCTCTACCTAGTCCCCAAAGGACTTCTTCTTCCACTTTCATCACAATTTGTTTTTTGTTTTTCCTCTTACTAAAACTCCCTCTATCACCATGCTTGACTTCCTAAACAACTTTTGTAAGTGGAAGTGCATCATCACCCACCCATTCCTGGAGTCCATGGCCAGTCAAGGGTTAGGCAACATCACAGTAGCCAAATACTCATCGTAAATCTCTCTCATGGATTCTTTGTACACACTTACTTACCCACTATGACATCAAGTACATTTTTTGAGCTTTGCTCAAACCCAACAAGTGATGCATTTTCAATGAGTTCCTCCTAGTAGACTTCATCCTCTTCAGAATCCAAGTCTTCTCCTTTGGTTTTGGTTGAAACCCAGTTGTGCAACCAAAACCTTCTGGCAACTCCTTTTGATTTAGGCTACTGTTTGACCTAGGCTCATAAATGGCAGGGATTTACAATTGAGGGGATTATTCTTGAGGTTTTTGTTATAAACAGTTCTTCTTCTTCTTCTTCTTCCGGTTCTGCTTCTTCTTCTTCTTTCTCAGGAACCTATCACAACACCAGTGATGAAGAACAGGGAAGAAGTCTAGGACTTGAAGAGGGAGGAGACTAGCAGAGTTTCCTGAAACAGAGGAAAAAACAGCAGCAGCACCATCCATCCATGGGGACATTAAGCTTGCCGGAGTACACTAACCTGCCAGAGGATTGCAAGAACCTGCGCACTGCATTCAAAGGTTCTAAACCCATCTTTCTCCAAATCCTAACTCACAATGTGTCCATGTGTTGTTTTTCTTGAGTAATTTTTGTAATGTGCTTTCAGTTTTTTTTTGTGTAGTTGGATCATCCCTTTGAATCTCTTGTTTTCTTGTTGTGGGAATTTGGGGATCGTGCACTCGCAGTTTTGTGGGTGGATGGATGGATGGAGTTGTTCCTCTGATTCTTGTGGTTTTTCTTGTGGAATTTTTTGTGATGCGCTTCTGGTTGGTTTTGTGGATGGATAGATCCCTTCCTTCAATTCTTGTGTTTTTCTTGTGGAAATTTTTGTCATGTGCTAAATTTGGTTTGTTGTAGATGGATCCATGAATCCCTTCATTTCTTCTGGTCTTCTCTTGGAAATTTTTGTGATGTGTGTTTCGGTTTTGTGGATGGAATTCCTTTGATTCTTGTTTGGGTTTGTTTCATGGCAATGCAAATTGAACAACCATTCCCAAAGAAATTACTGTGATTGGAAATCTTGATGGACAGGTTGTGGGAGAAGTGGAACTCAACAGGGCTTTTTTGTTTGGTTGTTGTGAAGCTCATATGTATGAATGTCTATCTATCTATGTATCAGCATTGGGGTGTCTTGAAATGGCTTTTGGAAGAAAGGAATGATTTTCTTAAAGATGCAACAACACCATCTGAGGGTCTTTTTTCACTTGGCTTGAGATGTGTCGGGGGGAATCAGGAATGGGATGTAATGAAAAGAGGGTGATTGAGATTTTGGGTCGGCGAACACAAGCACAACGAATGGAAATTGCGCAAGCATACCAGACAGTTTACAGTCAGAGCCTGCATAAACGCCTCAAATCAGCATTCAGTGGAAAATTGGAGGTCAGCAGCTCAGCTACTTCCACCCCACAACCATTGAAGCTTGACATCTTTTTCCCCTCCTTTGTTCTTCTGAGCGTACCTATTTTGCAGAATCTTAAGTCTCAAGTTTGATGCAAGAAACTTTGCTGCAAGTTCCAGATTTGGATTAAGCAAACTGTCAAGTCTCTTCTTCTGCTCATCAGTTCTAGCAAATCCCAAGCGTAAATTCCTCCTTCCTAACACACATCCAGGTGATCTGATCTAACAAAATCTCAAGCACAGTTTCTGGAGCTAAATTGTAGAAGTGGAAGAGGCCTCTTCATGTAATCAAAATCTCAGGACTAAGCTGTTGTGGGGTTCTTGCTTGAGTGAGATCCATCCATGCACTGTTGTGTGTCCAGTTAAAGAACCTCCTTTTTTCTGGCTTTGCAAAATGTGGATTGGTTGAAAAAATTCTACATAAAATCCACTGGAACAAAACTAATTTGGGCTGACTTTATTAATAAAAGAAATTCATTTGGCGGGCTACGGGGTGGGATGATTCATGGGGATACCAGAAAGCATTGTTGCTATGGATGATGGATGCAGCAGAACGAGATGCAGTGTTGTTGTATGAAGCAATTCGTGGGACTGGGTCCAAGTGTGACCGTGCGCTGATAGGCATTCTGTGCACAAGGACATCTGCACAACTCTTTTTGATCAAGCAAGCTTACTACACCATGTTTAGTGAAACCTTAGAAAACCATATCAGTGGTGTAGACACATGTGCTGCAGACTTCCATAAGGTACTATTCCACACCCACATCCTTTTACCTTTGTTTTCTAGGTTTTTTTGGAAATGAGATATGAATGAATTGCTTTTGGGGTTTTCAAATTCAATTCTTGCAAAAGAATTCACAGCATTGTTCTAGGGTTTCTCCTACCATTCGGTAACAAAGCAAAATGTTGCTTGCTTGCTTGCTTGTTGTTGCTTTTTTTTAAAACATAACAAGTGGGAAAAGCAATGTGTCTTTTTTTTTCCTGCTTATTTGAACTAGTGCAAGTTTTTCTCTCCTCACTACTTTGTCCTGTTGGGCTTTCGCTTTGGAGCAATAGACCAAATGGGCATTTTGGCGCAGCACAGATTCAAGGAAAATTGAGTTCCGAGAAAGACTTCCATCAATCACAAAGGTACTAAAAATTTCAAGTCTTTCCAAGAATTTTTTGGCTCCATTTCATACATGTTTATTATCTTGCTGATTATTTATGTTACAATCAATTACACTGTAAAAGGGTTGTAGGATGCTTTGTGGTTTTCCCTTGCCAATTAGTTGTGAGTGTTATCCATTTGGTAGCACTTTGTTTTGTCTTTCTTTCTTGGTGTTTCCAGTAGTATTTTCCTGTGCTTGCCCTACAGTTAACCCAGCTGCAATTGTTGTATTTCAAAGTCCCTTGCACCACCCCCCAAGAGTTTGAAAACATTTTGCAGAAAATTGATAACAACTTGCACAATGGCATTATTATGTAGCTTTTGCTGGCACTTGTGCGGGGAAACCGACCAGAGAATACAGACATAGATCGCCATATTGCCTTGAATGATGCACATCAATTGAATAAAGTGTGTATGGGTAGAACGGGAAGTGAAGACACATTCATCCACATAATCAGCACCCGCAGCACCGCACAATTGTTGGCTACATTGAACTATTTTCAGCAGCATTACGGTCAAGAGTTTGACAAAGTGGGTGTTTTGTGTTGCTCAAACCTTTCTACAAAAAGTTGTGAATTTTTGTCTGTTCATTAATTTTTGTGAGCTGCTTAATATACCTAGTTCCTTTTCTGACAGTTTCTTATATCAAAATTATCTTCCCTTTGCTTTGTTCTCTTTCTGTTTTTGCTTTTGGATGGACATGTCTGTCTCTGTCTCAAGAAGTTCATTTGGTGCAGAATGGTTTTTTTGTAGGCACTTAAGAAGGAAAGGTGGGGAGAATTAGGAGGCGCATTACAAGTTGCTGTGCAGTGCTTTCGTCAACCAGCTAAATTCTATGCTGAGGTACATTAAACAAGTGTAAAGTGCCCAGAGAAATTTGGTAATATATTTGGAGGGTGCTTTATACACATTAATGTAAATGCCTCCTAAAACATAAGAGGCACTTTACACCTCTTGCAGGTGTAAGAGTGTGTAAGGCGCCTCTTGCTCCTATCACATTGTGATCTACATATGTTTAGACTTATCATAATGTTTGCTTCTTGCTTTACAATGGGTAAGGCCCACAATTGATGAACATTCCTGAAATAAGGGACATTGGACAAGGCAATAGTGGTTGGCTATTACCACATCCCATCACCCCTTATTTCAGCTATGCTCTTACCCTTGCAACTTACCCTACACAAAATGGAATGTCAGTAGCACGCACAGAAGAATCTCCTTGTTGTTTTAAGGTCTCTTTTCAATTAGTAACTTAACTTCACCAGAACAATGTGCAAAAATGTTCAGGAACTATGTGTTGCATTGATGGGATTCGCAATGGATGACGACACATTGATTCGGGTTATCACAACCCGTGCAGAAATTGACATGCAATACATCAAGTTGGAGTTCACAAATGAGAGCAAGAGACTATTAGAGGAAGTGATAGCCATTGACACAAGTGGCAGTTATCGCCTTTTCCTTCTCACACTAATTGGCCATGGGGAAGTTGGACTCTATAGCCCAAGTAATACAGCAGGGTCAGCCTCCTTTTTCAGTGCATCTAGTAGCTCCCGACATCAATCCAATGTTTCAGTGGCGTCTTCACAGTCAAGTAATCACAATTAGTAGGAGACAAAAATCCAAGCAACTTGTTATGAAGGAAAAAAAAAAAACTGCAAGTGAAGCTAGGCACTTGTGTTTCAATTAGGAGAAAAAATTAATTATTAGGGGAGATGTTCAATTAATCACTTCTTCCTTGGGTATCTTTGCTCATTGTACAGGGGGGTATGGGTGTGGAGGAGGCTACTGACCCTTTCAAAGAGAGTGGACATGAATTGTGACATTAGGATTTGTATTTTGTGGTATTGACTTTTACCTGAAAGCTCTTAAAATGTAGCTTTTTTCAAGATGATTTGCAAAAAACAACACATTCGAACGTTTTATTTCTATTTGTTTCAATTTTTTGCAATTAGAGCTGATGAAAGAAAGGCCTTGTGCTGTTTGGTTGTTGCACAATGGGTTCATACTTCTATGCAGGAGAGACCTACCTCTGTACTATGACTCAATCTTTCAGTTGCTTCTGGAAAATGTCACAGAAACAAACTAACTCAGGACCCGAATTCCTTCATTGGCCTTGCATACCAAGGCAAGGATATTGTGTTTAGATTCATTATAGAGTATAGTAGCTTAAGGGACTTTGGCCCCTAGGTAATAATAATAGGTCTATTTTTACATGAGGATTTTTGAAAGATAATATTTTGCCTTGTGTTGAAACTTGAGATTAGTTATAGAGGTATAATATCTTGAAGGATTTTGGTTTCTTTTAGAGGATTTTTTTGAAGATTATATTGTTGCATGGTAAAATATTTGAGTTTCCATAATTCTTCTTTTGCCTTAAGATACTTTTTAATGTAAATGGCAAGGCCATAGTGTGACACACCCCTTGTTTCAGTTGTGTGAAGTTTTGTGTATAGTTTGTACATAATTTTATTGAAGTTTGTATTTCTAATCACATGTGAAGGGTTTAGGGTTTAGGGTTTAGCTTGTTTCTTCTTGTACTTGTATCACTGAAAAAACCTGATGTTGGGTGGGTTGGCTTGCTTTCCTAGAAACTTGTTAGACTCTTCTGAGTGTATATCCATAACCGGTTTGTCAGGGGTTTTTGGTGATGTGGCATCATCGCATTCGTTCAGAGCTGGTGGGTTACAAGTCATATTCACCCAAGAAAAAAAAATTCCCAAGGGTATCTCGGAAGGTGAAGCACCCACCAGAGCGGGCAGGCGTTTCAAGTTTTCAAATGCCCCCACATTTCTAGGAGGCAATATGTTATTGTAAACAAGTTGGTGCCTTAGAAATTCTGCCGGGCTATTACAGAGGAGAAATAGGGCCTGTTTCTTCCAAGATTTGACAAAGGTACCTTTCACAAAGTCAAAAAACTCAATGTAAGGTATTAAAATCTGGGGAGGTTCCAAAATCTGAATCCAAGTTCTACAAATTCCACAATGGTCCATAGTATTCAAACTATTTTGGATGTACAGCCCGATTAGGTGGTGCTTTAGGTGAATGTTATGAACGCTTTGAATACCATCTTGCATAAGGTCATTTTTCAAGAGCTTCGAGTGGTGACAAGGCAATTATCTTAACTTTTTCTCTTTATTCATTCTTCTTATGTACTTTAGCTTCCTTTGTTTTTCAATCATCATTTTCCTTCAAAAGATTTGTTTGTCATCCTTTCGTTTATGGGCACACATCATGGTGATTCGCTTATCAAACCTCTTTTTGTGTTCATTCATTTTTTTGGTTTGCATTATTCCTTGAACGTTTTCCTCTTTCGTTTTTTCCCTTATTTGGTTGACAACACCCATATCTTTGACCTTGCCCATGTTGTTCCTTTTGCTTTTGTTCATTTTTGCCTCCAAGTTGGCCTCTTATGGGTTGGTAGTTCAACCTTACAAATCTTTGGCTTGAGCCCTTTTTCACTTGCCTTCTAGGTTTGCCCTCCTAGTTGGTTTCTATTGCCATGTTGATGACATTAACATCCTAGGTGTCTTTTTTAGTCCAATTCCTTCTTTTTCATCCTTTTTGCAAGAGGCTTTGGGTGAGGATGTTCGCCATGTTGATGTGATCTCAATGTTAGGGGATGTCCAAATAACATTCGGGATTATTTCATGTTGCTTTGATCAAAGGCCTTCTTATTTGTTATGTTGTTTTCCCCCCTCTTTCAAGCTTTTAGTCCTAATTCATCGTTTTTTATTTAGACTTTTTGGGAGTTTTTAAAAGATCTTTATATTCAAGCTCTTTTTAATGCCCTTAAGCTCCCTTAGTCCATCAACATATTTGTCTCCCCATTTTTAATGGAGGGTTAATCTTCATTTATGTAGAACTTGCATTGCTTTAACAACTTTTCTAGGGAGTTGGACTTTAGTTGCCCCCATCATACCCTTTAAATTCGTGTTGGAATCTCACCTATTCTTATTAAAAGCAATAAGAGTGAACAATTTGAATTCACTATCCTTTCAAGCCCACTTAAGTTGGTGTGTGAACTTTTTCCTTTAGTGGTAGCAATGTGTGTGCCCCCATTCGAGCAATTGGTAGAAAGAGGAGCAAATTGGCTTTAGGAGAGTGATTCTAAAAAACTACATGATCATTTTTTCCTAACATCATTTTTGATTTGTCTTCTAATTCACGGTAAGCACATTTGAAATCTTATGTGAGGCTGAGTATGGGTGCATGTTGTCTATTCACCCAATGAATTTTTTTTCGCAATTAGTTTCAAACATTTTTTCCATTACATTGTGCATTTGGTTGGGCCTCCCCCATCCCTTAACCCTTGATTTATCACATTACATTTATGGCCAACCTTTGGACCCTATGAGGATCCACCTTTTTCATTGTGCCCATGGTGGGGAGAGGATGGCTTCCCATGATGCTATGTGGGATGTAAGGATGTAAGATTTCAAGTTTTACATGAATAGACTCACATTCTTTCATTACCCACCTTTCATTTTTTACATCAACAAATCAACATTGTGATTTTAAAATATGATATTTGGACGTTGGTGTCATCATCGATGACCCCACACTAACAAATTTGGTTTTACAAGTAATTTTATCTTATGGGGTTGCCATGACAATTGTGGTTCAACTAAGGATGCACTACAACAAAATGCATCCATGTTTGTAAAATGTTTTAATTGGATTTTGAATGAATTCATTGGTTCATTGAATCAAACTTAATGGGGATCCAATGGATGGGTGCAATCATGTTAATAAAAGCCAAAAATAATCATAACCACTGCTTGATTTTGTGTTTTTTACACCAAAAAGATTTTTAAAAATTTTTAACTTTAAAATAAGTTAAAAATTTTGCACACTATCAAATCTAATATCTCACTTTACAAACGTCCAAAATATGAAATTGCTTCATTACCATTTGGACCTTCAAAAGTAGTGTAATATCCATGTAACCACTACTTTTAAGTAGTAAAATGATTTGTAAATGGACTTGGAAAACTTTGAAAGTGACATTTTTTGGAATTTTTTAAACACAAAACGTTAACAAAATAATTAAAAATTTTAAAAGAAAATCAAAGAATGTTTTGAAAAAAAATTCCAAAAAATTCCAAGAATATTCCAAAAAAACAATCACATAAATGAGCAACAGTGGCTCCTATTAGCATGATTGCACCTAGATTCATTGGTCCATTAAATTAAAATTAATGAACTGCACTCACATTTTGTAATAATGATGGTCTTTATCATGATCAATACCTAACATCCACATGTTTTTCCTTCTAACCAAATAAGTCTTTATGTGTTTGCGTTAGTAGGCCGTTAGTTTTCTTCATCAATGTGTTAACATGCAAAGGGTGTCAATGTGTTACAATGAATGCATGCAACCTTTATTTCGAGACATATTGTTGTTTTAGGTGAAGGTTCTTCTAAGTTAGGTGTTATTTAGGTGTTTTTCCCCTCTCATTATTTGATATGTTCTTCACAACCCTTGTAGAGGGGTGGGGAGGGGGGGTCAAGTACTTGATTTGTTCCTATTCCCCTAAATGGTTGTGCTCTTTGGAGGGTTCTTTGTTTGCCAGGACTTGGGTCCTTCCATCTTGTACCTTTTTATCCTTCATTGTTGGGTGCTTTACTTTATTGATGATCAGTAGGTTTTCATCATCACAATAGTAATAGGTTACCATTTTGAAAATGAGACCTAACTCTCATGAAAAACCAAATCACGCACATTTGAAATTAATGAGTTGTTGGAATGTCCTATATTCTCACCGTAGACAATTAATCTCTGGCTAGTAGTAGAATAAAAGATATTGTTGTAGAAAACTAGTTTTATGAGTCATCAAAATTGTTTAAATTTCATAACATACACACATTTTAGAAATGATTGAACAACATGCCCATCAAACCTACCCCAATTAATTTGCCCCATTTTCAAAAAAAAATCCTTATTCTATTACACATAAAAAATGATGAAAACCCAAATTTGAAAAATCTTACATTTGAAATTTGGAAAAAAAAAATCCCATTGTTTCACACCATCTCTCCAATGTTGATTTCAATGTGGTAAATTTGCTCTACTTTGTTCCAAAACATATATATATATATATATTTATTTATTTATTTATTTATTAAAAGTATATTTCCATTGTAAATGTTTTTTTTTTTGAATTTTTTTTTAAATGTGTTTAATTTTCTTTAAAATGAATTATGTGAATCATTTTCAATCATTCATGGATGGAGCCATCCCAAAAACACTGGTTATAATAAATGAAAATATTTTTTGGTTGTTGAAGAAAAAAAACTTGATGGAAATCATTTTCGATCCCCCATCAACAATGTTGATCATGTTTGGATCATCGATGGAAGGTAATCATTCTTCGTCACAAATCATCAATACGATTTTCAATTTTTTTCAATAATTATCCATGGGTGGTGGAAATTATTTTCAATTGCCCATGAATGGTGAAAAATCATTTTTGTTGGTCCAAATAAAAATAAATCAACGATGTAGATCATTTTTGCTTACTAGAAAACATCAACAATGTGGATTTTTTTCAATTGCACATGGCTGATGCAAATCACGTTTGGATTGCCATGGATCGTGGGAATTTTTTTGTCATTTGGAAATAAATAATAATAGCTCATCAATGGTGTAGATCGTTTTCAATTGCCCATGATTGGTGCAAATTGTTTTGTAATTGCGCATGCCCATGGAGATAGTTTTTGATCCCTTGGAAAAAAATAATAATAATAATAGTCATCAATGGTGAAAATCATTTTGGTCACTTGTAAACAATACAAATCCTTTTGTATTGCTCATAAACAATCGAGATTGTTCTCAATTGGCCATGAATGGTCCACTAGAGATCATTTTTGGTCTCCTAGAAATAAATCATTTTCAATCACCTAGAATTACTTTAGTTAAAAAACTAAAATTGATAAAATCATTTTCAATCACCCATTTGAACAACATGAATCCTTTTCAATCTCCCAAATAAAGAATAACCATGGACCCCACCCATATCATTTTTGGTTAAACCCATGGACATCAATGGAGACCATTTTTTATCACCCAAAATAAATAAATAAAGAAATAATAAAAATCATCAATGGCACAAATAGTTTTTTTGTCACCCATGGGTGATGGAAGTCACTTTTCATTGCATGTGGATCTAATGGAGATCTAAGATCGTTTTGTATTAAAAATCATCAATGGTGCAAATAAATTTTTGGTCGTTCATGAACTTTGTTAATCATTTTTTATAGTCATAAATGGTGGAGATCCCTTTTGGTCACTCCAAAAAAAAAATTAATAAGAATTATTTATCATGTGGATCATTTTTTAATTTTGAATGGATAGTGTAGATTTTTTTAATCCCCATGATTAGTAGAGATGATTTTCAATTGCTCATATGTAATATTCATGAGAACAAAATCAAAGATAAAAGATTGACCATGCATTCTTGTTGAAAAAATAAGGATGACCTACAAAAGATAATTGCGACATTCCTAGATTTCATTTCCAAGTGTATTAACAACAATAAAATACAATTAACAACATATTGTAATACAGGGGCAACTTTAACACATGTTTGTCAAATAGTTAATTAATTTTTAAATATTTCATTTTGAAAATGAAATATTTTTAGAATATCAAAGAAGATTCATCATTTTCTTTCATAATTTTTTTTTTGGAGAATTTTTTGGGGAATTTTCAGGATTTTTGAAAAATAATAATTTTTTTTTGTTGTTCTAGCACCAAGGTATTATGATATTTATTTTATGTGATTAAACAAAGGAGTTGATGGAAAAATATGGAATTTCAAATATTGAAAGGCTTAGTGGAAAAAAATAAGGATGTATATAGAGAAATGTGGAAAAAGAGTAGGATATATGTAGAAAAATGTGGAAAACAACTACTTTCAATTTCAAGATTGAAACACAAAACATGATTCTTCAAAAAAAGGCAAGCAAAAGAAGTACTTCTTCTCAAAGACCATTCAAGAAGAACCATAATAAGAAGGCTATAGATGAGGTTTATTATATTGGATTGTTTAGTGAAATTTGGAAGCTCATGAAAGAGAAATAAAAATCTTATGTTAATGTTGGGTTTAAGCTCCATCATTGCTTGCAAGTTTAGACAAACATTTTTAGCAATATTACAACATGCAAACTTGTACAAAGGGATTTATTAAGGGAGATGTGGTGGTTTAGCTTCTTTGGTGGTGGTGGAAACAAAGAAAATAGATGGGAGGAGGAAATATTGATTTTGTTGGTGGTAGTAGTGAAGGAATTCCAAGAGAAGGAAAGTGTAGATGTTGTAATATTATGAATGGTGGATTCAAGCTTCTAACAAGTCTTCCAGAAGTAATCAATGTCAAAAAACACACAAATATTGGAAAAAAGATTATATGTGTGGTTAAAAGGAAGGAAGGAATAAATGAATGATGACATGGACAACATTGGTGCTACTAGTGTGAATAAATTATTCCTACAAAGTGGTGGAGACATTTTATTCTTGTTCTATGAAGAAACAAATAAAAACGGTGAAATTCAAGTGCCTAGTATTATTATTGTTGTTATTATTGCTTTCCCCAAATTAGAATACAAATAAGATGTCGCAACCCTAGCCTTGGCTTGTGACCAAGGCAAGGGGGGGGTTACAAGGTTGCGGGCCTAGTAGTAGATTCGGGAGTCACATCACATGCTCCCGGGAGTGCAAAGAGTCCAGAGAGTGTGAGGGAGTGAACCCTCACACTCCCAAGTGAACTCCCACGTTGGGAATTGGTGAGAGTTGGAGTCCCAAAAGGACTCTCGAAACTTCAGAAAGCGTTTTGAAGGGTCAAAACTCCATGGCTTGTTGCACTCTTTATATCAATGGAAAGGTCTTGAAGTGTAGATGTCTAAAATGGGCTCGCATTGCTCATTTGGACATCTAAAACACAAGTTATGGCCAAAAGAAGGCCCGGGAGTCGAATTCCCGGGAGTCCGCCAGTTTTGACTCCCGACCACTAAAAGTCAGGAATCGACCCGAAATACTTGGCTACAGAGAACGTGCGACATACCGTTGGAAAGGTCTCAACGAGATCTACAGCTTTGCTTCAGACGGCAAATCGATCGGAGGTCTGATCCGAAAGTTATGAAGCTTCAAAGTCGCGGGAGTCCCGAAAATGCGCGATTTCGGGACTCCCACGCGGGAGTCCCGGGAGTCCCGGGACAAAATGGCCATTTGGATGCCACCCCAGCGACGAGTCACAGAGTATACTATAAGGGGGAAGTGGTTGGCTTCCCCAAGGGGGGGAAGATGCTGGCTTCCCCACCAAGGGAATGAGGTGGTGGCTTACTCCCGAGCCCGGAGTGTGTGTGTGTTCAAAGTGAGTCCGAGTTCACCCGTGGCTTGTCCCAACACCAAAAAGGTTCCATGATGAGTTCTAAAGGGGAAGGTGATGGT
>Ga0116227_10008549_pt1 | contig 19215 bp, 10 predicted proteins | sample S1TSphgellanicum_FD_89693 | JGI IMG/M metagenome (GOLD analysis project Ga0116227, IMG submission 89693) | Host-associated microbial communities from peat moss isolated from Minnesota, USA - S1T2_Fb - Sphagnum magellanicum MG | ecosystem: Host-associated > Plants > Peat moss > Unclassified... | reverse complement strand
TACCCATCCGTGTCTACTACCATAAAAGTCATGGCACATTGTATGCCTCCGATTTTGACTTGTATCTCATCAACCCGGCCCAATGCCCGAGTGATCACTCCCGATGTAGTCTTGTAACTCTCATTTCCTGTCACAAGATGCATTATACCCAACTCTCTTACTACAGCAGCAGCCAGTACATACATAGATGTTCCTATATCTACTAAACCTTCAACAATGCAATTGCTGATCTCCACAGGTAGATGTAGAGTTTTGCTTCGATGCGTCTTATTAACGTAGATTTTCCTTAGTGATGGGAGTGCAGAAACCACTGAAACTTGATTCTCGGTGGTCTCCAAGTCCCTTTTTCTCCTTGCCAGCTTCACCAAGCTGTCAAGGTGCTCCAGCTCTCCAAGGATCATGAGAATGCTTTCCATGGGAGATAGAGGGATCTTTCCTTTTATGAAATGTGATAAAATTTTGGACCTCATTGAAGCGTCCCGGTTCGCACCAACTCCCTCCCTTTCAACTTCAGGGATTGGCGCAACTCCTCCTGGTGCTACATTGACAGGAGTCCTTCTCCTTGGCACTCGGGTGTAGGAAAACAAACTTTCATTTCCACATAGCTTGTCAAGTTGCTGTTCGGTCGCCGCTCCATCGTCGAGCAACACTTCTAAAAAATTTGTTGCTCCAGCTGCTGATTTCCCATCTTTAGGCTTCTTCCAGCATTTGTCTTCAGAGTGCCCTAGTCCTATACAGAAGGTACATTTGATTCCACAGTTCTCTGTCCTATGCGGCACATTGCACTTTGCACATTTTGGCCATGCTTCATTTAGCCTTGGACAGGCAGTGGCCATATGGTCCCCACCTTTACAGAGCTGGCATGCTCCAAAGACAGTGGAAGAGGATGATGATGTTGGATCATGCGAATTCCCCTTGAATAAAATTGATGAGTGTGTTGTTCAACGCAGCAACCTGCTTCTCTACATTGCTCTCCGACATCTCTTCTTCCTGTTCCTCTAGAAGAGATTCATACGGTGTTTCCCCGAATTCACCCAGAACTCTTTCAACCTCCGTTGCAGCTCCAACCAATTCTTTGATACTTGCGAACGTTCTCACCACGCAGAGCTTTCGGATCTCTGGCCTCAGTCTGGCCAGGAACCTCCTCTTCTGCTCTACGTCTTGTATCTTGCCCTTCCGAAACAATTTGTCCATGCGTTCAAAATATTTTTGAACCTTTTCTTTGGGTTCTTGTTTGATGGCATCCATCTTCATTCGGATGTCATCAACATCTATGTTCTTGTACTTCTGCACCATCAACGTCCGTAGCTCAGTCCAATCTGCAGGCACCGGCTGTAGCCTCCTAAACCACTTTTTCGCTCGACCCCGCAAATTCAATTTGGCGATCTTGAACAGCTTATCAGCAGTGAGATCGCGCACTTCGATAGCCATGGTAAGTCGCTCTGCCCAATCATTTACATCCTCATGATCTCGTCCCCAAAATAACTCATCCATTCCCTGAGGACTCGTCATCTTCACAGAAGTTCAGCAACATAGCACAAAATGCAGCACTTCTCTCCACACAAAATTCTTCAATTCAAAAAAATAGATGCAAACAAAATTGATCAGAATCTCCACTCCTGCAACACAGTTTTGATTCTTGAAAACAAAATAAAACAAACGTTGTTTGAATCACCCATCGAACTCGGACTGAGCACCCTCAGCTATCGGTTCCAAAGGCGCAATAGTGGATGGAACAGTGGTGAAGTTCTGCTCATCCGTAGACTCTTGCTGGAATCTCCATTCTCCTTCTTTGCCTTGCCATACTTTCCAGCTAATGAGGCGGGATCTCGATCCGCCATGCTCTACCCGAAACAAGCGATCTCCCTCCTAAAATAAATCCTCCACACTAGGAATATACAACCTCACAAAATGGTTAAGTGACACCGCCGACTTAGGAATCCAAATATCCCCTAGCCTCGGTAGTGCACGTTGTCTCTCAGCATATGCAGGAGCAACTCTACGCAAGATAGGAGGTGAAGTAAAAATTGGTTTGTAAGTCTGAGGTCGATGCCCACCCCCTTGCTCCATCGATTACCTTTAACCACATTCGTGCACGAATGTAGAAACCACTATGAACTACTTCTACAGCAATGTCTCCTACTCGAGCTTTGTCGGGATCTATCCGTACAAGTCTCACCACTCTAAAGCCTAGAAAGCGCAAAATCATTGCTCCTCTTTATGGGCCGTTCTGAATAGTAAGGAAATCAAATCTACTAACAAGCTGTTGCTCACGAATCTCCTGAGTCATCTGCTCCACAGGGACTCCCTCGTCACTAGACGAAGACATGATTTTCAACTATCATTCTATCTAAGCATCTACAGGTTCTACCAAGGTTGGAAACACGGAACCATGCTCTGATACCAAAAAGAGAGGGTCCGAAAACACACAGCACATCAACTGCCTTCAACGAACCCAGGCGCCCATGTTCTCCTGATCTACTCCACACAGTTGAGACCTTCGATCTCACACAACATACTTACTGCCTACTAACACTTGCAGACAAACATCACAAGATCAAAGACGTACAAGTGTCTTGCATTCCACACAACAACAGAGCAGGTTTTACAACATCCATCTCCTGCCTCGCCCATTCACACAGATGCTAGTCAGGAAAATTCTTTCATTACATTACAAACTATGTACATTTCCCGAAAGCACCAACTCGCTTTCCCATCAAATGTTCACAAAAACACCAGATTCCCAGTGCCATCTACTCTCTTTCACTCTAATTCCTCGGCAGTAGCTTGACCGATTACCGGGCGCAGCGGAAAGTTCTAGCATTTAGCTAAACTATCCTAGCTAACAGAGCTTCTCATTGCTCTCTCTCTACAAAAGATCGCTTCCTCTGTCTCCTCCTCCTCCTCTCCTTCTTTACTGATCCTCCTTCTTCTCGTAATTAAGCTACCCCAAAAGCCCATCAGACTTCCGTTAGCTTCCTCCTGAAGCCTCCTGAATCTCCTGCCATTCCATTCCATCCAGCTCCCATCGTCAGCCGCCATTGCTTGCTCCTCTCCATCAATTTGACTCCATCCTTCCTCATAATTTCCAGCCGCCAATCTTCCTGGACCACTCAGCACACTAAGCAAACCATGCAACTCCATGCAATAGTTAATGGGGCGTCGCAATAAAATGACGGCTGATCAGGCAATCTAAACCTCAAGATCAACTAGCGTTTAGCTTTGCGCGGCGACCTAATTTCGCACTACAGTGTGACCATTGGCATTTCCTCACTTGCATCACTCAGGGTTTGTCCATGTGCTGCCCAAGTCATGGGCATAATTGGTGATTTGCCCGTCACCATTTGGAAGGGGGTGGACCCAGTCGCGGAATGTTCCGAGTTGTTGTAACAAAACTAAGCTAACTCCAAGTGGTCCACCCAATCTTGTTGATCCGCTGCCACATAATTCCTTAAGAATTATTGGATCACCAAGTTGACCTTGTCAATTTGTCCATCGGTTTGGGGGTGGAAGGAAGTGCTCATCTTGAGCTCTAACCCCATTCTCTTCCAAAGGGCTCGTCAAAACTTACTTGTGAACTTTGGGTCTCGATCCGAAACTATGTCATTTGGAAGGCCATGATGCTTGAAAACGTGTGTGAAGAACAACCTCAATGCGAGGTGTTTTGACCCCTGTAATCGTGTTCTGAGTTTTCGGGAGTCCCTGAGGACTCCCAAGTCCCATTTTTAGGAGTGTGAGTGGCGACCTCACACTTCCCTCAAGGTAGGGTGGCGACATGATGACAACCATGCACCACCTGTGTCCGCGTTCCCGATGGCACTTTTATCTTTCAAGAAGATTTGTGACATGTCAAGCTTTCGTAAGGTTCTTCACGTTACATCGAATTAAACCACATGCTCCACCGCTTATGCGGACCCCCATCAATTCCTTTGAGTTTCATTCTTGCGAATGTACTCCCTAGGCGAGATACTTAACACGTTAGCTACAACACTACACGGGTTAATACGTATAACGCTTAGTATCCATCGTTTACGGCTAGGACTATTGGGGTATTTAATCCCATTTGCTCCCCTAGTTTTCGTCTCTTAGTGTCAATGTTGACCTAGCAAAGTGCTTTCACCGTTGGTGTTCTTTCCGATCTCTACGCATTTCACCGCTCCACCAGAAATTCCCAAAAACATTTTGAAACAATTGTAATCATTTTTTAAAGGGAAAAGACATTAGGGGTACCAAAAAAGATGTTGGGGGATGGCAAAAAGGATATGACAAGGTAAATTCAAACTTTCACCTAAATGAAATTTTTAAATTTAGATTAAATCTTTTAAAATATTAACCATTAGTAAGGAGAATGTTCAAAAGGTGAAGTTTGTGCATTCATTGTGTTGTAAATCCTCTTCACCTTTAATCCACAATATGGTGGGGTGTTCAAGTTTGGGCATCCAAACTTTTCATCCAATTTTTTCGTGTTTTGTTGAATCCATTTATGTTCAATTTCAAGTGTCATGGTCTCATGAAATGCTTGAAAACAAAAATTTACTTGTTTTTCTATTGTTGTTGGTTGTGATTTTTTCCTTTTGTTCAACTTTGCAACATCATGTGTTTTTTTTCACTTCAAACATTTTGATTTCATCAAACATCATAAAATTCTCATCCCATGATTTAATAATAAAAATCGTGTGAAAATAGTTCTTTCATAAGTTCGTGTATTTTTGTACACGAATGTCATGTGTGTAAAAAAAAACTCATGAAATAGCAGATTTTGTGCAAATTTCAAATGAACCAACGAAGCTAATAAGTCTATGATTGAAAGGTAGCTTGAAACTAAACTCTTTGTTTTATTTTTTATTTCTTTAAAACTTTGATTTGGATTTTGTGGTTGGCAAGGTCTTCAAACTCCAAAGGTTGCAACTCATTTTCACTTTCATGTTGTGGCATGATGTTGGAGATCAAGGGAGTTTAAATGTATGATTGTAGCAAGAAGTTTGAAAGCATGTGTGTGAGTTTTTTTTTTACATTTCATTTTTTGAATTTTTGAATTTTCAACAAAATGTTATTTGATTTGGATCATTTGAATCTTGCAACTCATTTTTAATTTTGTGATGCAATACAAGGTTGGAGCTCAAAAATAAAAATGTGAGTTTTTTTTAATCTTCTTTCACATGTGGTGGGGTGTTGGAGCTCAAATGAACATTTTGTGTTTTGTTGGGTTTTTTTATGTTCAACTTTGGTGATTGTAATGTCTTGGGTGCCTCGTAGATTTGTGATGTTTGTATTATTTTTCTTTTTCTTTTTCCTTAAATGCTTTTAGGAGGAAATGTAAAATGATTTTTTAAAAAATTAGTTTCTTGTTAGCTTCATTTTCTCATGGAGAATTTAAATGTTTGTTTGAATTATGTTTTTTATTAATATTACTTTGCGTGGTGTTTTGGTCTTTAGTTAGGAATGCGAATTTGGATTATGAATAAATTTTAAGATAGGCAATTGATTAAATGAGGGTTGTTTTCATTTCATTTTAGTTTTTTCTTTTATTTTTTGAGGTTTTGGTGGTTTCATCTTAGTGATGCACAAGAAGAAATATTTTCTTTTTCCACTACCCAAATTCACTAGGTTTTTGGTCAAATAGAACAAAATTGATTAATATGCAACTTGTACGGTTTTGGTAAAAAATGACTAATTGATTAGGATAATTTTAATGAAATGGTTTTTAGTCATTTTGAATAGTCACATGTTGCACTAGATAGCTTTTAATTAAAAGATTATGACATGGATATAAGAGGTCCCAAATTAATATGACGTGGATTAACTCGCCACATCATCATATCACTTTTTTCTTCATTTTTTTTTTGGATTGTGGAATCACATATTACATTTTTGTCATCGCATGCCATGACAAATTTACATTAAGTGAAAAAAATTATATTTATTTATTTTATTTTTTACGATTTACGCATGATGTACATGTTTGCGTATTCACCATGATGTATATGTTTGTAAATTGCATGTATCCATCAAGGATTGAACCCAAGATCTCATGGAAACGCACTAAGATCTTAACCACTAAACCACTTCAACATTTTATGAATCATGATGAAAAAGTTTAATTTTATCATGTTTGGCATGAAATTGTTTAGGAAATTCAAACTTTAACATACATTTTCTTTTGCAAAATGTATTCAAATGCTACAAATGAAAATATTATCTTGAATTTTGTTCAATCATATATATTTTTAAATTTTATTATAATAAAAAATTATTATAATAAAAAAAATTACAATGTAAAAAAAAATTTTAAATAACATTTCATTAATAAATCAAAAAATATATATTTTGTTTAAATATACCTAAAATCTTCATAAATTCAATGCAAATTTAAAAGTGCATTTTATTTAAATTTTTTAAATTTGTAATAACATAAAATATGTCCATTTTTTGAAGAATTGCAAGTTTTTATTTTCCCCAATATGATTAGGTATAATTTTTTAATTTATTTTTATGATGTTGTTAAAATAGTAATCATCTATAAGAAAATTGTCACATTTGGTTAAATACAAGTTGTGTAGTTGGAAACTTGTTTAAATCTTTCAATGTTATGGTTATTTATGTTTTTTTTATTGTAAAACATTAACAATGTATATTTTAAATTTGGCCCAAAAAACTTTTCTTTCAAAAAAATAATTTTTTAATATTGTTGCCCCTAAATTGATAGAGATTAGTCATAAAAGAAACCTTAATTCAGTAATAAATATAGCCATTTAATTATCAAGACCATATTTGTTTAACAAGATTAATCATACATTAATACCAATGATTAATTACATAACTTTGAAAAAACATCACGACATTTTTAAAAAAATGATGTAAGAATACATTTTACATTTGTTTCTTTTGTAAAAAGAAACACAATTTAATTTGGTGAAATTTTGAGTTTAAATAGTTGGATTAACCACCCTTACCCCAAACAACATGTTTTTTTGGTTTCAAATGTTTTTAACTTGGTAATTCTTGTTGGGGAAAAAAGGAAAAGAATAGTGCAAATTCAAAGAAAAATGTAAAAAAAAAATAAATTGTAAAAACATTGGGATAAAATTTTTGAAAAAAATAAAATACTACTAATGAATAAAAATTTAAAAATAATCATAATAATTCCAACCTTAAACACATAAATAATTATAACAAAAAATTTATTTGAAAACATTTTAAACTTAATATTTGAAATCATCATAAACCTTATCCAATGTTTTTGAAAATTTAAAATATGTATTAATGATGTTTTTGTGGTGAATTTCCACCATGAGGCAAACATAAAAATGCCATCAACATCAACAAAGGATTTTCTAATCTTTAATATACATTAAAGATTAGAAAACTTTTAGGTTGAATTTTATAGATCATATAAACCTTATTAGATTTTTTTGAAATTAATTTCCACCATTTTGTAAACATAAGAAAGGCCATCCACATTAAGTAAATGTTTTAATTTTTTTTTACATTATTATAAATTTTAAATGATAGAATTCAATAATTGGTGATTGGACTTGTAGACAAAATATAAAATATTTTAACAAATTTGTACCTCCATATATGGCTTATAGTCAAAACGTTGTTAAATTTTCTTATGGATGATCTTGAAGAAGGTTAAAAAATTGAAAAAATAAAAAGATTAAAAAAATCATTGATGTCATTATTATTATCACCATTTATTTATTTATTTATTAAATAATTAAAAAAATCATCTCTTAATATTTAAACAAAAACCTATAACAAAACAAGTTTACAAAAATTGATAAACCATGTTTACAATTAAAATAGTAAGTATAAAATATTGGTAATTTTTCATAATAATAATAATAATACTTCTAAATTTTTCATTTCAATCTTTTTTTTTTAACATGGATTTTTTTCATACACCAAAAAAAAATGGGGAAAAAATTAGGGGTTATTTTTTGGGTTTTTTTGGTGTGGCATCATGAAAATTCATAATAATTAACTTACCTATGATGCCTAGAAAAAATTAAGGGAAAAATATATATTCTAATTTACATAAATGTATAAAATTTTAATATATGAAAAAATTGTAATTTGGAAGTTTGCATGCATCCCAAATTTTGCATGCATGAACATTTTGACCTAATCACTAACCCATGATTTGACTTGTGTAAAAATGTTAATAATTTAATAAATGTGAAAAAAAATCAATAAACCATTCAAGTATAATTGTAAAATATTGAGTTGCATGTGTTAAGTATATTATAATAAATGCAAAATGTAATTTATGAATAATGATTTTAATATACTAAATGTGAATGGTAGAACATTTTGATAATTGAAGAGATGTGAAAAAATCATGAATTCATTCCATATATAAATGTGGGGTTTTAAATTGTTACATGTGTTTTAATAGATTATGATAAATGTAAAAATGCAACTCTTAAGTAATGGTTTCAACATGATGAAAGTTGATAGTTCAATTCATGTACCATGTTGATAGTTTTAAAAACGTTTAAAAAATCATTAATTCATTATAGTGGATTGTGTAAATAAAGTTAAAGGCTACATCTTCAATTTTCACGTCAAAAATTTAAAATTATTAAATAATCTAATAAGGTCCAAATTATATTCATAAGTGAACAACATATTGAACGTAACAATTGTGAATAATATGGATTATCAATTAGTGCAAAAAGCCACTTGCAAACTTAAGATGACCAAATGTAGTTGAAATGTAGTCAAATTGGATAATAGTCATAACATGTGGGGTGGAAAAGGACAAGATTTCTTCTTGTTATGTACAAATATTCTATTTAAATTTTTACTTTATTTTGTAAAGTGAGGTATCTTTTGAAAGTTTGACCATATTCTTGGTGGAATCGCTACTTGTAATGTGATGATTTGAACATTCCCAAGGGTTGTAAAAGAATATAATAGATTGTCACATTTTTATTTATTTTTAATGTTTGTAAATGTTGGTAACTTTTGAAAATTGATGAATGAATGTAATATTGATTTGCCTTTTTTTGTAATTTTCTTGACCATGATTTTTGTTTCTTGATATTGGTAGTGCAATTTCTTTTGAAATAAAAAATATTTTTTGTGTTTATAGATGTTAAATGTAACCTTAATTTATCCATGGAATTTTGGTGGCAATTATGTAAAATTTTAAATATAGTTTAAAGAGTATTTAAAGAAATTTTTAAAAAATATTTCTGATGCATATGAATTGTTTAATACTTTTTGTCCATGCATATATAGTTTATGATTTGTATATAATATATATTTAGATTCAATTTATTGTTTGTAATGACTAATGTACAATTTTAAAACTTACACAATAAAGTTTAAAACTTAATGTTTAAATTTTAAATTTTTGTTTACAATGTACTTTAATATGCAATTTAGGGTTTATATAATATGGATATCATCAAACATTTCTACATAACCTTTAAAATCTAAATTGTGGACCCTAAACCTTAAATATTAAATTCTAGTGACATAGGAATTGGTTTATATGGGTTTTTTTGCAAAAAAATTTGTATTCTACTTTTACATGACCATTCCGGTTGCATGATCGTCCTTGGACCATTCCAAAGACAATTAAAAACCAACTACCTCATTTTCAAACCTAACTTCTTTCTTTATAACTATTCCTTTTCTTATTAACTTTCATAATAATTATTGCCCACCTTTCCTAATAACTACCTCACTCCTTTTTCCTATCCACCAACATGGATATTAAAAAATCAAATTAACATGTGTCTTTCCATGTTCATGAAATGTATATTAATTTAAATTAAATTTGACATTGATATAAGTATATGAAAACATAAGAAAAAATTAAAATAATTGATTGTCATTGGTAACATGCAACAATGCGAAGTTCAAATTTGTTTTTGTACACATGACATCACATGACACCATGACATCTTTTTTATAACATAATATATTATTTATGATGAGTTTTATTGCCTAAGTTATGCATTTGACAATTTAAAATTTAGACATTTAGATTTTCAAATTTAGATCTATGTTTTTCATTTTTATTTATAATAAAAGGTTTCAAGTTTGAGTTAATTTACGATTCTAGTTCAAATATGTTGTTTTAGATTTACCATTTGACTATATTCTGTTATAAAATTTTGATTCAAATTATTGGATTTCCATTTCTTTTTCAATCTAGGGCTTGAATTGAAGGTTTAAGTTTTCAAAAATAATTTGATATAATGCTTGAATTGTTGATTGTATGATATTTTGTAGTGTATGTTTAACTTTACAATAATCAATGTTTGTTTTTCATATATATTTGTATTCCCTATGTTTGATATTGTGATACAATATTTAAGTTTAGGGTTTGGGGTCCATGTTGATTATAATTGTATTGTGCTTTAGTTTTTAATTATGTCAACTCTTGAAAGTCATTTTTTATAACATTCAATATTTTTGGTAATTTTTCAAGATTACATGTTTCCATATACTATTTTTCAATTTCACTTTTAGAACTTTGCAATTCTTCATGCAATGAACATGACATAATTGTAATTTCTTTAGGATTTGGCATGAAGGTCTGAATATCTAGTTTTAATTTGAATTTAGGGCTTCAGGTTTCATGTTATTGATGTTATTATTCCAATTTCAATCTGATTAGTTAGTTAGGTTGCATTTGGGTTGGAGATTTTTATTCAATTTAAAATTTCACACGTACTTTTAGTTTAAACTTGTAGTTTTAATTCTTAATTATGGTTTAAGGTTTTGGTCCCATAGTTTCAAATTCCATAGGATTATGAATTTATTGTAAGGTTTGGAAATTTGGTTTTAGATTATGGTTTATGCTTTCAAGTTAACATTCAATCACTTCATCAAAACATGGAATAATCTATGACTAGAAAACAATTTACAACTAGTGTTTAAACCTAATCATGTAGTTGTATGAAACAATTATATGTGACTTAAGTTATGATTATATAACTAAAGTCTTATATGACTATGATCTTACAATTCCATGATTAATAGTCATTTTAGTAGAGGTGTAACCAACCTATATATATATATATATATATATATATATAGTTAGCCTAAACACGTGTACATATGTTAGGTAGCTACATAACTAAGTTAAAATAGATACATAGGTAAGTTAGTTAAGCTAGGTAGGTAGGTTCGGTAAGCTAAACATGTTAAACTAAATTAACTAGGTAAATATGATAGATAGGAAGGCTAAATAGATACGTTAGAAAGTTCATGTAAAAATGGGTAGGGCTAGGTAAACAATCTACATAAACTTAATTAATAATTAGACCTTAGATAGACTTATAAAATCCTTTGGTAGCATTTTTATAGGCCTACATGGACCAAAATACCCTTTAGATAAGACTATATGTCATTTGTGACTAGTTCCTAGGCAAGCCAATGTAAATCTTAAATAACTTTTAGGCCCCCTTTTGGAAGGCTTATGTAGACACTAGATGCCTGAATAATCCATAATTAATCCCTAGGTAGCCTAGTTAGGTAGCATATGAAACCCCTCAATAGGCCTTTTTAGATGGCTTAAAAAACTTAGGTAACCCTAAGTAGCCTAAATAACCTTTAGGTAGTGTAAACAACCCTTAGGTAATTTTTAAAGTGTATTTAAACATTTAAAAAATAACCATTAGATAGTTTAGTAATAGTCTAAGCCAACCTTTAAGTAGTCAACGGGGTCTACATGACAAATTTAGCATGTGATGAATTATGAATGAAAATCATGCAAAGTTCGTTCATTCATAGGTTTGTACATTTTACACACGAATATTATGTATTGAAAACATGTTTGATATATGGATAACATGTTAACAAATGAAGTACGAACTATGAATGAACAAATATCACACGAATTTCGCATCTTCCAATAAATTCACGTGTTAAATGTGTTTTCAATGCATGATATCAATGTGTGATACATACAAATTATGAATGAACTAATGTTACACGGTTTCCATTTCTAAGTAGTGAGATGCTAAGTTTGTGATGTAAACAACCCTTACATAAGCTCCTAAGTAGCCCAAACAACCCTTATATAACCTTCAAGTATTTTAAATAACCCATGTAACCCTTAGGTAAACCTTTAAATAGTTTATGTAACCTTTAAATAACTTTAAAGAATCCCTAGGTAGTTTTTAAATAGTGTAAGCAAACCCTACATGGGCCCCTAGGTAGCCTAGATAACCTAGGTAGCCTTATTCAACCCCAAGTAACCTCTAAATAACTTAGGCAACCCCTAGTTAGGCCCCCTAAGTAGCCTAAGTAAGTACCACTAGCTGGGTTTTTAGGTACTCTTGATAACTTAGGCATCCTTTAAGCAACCTTTAAATAGTGTAGGTAGTTCGAGGTACCTTAAGCAATCCCTAGGTAAAACTTTTAATATTTTATATAAGCTCATAGGTAGTTGAAGTAGCCTTTAGATAACCCTTAAGTAACCTTTAGTAGGCATGTAGGTAGCTTAACATAGGTTGAATAGGTCATTAAATAGGTTAATTTATCACTTTTAAATGTGATTACAATTCATGTCACATGAAAAAAAATTGGTGCAATGGTAAGAATTTTGATCTTCAATGCGAAGGCAATAGAATAAATCCTTATTCTTACGACCTATATTTATTTTAGTCTAAACTAAGTGCTTCATGTGCCTAATTTAGGTTGAGCTTTTGAGGCTAAGCCACTTAGGATTCCTAGCTCATGTTTTTAACCTAGGCAACTTAAGCTAAGTAGGCTAGGTTGCCTAACTTGTAAGTTCCTTAGGTCAGGTAATCTATGTCACTTAGCCTATATTGTTTAATCTAGGCTAACCTAAGCAACATAACATACCTAGCCTAGACTAAGTAGCCCAATTTAAAACAACTACAATAGGCCACATAGTTTCATTTCTTCAATTTGAAAATTGCCACATGTCAAGCTTTCATTGGTAAAAAAAAAAAATTATTTTTAATTTAATTAAAGCCGATCGAATGAATTAAGATGGTCCATATAACCATTGGAGTGTCCTTGATGATTATGTCCACAATGACTACAAGCATAGAAGCCTAGGCATTGTTAATGTCTTTTGTGACAACTACAACTTTGGAAACAACTACCCGTAAAAACCATGAGTTAACATTGATTACTAATCATGGAGCTAAAATATATGGTAAAATATTCATTTATTAACCATATTATATTCTGAAAAAAATAGAATATCTTCACATTTGGAAAAATGTGATTATAGATGTTGAGTTATCAAAAGTTTGCTTTAAGGTAAAATTGAAAAATAGTTCCTAAAATAATATAATGTAACATATTTAATTTAAAATATATAGAAATTTGAATTGGATTTAAAATGAAAGTGTCAAAATCCAAGTTTTATTATCATTTTAAAAAAAAAGCCAAATATATATATTTTGGATAAATCACCCAATTAAACCAATTTTGAAATACTTGAGTTGAATAATAAATCCATAAATTATTTGAAAATTTCAACCTCATTAGTTATTCCAATGTTATGTTTTAATATCAAATTGGTTCGTTGATACAAACCAAACACCAGTGAATTTTTCATATCAATTTTCATCTTTCATATTTAATAAAAAAAAACATTCATTGTTAAAAATACTTGACAAAAGTCTTTTCACAAAAACATAACACACGAATCTTTTTTTAATTATTATTTCTTATTTAAATTATTTTTTTATGAACAACATAATATGTCAATAATGTTCAATTTCATTAATGTATTTGTACATTGTGAACCATATAAATTTAAATAAAGCATTTAATTTTATAAATTTAATTTTTTACTATACAACATTTTGCCTAAATATTGAAAATTTAAAAGATTTCAAATAATATATGTTTTTTAATCAATATTCGTTTATGAATTTACGATGGTATTTTTTTGTTTAGAGTTTGAGTTTTTATAAAACATATAGTTTAATTTTAAGTAGGCTTTCAAATTTAGGTTTTAGGTTTCCATTTGGTGTTATATGTAGTTAAAGTTTTAGGTTGTGTTAGTTTAGGTTAAAATATATTATTTCAGGGTTTGTGTTTCATAACATTTAAATTTTAAATTTCATGGTTTACAAGTTTTTATATTATAATTTGGCTTTTTATTTACACTTTTTTATTATATAAAATGAAAATTTAACATTCTAGTTGCAACATTAATTTAGGGGTTTTAAGATATTGAAATTAGGCTTTCATTTTAGGTTTTTACTATTTAGTTGTAGATTTGCTTTATATATCTCTTTTGATTTAAGATTTTACTTTTTGTGTTTTATTTTGTTTGCCCATTAGTTTTACAAAAATTGATTGAATACATTTTTATTTTCATATCTTGTTTATAGCCAAATTTGGCTAAATGTATTAACTTATGGATGACTTTAACTACATTACAAAAATGAAAAGAAAAATTATGATGTTTTCATTTCACCTCCAAATTACAAATCCATGTGAAAACAACAAAACCAAAGCATGATACTTTTGCTTCTTTCTTGTTTCCACAGAAATAAAGAAAAAAGAAATGTCGTTATTTTCAGCTTTGCCTACTAATCCCAAAATGATGAGAAAACAAAAAAATTAAGCAAAAACCACAAGACATGGGATCAAACTTTGGCAACCATTGATTTTGGTTGGTTTTCGAGTTTGATCCACTATTATTTTCCCTCATCACACACCCATTTGTTGTTCCACCACTTGCACCGTGTTTTAGCCAAATCTTAAATATTTTATGAATAATTCTAGGAGTAATTTGGGTTTGTGCTTTTATTGATAGTAAGGTTTTAATTTAGGGGTTTCTCCTTTTTGGTGTTGTTTTATTGTAGTTTATAATCCAAGTTAAAATTTTGATTTTATGTTTTTTTATAAGCTTATTGCATAGAATCCATAATTCTCCAATCCCCAAGTGCTCATTTTTAAAGGTTACATTTTTGAAGCATTTTAACAAATCTAATTTCACTAGCATGTCATGTTCATTGCTTTAACAAATAAAAAATACAAGATACTTGTAAAAGTGAATAAATTTATGGTGCTTTATCTAAGAAATCTAACACCTTTTCATATATAATGAACATGGAACAATGCTATTGTTTGATAACATTTTAACATTAGAAAAGCCAACTAGTATAACAAAATTTGGTGTAAATTTTATTACCTCAGTTTTTTTAATGAACTTCAATGTGCATTAATTAATGTAATTGTAGTTTATGAACTATCTAACAAGATTTCCCCCCCTTTATTATATGTTAGATTTTTATAAAAAAAACCTTTGGATTGCCTTACTACAACAATTGGAAATTTTAGCATAAAAATGTTTTTAAGAACATCATAACCAATAACATTACAAACCTTTATGAACATGATTATAAAATTAAACTTACTTTTATAGAAAATACAATTGTTTACAATACACATATAAACCATGTATGGATCAATGTGCACATGTACAACAATGTTATTGTAAATCAACATAAGCTTTATTCAACAAATCATGAATTGATATATTTTAATTTCAGATTATTTGATAACATTATTTGATTTATCATATGACAAAGTTAAATTAAAAATATTTGATCATGATATATCCTTCAATATGTACTAACTAGTATTTTATAGCATTTTACATTAGCATGCATTAACAATAATATTATTTTTTAATAAATTGGTTTTAAAAGTAAAATTCAAAAATATTACATGGTAAAGAAAGAGTAAATCAATTAATTAGGTCATTAATCATAAGTAAAAAAATTCAAATTAGTAGTATGCACTTTCAAATCTATGACCCATCAATGATCCATATTTGTTAGAAAAAAATTGAAATATATAATCGGTATTTATCCCAAAAAATCAAAAACCTACCATTCATATTTACAAGCCCAAATGTGTGTGAAAACCAACTACCCTTGTACATCATTCAATTGTTACCATATAGGAAGGCTTGTGCATTCACGATGCCTTGTTGTTTTCATTATCCAAATTTTGATAGCCAATTTCACAACCCAATGGTGCGTAAATTTTTAATTTTCAAAAGAATTTTTTTTTAACATAAATATTGTTTTAAAAAATGTTAAATCTCTTGTGGATTTGAAAATGGGAGGAGAATCAATATATGAAACAAAAATTTCAAATGTGTATTTTTAGTTTTAATTTAGATGGATTGTTTTCCTAATTATGGTGGGTAAATAAAATGAGTTTTTTTCCTTACCAAAATGATTTTTTATTTATTTTTGGGTTCACATAATAATATGTGAATCCTCTAGATTATGGAAACTCAAACTAGTAATACAAAATGTGAAAGAAAGTTTCACAATACCATTAAATGGAGAATTTTGAAAAAAACACTTCCATTTACCAATTGTAATGTAACCAGAAAGGGAGTGGCCGAACAAGGATTCTATAGTTGTGCATTTTGTGTGAATGCCAGATTCACTGATAAGGGTTCTAGAATTAATCCAGCCGTCACCTTCATTAATGAGGGTGGCGGATTTTATCATTTTGGAAGGTGATTAGTGCTGGTCGTGCATGGGATGCATGGTAAGTGTTGCTTTCTGGCTGTGTGGGATGGGAAATATAAGAAGAAGGCGACGTGAATGATGAAGGGGGATGGTGCCGCATTGATGTACTGCGGAGGAGATGACGGCGGAAAAAGTGAGGGAGAATGGAGGCTTGTAAAGGAAGCCAAGGACAGAGAAAAGGAAGGTTTGATTTTGAAGAGAGAGAGGAGCTTAAGAATGCAAGTAGAGACGGACTGGGAGGCCGGATTTGGGGAAGAGAGCGTGAGAGTCCATAAATTGCTTGGGATTCTGGATGAACATTGTTTAGGAAGAGGAGATCGGAGTATAGCAGGAGGTTGAGGTCGTGCTAGAGAAGAAATTTTCTTAGACTTTGTGTTGAAGTTGGAAGGGTAGAGCCGAGGATGTCCAAGGAGCTTAGAAATGTATAGACATATCGCTCCGTAGATATGTTTTTGGAGAACTTGGCTGAGTTATTGTAACTCTCCGCTGCGCCAGTGACTTAGCTAAGTAGGGTTGTTGGATTTTTGATGAATACTTTGGAGTGAAGAAAGCTTGTGCTGTCGGGGAACTTTGTAAATTTCAAAGCTAATGAGTTTGATTTCCAAGACTCTGTCTTGCTGATTTGTCTGAGTAAGAGTTGGATCTATGGAAGTTCAGAGAAAGGGGAGTTTGCATTGGTGATGTGTGCTTCTCATTGGGGTTTAGTAGAGCCAGAGGACAAAAGCTTTGGACTCAGATTAATGCCATTGTCATGCTGCTGGTTTGATAGGCAGATACCCAGTCACATTATGTCTGAGTGAGTTCGACAGAGGGGTCGTGTTGTTGTTTGATCCCTTCCTTTTTTGGTGATAGTAAGAGTATGGGTGTTGGGCCATTTGCCTATTTTGATCAAATAGTTTTGTCTCTTTAAATGACAAAAATATGACATAAAAAGCAAAATTGTTTTACTCTAATCCTTCAAAGTTTATAATTTCCGAGCCATTAGTAATCACATTGTTTTCACCACGGCAAGGTTTGTTAATACCAAGGAATAACAAATGGTACAAGGGCGCACTCTCACCACATTGGTGATCTACTTATGCTTAGGCGTAGGATAAATATTGCCTTGTGCTTTGTGGTGGGTAAGGTGTGCCAACCGGGGTTTATTTTCCCTTCAATTTTGTGAGTTAAATAGACTCATGATCATTCACAAAGAGGACTTAGCCAAATTTGGCTATAGGTCAGAAAGAAAAGTATAAATTTCTTGAAACCCTTATATATATATATTGGCAATATGCAAGAACCTATGATCCAAATACGGTGAATTCAACTTTTTTTTTGGTTTTTGTTTTCCCCCTTTGAATTATGGCAACTTTGGGCCACTTTTTCTTTAAAAAAAATCCTTTCTCACAACCCTTTTTTTCTATGGTCGCAAGGGGGGAAAAAAAAAAAGAAAAGAAAAAGCCGTTGGTCCTGCCGTTGGTCCCTTCGAGGCTAAGAGGAAGATTATGTAAATACAAAGAAAAAAATTAGGTTAAGTTTTGATGCAACGATTGCATGTACGACGGACTGGTAAAATAATAAATGGGGGGGATTGTGGGGATCTATGAGTTATCATCATCTACATTGTCGAACAAAAATGAATCCGATTTTATCTTTCCGGTGCTTTGAATCCACCACCGTCACTTCGGACTGGGGGGGGGGGGGGAGGGACTTGTTCGTAAAGCTTTGTAAGAGAAGTTGTTGTTGGCATAATTATTTCTAAAGAACTGGCCTTCAGAATACGTAACACATGTACATATGTTTCTATGTTCTGTCAGCAAACGGAACATAGACACTCGCTGACGGATGGACGGCGGTTAGTGAGCGAATGATGTCCGTATGAATGATGTCCATATGTAAATCATAATAGACAGAGTGCAGGGGTACTAATGAGGAGGAACCACTTCGAACTTAAATTCAAAGTGCAAAGAGAGTAGTAGCCCGGCCTCTCCGCCCTCTCGCAAAGTGTCTGTCCACGTGTGCAAGCGAGCAAACTTCTTCAACATGCAATGGAAGGAATTGCAACAGATTGTATGTATGAGAGCCGGCAGGGCATGCATATACGTATGGTGACATCGGCCATTTTTATGCACTTGTGCTTGGCAGCAATGTCTGTGACAAATTTTATATAGTCTTAAATACGGACGGGGACTGGGGCAAAGTCTGTTACCAACTGTACACTCTAAACTCAACAGAGCCGGACAACATCATAAGGGTAGTAGACAAGGTGCCAGGGGAGATGATTGGGAAACCGATGGAACCCCGGACACACCCACCCGTCCACCCACCCACCAACCGACCCTTTGAGGAGGGAAGATCCCTCCACTGCGGCCTTTACCCTATGTACAGGATAACGGCCGGGGAGTAGGGCTTTACTGAAATAAGTGGCCTCCCGAGAGGAAGCCGAGGGGGTGCTTATTTCAGTAATGCCCATGCTCCTCCCCTATGCATTATCCCAACATAAAGCCTTGCCAGTTTTTTTATTTTTAAAAAAAAATTTCCCTGTGATACCCAACGGGTAACAATGATGTAGGTAAACTTGTGATCATCTACTATGTTCGGGCCAGAGTGAATTAACAGCCACCAATGCACCAGTTGGCCGTTCTGTCCACTGGATGGGTTGCGTTTTTTCATTTGGCGCCGGATGGGGTTCATGACAGTCCATTTCTTTTTGCTGCTGACC
>Ga0116227_10008548_pt1 | contig 19216 bp, 13 predicted proteins | sample S1TSphgellanicum_FD_89693 | JGI IMG/M metagenome (GOLD analysis project Ga0116227, IMG submission 89693) | Host-associated microbial communities from peat moss isolated from Minnesota, USA - S1T2_Fb - Sphagnum magellanicum MG | ecosystem: Host-associated > Plants > Peat moss > Unclassified... | reverse complement strand
TTCTGGTCTTCCCCTAAATCCGTCCCGTCATCAAGCCGCACGGACCTTTCATCCGTCCCCTTACTGGGGACGGACCGTAGCTAAAAGAAAAAAAAGGTAGTCTTGGTCCATACCAACACAAAAAAAAAAAAGATTCTGGGCTATCCAAGGCCTAAATTTTTTTTTTCTGGTCTATCAAATCTTTTGCCTCAAAAAATTAGACTGCCCCTAATTTCTATTTTCTCTGGAGTCAGTTACATCTGGGAAGTTATATCTTGGGGAAGCTCCACAGGGAACGGGCAGTGACTGGAAAAATCTTCTAAGCACTGTCCACACATACAGATACCACCACTATTGCTTTTTCAAGCATAACTGAAAATGACCTATTGTGGGCGAGTGTTTACCCTAGCCGCCTTGAAAGAATTTTTCAGGCATTGCCCACACAAACAAACACCATTGTTGCTTTAATCTATATATAAATATCTCTACATAACTCTTTGTGTGACTTGCATCAAAGTGGACAAAACAGTTCTTTCCAAGGTTCGCACTTTAAAGGTGGTGTGTTATTTATAACCTCTTGGGCTTCATGGGTGGCATCATGTGCAAAGAATAGTTATTGGCTTTGCATGATGCATCACATGGTTTCATCAAGGAAAGCTCTTTGTAATCAATAAGAGGTGTCATCGTGTGCATCTTCCACTTACTACATTTGTTATTACAATGTTGATCAAAACTCTGTTTCCATTGCTCCAGTATTTTTTTAGGTGGTGAATTTCTTTCAAAACAGTGAAAGAAACATGAAGAAACAATGGTTCTGAGGTTCTTTTGGCCATTCTTCAAAAGAAATTTGAAAAAATTCACCAGAAATATAGAAGGTTGCCTAAAGAAAATCTACAATTTGGACGATTGTTGCCAATTGATGCTAGATTCTTTGGGGATGGTCACCAATGATGCTGCAGCAGTACACTAGTAAAACAAAAAACAGTGGATTGCACTTTCATCCATCTCTAACTTGATTTGCCAACACAAATTTTTCACTACAGAGCATACACCCTCTACTTTGCTTTCATGTACCAGGAAGTGCAAATCTTTGAATCTACACAACTGTATCAGCTTCTTCATCCACTTTGTACCTGGAGCTTTCTTAGTAAATTGAAGATACTTGAGTGACTCCATTCCAAGAGTTCTCTCATATCTTCAACTCTTGCGATCTCCTAGTTTGCTAAACTTCTACTCGACCTCAATTTATTAAAGATCAATCCACAGGTTCTATCTGCACTCTAAACCTGACTGTTCAAGAAAGCCAGTTAGTGTTACCAGAATAACTGGCCCTGTAATTTTTATTGGTTATGTTATTCTTAGCTATGGAGAATGTCACAACTGTGTTGTGATCACAAATGCTCATGCAACTTCAATTTTGACTTGTCATAGGATAGCCTCACAGAATTTCCGAAGAATTGGCAGACCATACAGCAAAAAGATGAGCTGACTTCATGACCAGAAGCAGTATTGTCTGAGGTACATTCCTTTAAGGAGCCCACTGATTCAAAAAGATTCAAATTGACTTCAACATGTCATTTTCTATTGAAATTGAACGTTCAATGGAGTGACTCATATAAACATTCACATTTTACCAAGGTGGGAAAGAGCCAGCAACGAATCAAAGTTCTCATTCAAGGTGAGAGTACTACATTGTCAATTCAGATGGTAGGCAAGGCAATCTCTGAATTGATGCACCAAGAAGACACAACTTGTGATCTAATTTCTCATAGCCCCGGTCAATATGACTTACTCCTTCAATGTGTGTGGTCCCCTCAGCTGCCATGCCTGCAAGGACTAGAGCAGCTCCTGCTCTCAAATCTGCAGCCAATACTGGTGCTCCATATAGTGAACTGCACACAGTGAAATGCAATAAACTCACTGAGCATCCTTTGGAATTTGTTACATCCTCTCACAACCTAGTTCAATGCTCACTTTGGCAACATTAACAATATTCTGAGGACAATTAGGACATGTCAGATGCTAACAGGCTGGTATATCATGAAGAGAATAAATTCAGATCCAACATTAAGTCTTTAGACCCTCTGATCTTTATTCAAATGTCAATCAGTTTGTGGACATGAATTCTACCATCCAGAGTTACCCACTGAATACACTTTGATTTCCATTAACCAAGTGGCATTAAGTATGCAAAAAGCCTAATTTGTACAAGACTAAGTTTTGCTGGAGACTTTCCCACATATCACTGCAATCTGACTACCTTCCCACCTATGAAAATAGCCTCTGTGGTGATCCTAGAGGATATGTGTCTGGCAAGAATAGCAGCCACCCAATTGGAGCTAAAGGTGCAAAGCAGGTAGAAACATACCCATGAAACCACAAAAGCCAGGCAGAAACAGAGTTTGCCACATATGATTCACTTCATATAGCATGTAACGAAAAGATATAAAATGGGACAAAGCAATTTACCTCCCTTGATCCTTGCCATTAATAATGGCAAGACTTCGGCTGACTTTCACATTAGCTCCCAGTTTCTGTAATTCCTCCACTGTACATGCCAAGTCACAGTAACAACTTATAAGCCATTGCAAAAGCTAGATGGAAATTTTGGAAATTGCACAGCAACTTTGAAAATCTCTTAGGGTGCCAAGGAATGAGTTTGTACAGGCTATTGCTTTTCACTAGAAAGAGGAAGAAAATTGCTGATAAATTATATGAACTGCAATGATGAATTACCAGAGTGCAAATACAACCTTTGCACAGGACATACATAAACAGATACTAAACAGTGCATAAGATGAGTTGCAATAGATTAAACATGCACACCATGGCGCATACGGTTCTCAAAGACTGTCTCCTCTACAATGCTTTGCCCGCTACAGGTTGTCAATAAAGACATGAGCTGAGGTTGCAAATCAGTGGGAAACCCTGGATATGGAAGTGTTTTGACATCCATGTTTCTAAGCACCTGTGGTGTATTGATCTGCACACATATGACCAAGCCATTTGACCATTATATTCTTGGCACCAGTAATGCTAAGGCAAATGAAAAGATGAATGAAAGGTGCATGAACTGTTGGAAAGTTTCAACCTACCCACAAACCATTAGATGATGTTTGCTGAATGTGACATCCAATGCTGCGGAGTTTGCTCACAACAGATGTCAGATGTGTTGGAACCACAGGAGAAATGGAAATGGTGGAGCGTGTGATGGCTGCTGCTATCAAAAATGTTCCAGCCTCAATTCTGTCTGGTATAATTTGGTACTCAGTACCATGGAGCTTCCTCCTTCCCACTATGTTGAGTGTATTGGTTCCAGCTCCATGGATGCTTGCTCCACAGGAAGTCAGAAAATCTGCAAGGTCAACAACCTCCGGCTCCTGGCACCATTTACATGTGTTGGCATTCTCCAGTTGAAGTCATTTCCTAAGATTGCAATGATGGAGACTGGGGGAGAGCGGTTCTAGAAACTACCTGGGCCACATTTGACAACATTGTCTTGCCATCAGCCAGAGCTGCAGCCATCATGAGAGTCTCTGTGGCTCCTACACTTGGGTAGTCAAGACAAAAGTTGCCCCCGACAAGATGTTTGCCATTTGTTGCACGGGCATGCACCTTGCCTTGCCTACAACCACATGCATGTAAGTACTGCTGCACTTGGCCCTAATCATCTCTGCAAAAGCCAGTGCAGTCACACTACAGCAGACATTACTTCTCCAATGCCATCTCAAAAGGCTTAAAGTCCCATCCAAATGTGTCAATATTACTGACTACTTCCTTGACACAGTGTGTAAATAATACTGGACTCCACTGCTGGAATAAGCTCCTATGGAGTAGCTGGAAGCTTTCTGCCATAGATTCCATGCAAGGTATGATACAAATAGATTTCAAATGATCAGCTCCAGCACCGTGCTTGACCTATAACCTTCACAACCCTTGCAGTTGTGGGACAACCACTAGCTAGAGGCTCACATCCACTTGAAGAATGACTGAAGCAACTGAATCCCAAAATTTTCTTGCATTCTTTTCTACAGAATGCATCCAAGGATTCATGCAGCTGTTCCCAAACCAGGAACAAACCACTGCATGCTGTCTTAAGCCTGAGTGCAAAGTCCAAATCGCTCCAACACCATACAAATCCTCAAAAACCCATAGCCATGAAAATTTGTCCCTTTGAATTGGCGAGGGTTTAAGGTTTAGGGTTTACCTTATCTCAACTTGGGCTCCAAGAGCTTCTAAACCACGCACATGGAGATCAATGGGGCGAGCGCCTATGTTACAACCGCCGGGCAAGGGGACAATGGCTTCTCCTTGGCGGCCAACCAATGCACCGATCACAAAAAAGCTTGCCCTTAGTTTTCGTACTGCCTCTGGACAAGGCTCCACTGATGTTATGTTGCTGGCATCCACCTTGATGATGCCTGATGGTGTTCTCTGAATTTGAACGCCAACAGATTGCAGCACTTGGAACATGCGCCGGACGTCGTGCAAGTCCGGTATTCTTCTCAGGCAAAGCTCTTGCTCCGAGCACAGAGCTCCTGCTAGTACTGCCAAACTTGAATTCTTGGCACCACTGATCTTCACCTCTCCTGAGAGTATACTTCCTCCTGTAATCTCCAAGCATTCCACAAAGGGTCCGATCCTCAGGGAGGAATTCCTGTTGCCAGACAAAGTGTGAGACCCAGGATTCAAGACTGAAGCTTCGAACTCGACACGGGTGGTGGTGGTGGATTGAGATGGAGTCGAACTCGGAGAGCTCTTAAGAGCGGTTTCTACGGTAAATCTAGTGTCATGCGTACTACCCTTCTTGATCTCTCTCTCATTTCTACCAGCGTCCGAAGTAGAGATCAACTCCGTCTCAGTACCAGAACTGCTCACGCTGCTTCTTCTTCTTGACCTAACCCTATTGCAAGCGACACGAACACCACAGTTATCACTATGGCCAATGCCTTCCTCCCCAGAGCGACAAGCCTGTCGTCGGAAACTCGACAACTCCTCTTCTTCTTCCACCACCCCGAGCAGCCTTCCAACGAGAAAAGAAGATGCAAAGGTTGTTTCACCACGTGAACCCACAAAGTGCACAGGCTCAAAACTCCTGCTGCTGCTGCTTCTCCTCCTCCCTCTCTTCCTCAGTGCAGATGAACACTGAAAACTTGCCAAATCACCAACTTCTTTTGCAGCCTTGATCTTCTGCTGCTGCTGCTGGTTTCTTCCGAGAAGGAGGACTGAAGAATCAGAAGAACAGCTTGCTGAGGAGCTCGAACAGGAAGCGCTAGTGGCAAGCGTTGCTGGAGGCCGAAGGCCATCCATACCCCACAAAAAAACCGCCACCGCCACAACAACACCACACTACTACTGTGAACAAAACAAACTACTGTTTCTAAATCTTGAATAAATCTCAAAGGCCACTAAAGATGTCCTTCTTTCAAAGACTGTTGAAACCTAAAACTCCAAACTACTAGTTTTTAGGGGGCTTGAAAGTATAGGAGAAGGGCCTGAGTACCGGCCTCGGGCACAGATCTCAAATCACTGAAGGGCCTGTACTCAGGTCCTTTTTTGAAATAAAGCGGAGCTGGGATTTTTTCACTTTTTAGAAATAGTGACAGGCCGGCCGGTATTTTCCGCTAGTTAGAAGATCCATGTATAGCCTGGCTGATACCTTCCACCACAGATTTCCCGCTTGCTGAAAACAGGTTTCTTCATACAGGTAAGGGAGCTAACAAGGCCAGAGTGAACCAGCACCCACCAGTGCACCAGTTGGTCGTTCTGTCCATAGGATGGGCTACATTTCTTCATCCGGTTCCTGACCCTGTGTTAACCCAAAATTGTACCACAGTCAACCTTTTAGGGTTGCTGTGACCTTTGACCCTTTTATCTTTTGGGGGGTTTTTTTCCCAACCCTGACCATACTACCCTCCAACCTAATCACCCTGGTTCCCTAGCTACCCTACTGACCTAACTGCATTATTGACCTCCTATTTTTAGGGAAATTTTCAACAAATTATTAATGCAATGCTCACTTTCAAAGCATGTAAACATAATACAAATGTGAGGTTATAATTGCAATAAGACAAAACTTGTATCTATTGATACAAGTATCACATCTATCAAAAAATGGAAAACATGAATTCCATGCCATTGTTTATGCCAAAAAAACCTAAGTAAAATATGCATGCTACTTTTTAACCTCAAAAGACACCTTTATAAACCTATTTTCATTAACAACATGTGATGTGTTCATCAATAAGTTCTTGTTGTAACCACCTTAATAGCATGTTGATGAATGTAAAGTTGATAGTGATAAATTGGAGTTGAATGGCATTCGTTACAAATTGGTATTTCATAAGTATTCAAAGTCTGCATCAAACACATGATACACATTAACATGCAAATTTGAAATATATAAATCAAACCCTAAAAAATTACATGGGTATGAACACATATAATGTATTAAATTTTTTTTAAAAAGAAAAATTGTGAAATTTTTGAAAATAAGAAATAAAGGAAATAAAAAATCAAACTTTATCTTTTGGAATTTTGAAGACAAAAAAGAATGGAAAAATAGGGGGAAAACAAAAAAATATTTAGAAAAAAATAATTAAAAAATATTAGCATATTTAAAATAGAAAAAATGAAAAAATAAGGTTAAAAACCCCAAAAAATCTTTTTATTTTTAAAGAAACAAAAAAAATACAACAAAGCAATGAAAAAAAAACAAAAATTGGAATTCTTCTTCTTGAATTAACAATAACAAGACCAAAAAAAAAAGGAAATGATGAAAAAGTTGTAACAATAAAAGAAAACAAAAAAATGAAATATGTAAAAAAAAACTAAAGTGGCAACAAAAATGAAAGAAAAAAATGATAAGAAAAAAAATTTATAACACAAACAAAAGAGAATAAATAGTAATAATAATAATAACAGTAAAAAAAATAAGAAAAAAAATGATGAAGAAAAAGTTACAACAACAATGGAAGAGAAGAAAATGATGGTGGAAGAGAAGAAGAAGAAATAAATAAAAAAGAAGAAAAGTAAAAGGAAAAGAAGGTGAAAAAAGGGGGGATTTTTTTTGAAATCTCAAGGAAAAGTTGGCTAGTGAAAAGAAAAAAAATAACCCACCTTAATGTTTGGTTTAGTTTAGGTTAAAAGGTTTGGGTTCATCCCAAAAGAACCAAAATAGTCTCATCCACAACTGGTGCATTGGTGAGTGTTAGTTCATTTAAATCATGTAAAATTATTCAAGATTTTTTTTTCCCTCACCTCAACTCAATTGTAAAAAAAATTTAAAATTTTATTTATATTACGAAAGTGAAAAAATGGGGACCAAAAAAAAAATGGTTAAAACACTATTACAAAAGTGGGGTGTAATTCATTAGCCTAATTCACTATGGGACCTTAAAAGTGAAATTAGTTCATTGCATTTTACTAATTTCACCTTGGTGAAAGTTATTTCACTATAATATCACTATATAGACATCATGTTTCATTACTAATTAACATAATTCATTATTATAATTTATTATAGTAAATAAATTTATTTTTATGTTTTTAAAATATTCTATATATGTTACTTTATGATAGACCCTATATTATTTTAAGTTATTATAGGTTAGTATAAATTATTATACCCTAAACTATTATACGTTATTTTACCTTAAGGTATCTTAATTAACTTATTATAAGTTTTTAAATTATTTTAAATTAAATTATTCAACTAACTTTAGGCTACACCTTAACTTATTTTATTTTAAGTTAATATATGTTATTTCAAGTTATACTTTAAGTTATTCAAGATCATTTTACTTTATGTTATTATAAATTATTTTATCCTAAGTATAAAAACTTAAAATAATCTAAAATAAAATATAATGACCTAAGGTAAAATAACTTAGAATAAAAAATAATAACCTATGAAAAATAATTTAAAATACCTTATAATATAATAACTACCAATAGCCTATGATATTATAACATAGAATATCCAACAATAATTTATAATAGAATAATCACCAATAGTCGTAATATAACATATAATAGCCAACAATAATTTATAATACAATAACCATCAGTAACCATTAAAAAAATAACCACTAATAGTCACTAATAAAATAGCCATCAACAGCCACCAATAACTATTAATATAATAACATTAATAACCACAAATATCCACCAATAACCATTAATATAATAACCATTAATAACCACCAATAACCATTAATAACCACCAATAACCACTAATATAATAATCATTAATAACCACTAATATCCATCAATATAATAGCCACTAATAGCCATTATATAATAACCACCCATAATCATTAATAGAATAATCATCAATAGCCATTAATAAATTAACAATCAATAACCACCAATATAATAGTTATTAATAGCCATTAATAGAGTAATCACCAATAAACATTAATAGAATAACCAATAATAACCATTAATAGCCACTAACCCTAATTGGAGTGGATATCAAAATCTTTGTCAAAGTCGGGTAACTTCAACACCAACGTTTTCACTAAAATGTCTTTCAAGGTTTCAAAGGTTTCATTACATGCTTCATCCCATTCATAAATTCTGGATGATTTTTTCAAAAGGTTGGTCAAAGGCATGGCTATCTTTGCAAAGTTCTTGATGAAATTATGATAATAGGAAGCCAGTCTTAAAAAGGATCTTAAAGCCGAAACCGACCTAAGTGGTTCCCAACCCAAAATTGCCTTTACCTTGTGGTCATCCATCTTCAAGCCTTCTTAGGTGATCCTATGTCCAAGGAAATCCATTTTTGTCACCCCAAATTCGCATTTCTCAAACTTGGCATACAATTTGTTTTCTCTCAACCTTTGGAACACCTTCCAAAGATGCTCCACATGCTCTTCCATATAGTGGCTATACACCAAAATGTCATCTATGTATACGACCATGAAGTCATCAAACCATTCCTAAAAAATGTCATTCATGAGAATGCAAAATGTGGTGGGTGCATTGGTGAGTCCAAAAGGCATCACCAAGAAATCGTATGAGCCATACCTTATCCAACAAGTAGTTTTTTCTTCATCCCCTTTTGCGATTCGAATTTGGTAGTACCTAGAGCGTAGGTTAATCCTACTAAACATTTTGGCTCTTGAGAGTCAATCAAATAAGTCATTAATCCAAGGTAATGGGTATCGATTTTTCACTATCACCTTGTTGAGGGCTCTATAGTCCACACACATCCTCAATGTCCCATCCTTTTTGTGAATAAAAAGGACTGGGGCCCCATATGGTGACTTGCTAGGCTTGATGTATCCCTTTGTGAGGAAATCCTCAAGTTGAACCTTAAGTTCCTTTAAGTCCTCATGATTCATTCGATATGGGGCCTTGGCGGGAGGTGCCACTTTCGACATGACCTCAATTGCATGATCAACTTGTTTTATCAGGGGCAACTCATCGAGCAATTCTTTGAACATCACATCCGAGAATTCATCCAATATTCGCTTAAGGCACTTGGGAAAGCTTACCAAGTTGGTAGCTTCCTTTGGCTCAAACTCATCCAACATTCGCATCCCACACAACATGCCATAACCTCCCATGCATTCCCTTTTCGACGTCTTTCTTATCATCAAGTGGATGGTCAATCCACCCACACTAGGCACTTTGTGTGCCTTCACTCGCACGATCCCATTTTAGGATGGAATGCTAATTAGCCTATTGTGCCCTTCTATGAGCACATTGTTATGAGTGATGAATTCCATTCCCAAAATGCAATCCATCCCCCCTAAAGTGGAAACCAGCAAATCCACCTTTCCTCTCCAATTTCCTAATTAGAGAGGCACGTCTTTTGCTCGCAATGTAGTGGGATAAGGAACCCCATCCACAAAGTGCACCTCAATGGGTGCCTTGAACTCCTCCATTGGAGCTCCATTCTTTCGGCATTCTCTTGGGTTATGAAATTGTGGGAAGCCCCTGTGTCCAAAAGACATAACACGTCCCGCTTCAAAACCTTCCCTTTCAAAAAAATGAAGCGATTACATTCACCTTGGGCTAGGTTGGCGGTAAAGGCAATTACCTTAGAACCTCCATTCCCTGGTTTGGGTTTGGGGCAATCTTTGGAGTAATGCCCCACTTCATTGCAATTGAAACACGTTCCTTTGGGCCTCCCACTAGCATCCCCCTTAGGTTGGCCCCCTTTGAAAGGAACCCCTTTTTTTATGAAATTTCCTTTGGGTTTGAAACTCGAGCCTTGAAATTGTTTGGGCCTTTCCCCTCTATAGGTATCTTGCCTTTGGCTTTATTCCCCTTCATGGCGTGCCTTCTTATGAAGGAACTTGTTATCCTTCTTGAACCTAAGTTTTTCACCCCGTCCCACATCCGAAAAACCTTCCACTTTCATGATGGCTTCAGATAATGAGGCGGGTCAATTCTTCTCAAGCTTGCGTTTGGCCCAAGTTGGAAGCCCCTTAACAAAGTGGCACACACGGTCTAATTCATGCATATGCTGAATTTCAAGCATGAGTTTGAAATACGCCTTCACATATTGGCGCAAATTGTCATTCGTTACATTCACAAGGTCACGGAGTTTGCATCTTGAGATGTAGTCAGAATTCATTGGAATGAATTCCAACTCAATGCGTTCCTTGAAGAATTCCCATGTGTAGCCATGGGTATTCCCTTCCTCTTGCCTCACTATCCTCCACCATGTGGAGGCATAGCCTTTTAAGTAAGATTAGGCAAGTTCCACGGCCGAATGTCGCCCAACCTTGGTGGCATGAATGTAGTCCTCCATTTCTGCAAGCCAAGCATCTACAACCTTTCGATCTCGGATCCCATCAAAATTCTCAGGTTTAGCAAGTTGGAATCCCACACCTTTTGATGATCCTCCTTTGAGGGCCGCAACCAACTCATTGAAATCGGGCCTATTCATTTTAAGTAGAACCTCCAATTGTTCTAGGGTAAAAAGGACTGTAGTTGGTTACTCCTTTTCATTTTCATGATCATCAGGGTTCTCTTAGTCTTCTTGTTCCTCAAAATCATCTTGTTCCTCCTCCTTAATGACCTCAGATGGGACATCTAGGTCTTGGATGGGTTCTTCCACCATGGTTTCTTGGATTGGCTTACAAGTCTTTTTTGGTGCCATCAGGACTTTCCAATAAGTGGATCGAGCTCTACCGGAGGTTTGAAACCATGTGACGCACTCCCAAGCTCCTTAATGGATTCAAATGTGAGTCCAAACTGAAAATAGCGGAAGAGCAAGGAGCCGAGGCACGCTCCTTGGCTCGCGACACTTTGAAGGGGCTAAAGGGGTGTCTTGAAGCTCCGGGATGGGACTAGGAAGAGTGACAAGCATCAACTACTCACACGAACGTGCACAAAACCAACACAAGGTGGTTAATGCATAATTGGAGCACTTTTGGTGCTAGGACGAACCATTGGCAACTCGAACTCATAAGACTCACCATGGCCCCAAATTGAGGGAACCCACCACCTTCCCCCTTATAGTATACTTTGTGCTTCTCCACAAGGCCCACATCCAAATGGCTTTTGTCCCAGGACTCCCAAGTGGGAGTCCCGAAATTACCAAAGTTAAGACTCCTACAACTTTGGGGCCCCATAACTTTGTGTGCAGACGTCCGATTAAAATGAGGTGTAAAACAAAGTTGGAGCCATTTTCAAGATCTTTCCAACAGTATGTTGCACACCACTTACACACAAGGAAATCAAGTCGATTCCCAACTTTTAATGGTCAGGAGTCAAACTACCAATTTGACTCCCGGCCCTTCTTTCGACCATAACGTGTGTTTTAAATGTCCAAATCAGTGATGCAAGCCCATTTTAGACATTAAAGTTTCAATAGCTTTTCAATGGTATAAAGAATTCCTCGAGCCATTGAGTTTTGACCCTTATAATCGCTCTCTGAACATTCGAGAATCCATCGAGACTCTAACTCCCAAAGTGGAAGCTCCTTTGGGAATGTGAGGGTTCATTCCCTCACACTTTCCTTCACTCCCGAGCTTCCCTCTTGGCCCGCAACCTTGCAAGCCCTTGCCTTGGTTGCGAGCCCAAGGTGAGGGTTACGACATTTTATCTACTAATGAAATGTTTTTGGGGTTTCGTTTAATTTGGTGTTAGGCCATGCAAATGTGCATTTGTTTATTTCTAGAATCATATTCAAATTGCATGGCCTTGATTTGGTAGCCCACCATGTGAACATACTTGAACACTAGAAATGAATGTCTTGTCATGATTGGAAGTAGGTGAATGTGACCCCAAAATCATGTGAAATCTAAGCATCCTCCACCACATAGCCTAGTTCACAAAACCATTACACCTAGATTTTCATGCCACCTCCATTTGGTATTCACCCTAACCCGCTTTTCTCCATTCCAAAATTTTCTTCTACCCTGCACAAGGATGATTTAGCACAATCCAAAGTTTTTCCATGCTTAAACAACTACTCCATCACAATTTGAAGCTATGTCGCACTAGGATGACCTTTGTTTGAGTCTAATAGTCAAATAATGTGCTTATTTTAAGAATTACACACACCAAAACATGGTCTTGGCACATTGTTATTGTTGTTTCAGGAGGAAAACTAATACATAGCCAAAAACCATTTGTTTGCCATCAACCTCAATAAGTGCATTCACTACACATTTCCAATATCTTCCATTGAATTAGGTTTCTTGCACTTCCATTGAACCTACCTACACAAGTCACTCAATCACATTTCTTCTTGCTATAATGCAACCACTTTCTCTCTTATTGTAATTATAGTGTACATACATTCCTTGGTTAGTTTGGTTCATGGTCATCCTTTGGGCATCATGTATTTGAGGCCCATGACCCCTTCTTCACACTTGCACATTCATGTTATAGAACCCATAATAAATGGGTATTGCTATTTTGAAACCAAAATTAATTTCAACAATTTTGAACTTTAAAAATGTAGTTTTGTAGAATTTTAACAAGACCATTGCCATGGTCTACTAAGGCACTAATTGAAAACCATGTTGTAATGGATTGTAGGTCCAATTCCACTATGATTAATAAGCTCACTAATAATGCGAACAAAGATGCCTACAATTGAGGCCCTAGAATCTAAAGAAGATGTTGAGAGGGTAGAAGGGTCTAAGCCATTTAAGGGATTAGAGGAGTCATAACAAAAGAAATTGGAAGAGTTAGAGCAGTTTGAATAATCTAAGGGATCAAAAGAGTGAGAGGGGTTAAAATAATTAGAGCGATCTACATGACAAGCTTAACATCTCATGCTTAGAAATGGAGATTGTGTAACATAAGTTCATTCATAATTCGTATGTTTCATGCACTAATATCATGTATTGAAGACACATTTGACACATGGATTTATTGAAAGATGCAAAATCCATGTGACATTTGTTCATTCATAGGTTTGTATTTCATCCATCAACACATTTATCTGTGTGTCAAATGTGTTTTCAATGCATGATTTTTGTGAGTAAAATGTATGAACCTATGAATGAACGAACTTCACACAATTTTCATTGTTAATTCATTGCATGCTAAATTTGTGATGTAAAGGATCAAAGGAACATGAGAGCGATGCCATTCCATCAAAAGATGTCAAGAATCTCACTTCATCATTTGGGGATGGGAATTCTATCAATTATGTGCCTTCAAATGGGACACCACCACCTTCTAATAGTGAAAAGTAGGAAACTTCAAGTCACATTAAGGTGACATCTTGGAAAAAACCCACTCCAACTTGGCCACATCAAAGTTGTTAAACTCCAAGTGCCCCCTAAAATCCAACTCTAGCTTGAAAAACACTTTCGACCTAACAAGTGAAAAGGTACATGTATTCCATCCCCCTTTTTCACCCCTTTGTACCTTGGTTGTGTTTTCTGTTTCATAGGTATGAATTTGTGGGAGCTTGGGTAGTGTGCATTCAACGTACAAAAGTTGCAGTGCCTTTTTATGTTGTAAGTTTCCTCTCCAAGAACCCTTTTGCACTATCTTTTCCAAACCAGGAAGACAAAGTTATTCTTGAATTATAATACATTTGGGATTATGTCAATGATTTGCAGTTCACCTAAACCTAGTGGGTGTTATTTGGAACTTCTCTCTAACATGAGTACATTTTAGCACATTTGTTGGTGTTGTATGCATGCATCAAGTGAAGAGGAAAGAAGAATGGACCATTCATGATGAAACATTAATTTGTTAGGTTCAATATATAACTAGCTTGCATTTTGTGTAAGTCAAAAACATTCTACAAAAATTCCAAAAGTTTATGAGTATGCATTTTGAGGTGTTTTTAAACAATATACCATTCAACCCACCCTATTTTGAGTCAAGGGCATAGATTCATAATGATTTTATTCTTGGAATTCAAGTATACATACAATGTTATTGTACATCTCAACTACATATATATAATTCCCTTTTGTAAATTGAATTTTAGCTTGATGTCATATGTACATAAATATGTGAACCTTTGAATGCTACCACATGTGAAACATGTAGTTGCATTTATTATATTCATTATATTTCATTATTCTCACAGGGTTTTTTCTTTCTAGTCCCTTTTTTTGCTCCATTGAATTCCATGATATCATTGGTCTTCTTTTGTTTCAAGCTTGTTTTGAGCATAAAAACAATGGTCATGTTTTTTATTATGTTTATTGTGTCATCATTCATTCATGGGTTGGTGCACATGTTCATGTGGTATGGTCTTCAAGTGATCATGGATGCATGATTTCTACTCTTATAATTTTTGGCCTTACGATTTCTAGTCTTCTAATTTATGGCATTTAGTTTCTTATTACCCATGAATGTTCATATATTGTTTTTATACTAGGATTGAATCTTCCCATTGGGCTTGGAAATGCCATGTAAATGAAAGATTTAATTTCAAGTTCATATCCTTAAACATTGCCTCATGAACATTTCTTTTCATGGAACTGAATTGTTTTTTGCAAGTTGTGGCATGAAAAATGAATGGGATGTCTTATTGGATCCTAAACTTGTTATACCATATTATCATACCTTTCATTGCCCTACCCCTTCATGGTACTCCATTTTGGTTGATTGCATAACCCTTGACCTAAAATTAATGCACTCAAATGTAGTGGGATCATAAATGATTTTGACCTTAAATTGATGGACATATGTCCATCAAATTACTCCAAGTTTTCTTTTGTAGTTAAAAATTTCCATTTATTGCTATGTTCTTATGCATATAGGCCTATAAACTAATGTTTGGATAGATCAAAATTAGGGTAAACAAATAATAAAAACAAACCAACTACCTTTCATATATATGTTGCTTCACATTCAAGAACTAGAACCAATATAAAGGGTTTCAGTTCCTTTACTGCAAAGGACAAGTTGTCTTGTACACTTGGATATTCAAAGAAAACACATTCAACATATACCTAGCCTTTGATAGATTCTTTATTTATTCATGTGATTTAGCTAGATTTTACACTAACCTATAGAAGACCCTAAAATAATATCTTTGTAAGTGGGCATCATCCATCATGGTGCCTTTTATCAATACATGATTGATAACTGGTATGCATGAAAAATAGGTATTGAAAATCAACTATGTATGGTGTTTGCATTCTCCATTTCTTTACACTAAAATATTTTCCTTCTGTCTTGGCTCTACCTACCAACCCTTTACCTGCCTATCCTCTATCTTTTGATGGCTAAACCTATATCTCTTGGCTAAACTTTTGCCTTTTGGCATAACTTATAACTCTTCTTAGCTAAACCTCCATCTCTTCATGATTAAATGTTTACATGTTGACAAAATATTTATATACATTTGGTTAAACATTTATTTCTTGACAAAACTTTTACTTTTGAACAAAACTTATATATATTTTTAATTAAATTTCCACCTTTTGAAAAAAATTCTAGCTTTTCTTGGCAAAACTTATATCTTTTGACAAAACCTCCATCACTTCATGGCTAAACCGTTACACATTGGTAAAATTTATATTATTCTTGATTAAATTTTTATCTCTTGGCAAAACCTTAACCTCTTTTTAACTAATTTTTTACCTTTCAACAAAACCTTTATATTTTTTTGCCTAAACTTCTACCACTTGAAAAAACTTTGAACTCTTCCTAGTTAAATCTCTACCTTTATCAAAACCCTTGTTTTTTTGGGCTAAACTTTTACCTTTAAGTAAAAAAATATCTCTTCTTGGTTAAGCCTTTACAAATTAGAAAAACTTTTAATTCATGGTAAACCTATACCTTTTGGCAAAACTTCCATCTCTTCATGGCTAAACCTTTACTTATTAGCAAAAGCTCTATCTTTTCTTGTTTAAATTTGTATCTTTTAAAAAAACTTTTATATTTTTTTGATTTAATTTTTAAATTATTTTTTTAACCAAATATTTTAACAAAACTTTTGACTACCCTATTTACGTAACCATCTTATTGACATAATTACATAATTAACCTAACTTGTTTTTTATTTGTGTACATACTTACATGCTTAACCATCAACCTACCTACATATTTATTTATTAATTACCTACCCACACCCACACACCTACTTACTTATCATTTATACAATGTTAATGTCTACCAATGTATGATATGCAAAATATGAAAGTATTGCACTAAATGAACTAACAACCATTATAATCATATTTGACCCCTTGTGTCAATAAATGATAAACTTGAATGCGGGTATTAACATTCGATCAACTTTTGTGACCCACACATAAGTATTGCATAGTTTGGTAATTATTGTTAATAGTTAAAATAGTTGAAAATCCAATCACAAAATACAATATTCACATATGAAAACAATGTCATTTCAAATATAATACATCTCAATAATTATTACATATTTTGTGACCAAAATGTAAGCATTTTTTTTTCTTTTGGATTTTTTTATAAAAAATTCTTGTTCTAAATTATTTTCTATATTATTTATCAGAATTATTTTATTTATTCTAATTTTCAATTTTTATCTTCACCATTTTTTTCATTGAACATGCATATTTTATGCCCAACATTTGGGTATTGCACAAACCATCCAAAAAAATCAGCCGGCATTTTATGCTTCGAATGTGAGTATTGCAAAATCATTTTAATAAAACTAATGTTTATTTTGTGACCCTTATGCAAGTATTTCACATTGAACTTTATGTTTTTGAAGTTCTTTTAATGCAATAATGCAACATTACAATATGTTTCAATTGTCATGGTGAAGCCAACATATAGTCCTAGCAATGGGTCCCCCTGGTATGTGGTCAAGGGACAACAACGTGCTTATAAGCGGGTGGAAACAAAGTCTGGACTAGACAAAATGTTGCATAATGAGATTGCAATTAGAAATGCCCTTGTGCCCCTGCTGAAATGGGCAGAGAAACAGATACCTCCATATGCTCATGCCAACATAGAACTCTTTCTTTTGGCCACTGCAGGACTTCGAAGGCTACCCTCTGAGCATACTGAATGGATTCTTGACAATGTGTGGTTTGTACTGGAGAAGTCTCCCTTTAAGAATTATAAGTTTTACATATATACCTTAAACCATGGGGATTGGTGGTCGATAATCTTTAGGTTATTTTGGATTTGTTTGATATGTTTTATCATTATGGTTCCATTTGGATTATTGGCCTCATTCTAACTGACTAATTAATTAATTTGGTACATTTTAAAGGATTTGGTGGATATGGCTTCTTCTTAAGGTGTAGTTTTTTGTCCAATTTTTTGTAGTATTATAATTGTAATATAACCTATATCCATACATGTATTATCCAATAATCCAATCCTTATATATGTTGCCAACCATTGTTGTTGGTATGGGTACCATGAATATATCCTATGTCTTTTTCCATTCAAGTGAGGATTGATATGTGACCCAATTGCATTAAACATGGGTATTTAAAAGATTCTTTGTTGGTACCAATGTTCATAATTTCCTATTTTAAAATTAAAATTTTTTGATAGCCCCTAAATCATGGGAGTTAATGACCAAAAGATTGTGGATTAATTTGGCTCCATGTGGATTATTTGTTTCAATCTAATTGATTTGGTCAATTGGGTGATTTCATAGAGTTTAGATAATCTAGGTTATTTTCAATGTGCACTTGAATGTCCAATTTTCTTTAGCATATTTGCGATTGACTATATTCATGCATGTAATATCCATGCTAGGCTTTATATGTTACCACCCATTGTAGTTGGTCTAGCCACAATGAACAATAACATTGAAAAGGATCCATGTGCATGTTACCATAATGTCGTGGTCAAGTTGGTTCATGTGACCATGAATTAAAAACTGGAAGCATGAAATGATTCCTTCATCATGAACTTCAGTTGACATAATGATATGGATTATATGCAGGCATGTGTAAAATAGGCGATCAGAGGCCGTGCCGCCTAAATTACCTAAATGTCTGCCCGCCGTTGCGCCTAAATTAACTACCTAAATGTTCGCCCGCCGTCGCACTTAAATTAACTACGTAAATGTCCACCCGCTGTTGCGCCTAAATTAACTACTTGAATGTCCGCCCGTTGTCACGCTTAAATTGATGAATTATGCGGTGGTGCAAGAGGGGGCGCCTATGTGCTTTGGAAAATCGATCTCACACTTATATCATTGTCTGCAATGTCCGGGAAACATTTGTCAGGGTATGTTAAGGACAATGACGTCCGTTATGGTCTTAAGGTTACGCATTGTGATCCCAAGTCGTCAAAAGTGATTGGCCTTCAATGTCGCTTCTGCATTGCATTTGGTTGGGAGGAGAAGGTTGGGTCAAAGCGCAAGGCTGCGATACTGTTCAAGGAAGGAGCCATCCCTTTCGTTATGATAATATTGAACCATCTTTGCAACTAGCATTCTGGTCAATGGGTTCTATACCAGGCTCTTGAATCCTTTTCTGAGCACGCTTCATTCTTCAATGACGTTCCGGTTGCGTTCAAAAACTCCATCAAAGCGCATTTCCCGTCTTCGTCTCTCAACGCTGAATGATAAATTGTCTATGATATTGAGAAGGACATTGTGGATACTATTGTGGGCGACATGCTGTTCAATCCCGAAGACCAAGACGACAGTGATGTAGACCATGACGCGGATGAAGAGCTTGCATTCGGTAGTGCGGCTGAGATTAATGCTTTACGTCTTCGACATCGTCAAGCAGTAGTAAAGGCGAAAGAGCGAGCATTATCATTGTTTAAGCGTGTTGAATCGGAGGATGATGTTGCAATTTATTCTTATTCAGTGACGATTCCCAAGACGAAAACCACT
>Ga0116227_10008547_pt1 | contig 19223 bp, 11 predicted proteins | sample S1TSphgellanicum_FD_89693 | JGI IMG/M metagenome (GOLD analysis project Ga0116227, IMG submission 89693) | Host-associated microbial communities from peat moss isolated from Minnesota, USA - S1T2_Fb - Sphagnum magellanicum MG | ecosystem: Host-associated > Plants > Peat moss > Unclassified... | reverse complement strand
TCGCGGATACCATCAGGGCCAGCAGCCTTTATGACGGCTGCATCAACAGGCCGTACAGAAGACTGCATCCGACCAAACGTCACATAATCATTTTGTGCTTGCAACGCGGGAGCCATCCACAGAGGACATAGTGAAAAACAAAACCCCCGCTGCGCTTGGCAACGGGGGCTGTGTTTCACCAAAAAGCTGAAAAGATCAGCGAGTCAGCTTCTTATAAGCCAGAGCCGTGGGGCGGTCAGCCGCATCGCCCAGACGGCGGCGCTTGTCTTCCTCGTAAGCCTCGAAGTTGCCTTCGAACCATTCGACATGGCTGTTGCCTTCGAAGGCCAGAATGTGGGTGGCGAGTCGGTCAAGGAAGAAGCGGTCGTGGCTGATGACCACGGCGCAGCCAGCGAAGTTCTCGATGGCTTCTTCCAGGGCGCGCAGGGTTTCCACGTCCAGATCGTTGGTCGGTTCGTCGAGCAGCAGGACGTTGCCGCCCTCCTTCAGCATCTTGGCCATGTGGACGCGGTTGCGCTCACCGCCCGACAGCTTGCCGACGTTCTTCTGCTGGTCCTGGCCCTTGAAGTTGAAGGCGCCGACATAGGCACGCGTGCTCATGTCCTGCTTGTTGACCTTCATATAGTCCAGACCGTCGGAGATTTCCTCCCAGACGTTCTTCGACGGATCGAGGTGATCGCGGCTCTGGTCGACATAGCCCAGACGCACGGTCTGGCCGACCTCGATGGTGCCTTCGTCAGGCTGCTCCTTGCCGGTCAGCAGCTTGAAGAGCGTGGACTTGCCCGCGCCGTTCGGCCCGATCACGCCGACGATGCCGCCGGGGGGCAGCAGGAAGGACAGGTTTTCGAACAGCAGTTTGTCGCCGTAGGCCTTGCTGATGTTCTTGGCCTCGATCACCTTGCCGCCCAGACGCTCGGGCACCTGAATGACGATCTGGGCCTTGTTGACGATGCGGGTTTCCTGCGATTCAACCAGCTGATCGAAGGCCTTAATACGGGCTTTCGACTTGGTCTGGCGGCCCTTGGTGCCGGCGCGGATCCACTCCAGCTCGTCCTTGATCGCCTTGGAACGGCCTTCGTCCTCGCGGCTTTCCTGCTCCAGACGTTTGGCCTTCTTCTCCAGATAGGTGGAGTAGTTGCCCTCATAGGGGAAGTACTTCCCGCGATCGAGTTCGAGAATCCATTCCACCACATTGTCGAGGAAGTAACGGTCGTGGGTGATCATCAGCACCGCGCCGTGGTATTCCTTCAGGTGGTTTTCCAGCCAGTTGACCGATTCCGCGTCAAGGTGGTTGGTCGGTTCGTCGAGCAGCAGGATGTCCGGCTTCTGGATCAGCAGGCGGGTCAGCGCGATGCGGCGCTTTTCACCGCCCGACAGATTTTCCACCGACCAGTCGCTGGGCGGGCAGCGCAGCGCTTCCATCGCGATCTCGAGCTGGTTGTCCAGCGTCCAGCCATCGACGGCATCGATCTTGCCCTGCAGATCGCCCATCTCTTCCATCAGCGCGTCGAAATCGACGTCCTCCGGCGGATCGGCCATGATGTTGCTGATCTCGTTGAAGCGGTCGACCAGATCGGCGGTGGCGCGGGCGCCATCCTTCACATTTTCCAGCACCGACTTGCTGGGGTCGAGCTGCGGCTCCTGCGCCAGATAGCCGACGGTGATGTTTTCACCGGGCCATGCCTCGCCGGTGAAATCCTTGTCGATGCCGCCCATGATCTTGATCAGGGTCGACTTACCCGCGCCGTTCGGGCCCACGATGCCGATCTTGGCGCCCTGATAGAACTGCAGGTTGATGTTGCTGAGCACCGGCTTGGCGGCGCCGGGGAAGGTTTTGGTCATGTCCTTCATGACGAAGGCGTATTGGGCGGCCACAGGCGGTCTCCAAAGTCGAATGATGCGCGGAATGATGCGTTTTGAACCGGATTTGCCGCGCTCACTACAGGCTGGCCCGGCCCTTGCCAAGCGGGGCGTGGCGCATCGGCGCTGAAAGTCATCCGCAGCGGGATAAAGCGGGGGTGGTATTCGGCCATTGGCAGCCTTCGCCAGTCGCGCTAATCCTTGCGCCTATGCGAAACATTCTTTCCTCACTGGCGCTTGCTGCCAGCCTCGCCGCCGCTTCGGCCCCCGTCACCGCGCTGGCCGAGGATGGCAAGGATACGGTGGCCTATTCCATCGTCGCCGACCTCACCAGCCAGGTGGGCCAACGCCTCGGCGGCACCGCGCGCGAGGCCTATGCCCGCGACTGGGCGGTCAAGCGCCTGACCGCGCTGGGCCTCACCAACCCGCATATCGAGCCCTACACCATGCCCGGCTGGGAGCGCGGCGCCGAAAGCGCGGTGCTGCTGGGCGCCGCCGAGCAGAAACTGGCCATCACCGCCCTTGGCAATTCCGGCGCGACATCCGCCAACGGCATCAAGGCGCCGATGGTCTATTTCGCCAGCTATGAGGCCCTGAAGGCTGCTCCTGACTCTGCGGTGAAGGGCAAGATCGTGTTTATCGACAATGCGATGCGCGCCGCTCAGGATGGCGCGGGTTATGGGCCCTATGGGACGGCCCGGCGCTCGGGCCCCTCGCTGGCGTCGAGCAAGGGCGCGGCGGCGGTGTTGATCCGCTCGATCGGCACCGACCACAACCGCGATCCGCACACCGGCTTCACCGGCTGGGACAAGGGTGTTTCGCCCATCGCGGCGGCGGCTGTCTCGGCCCCCGATGCCGATCTGATCGCGCTGCGGGCGAGCAAGGGGGTGGCCGAGCAGGTCGCCCTGACGCTCACCCCGCGTTTCACCGGCAATGTCCAGTCGGGCAATGTGGTGGCCGAACTGCCGGGCCGTGACCGCTCGCTGCCGCCCATTCTGGTGGGCTGCCACCTCGACAGCTGGGATCTGGCGACCGGGGCCATCGATGACGGTGCAGGCTGCGCCATCGTCACCGCCGCCGCGCTTCAGGCGGTGAAGGATGGTCCTTTGCTGCGCACCATCCGCGTGCTCTGGGCCGGTGCCGAGGAGCGCGGCGGCTTCGGGGGCGAGGCCTATGCCAAGGCTCACGCCAAGGAGCCCCACGCTCTGGCGATGGAATCGGATTCGGGCGCGGGCCGGGTGTGGCGCGTGAACATCGCTCTGGGCGCTGCCGACAAGGTGCTGGGCGACACCATCGCGGCGCGCCTGTCGGACATGGGCGTCGTGCGCGGCGAGAACAAGGCCGAGGGCGGCGAGGATGTTGGCTTTATCGCTGCCGCTCAGAAGACTGCGGTGATCGATATGGGGCAGGATATGACCCATTATTTCGATCTGCACCACACGCCTGACGATACGCTGGACAAGATCGATCCGGCCGATCTGCAGCAGAATGTCGAGACATGGGCGGCGGTGTTGAAGATCGCGGGGAATGCGGCGACGATTGCTCCGCAGGGGTAAGAAGGAAGGGGTAGGCGCGAGGGGGTTACCCCCTCGCGCTCCCATGAATGTCTGCGTTGCGCATAGGGTTCGGCCTAGCGCTCAGCTTGCCGCGCCGCAGGTGGATAGGTTGGGCACAAAGATCGGGTGCCACTGCTCTTTCGTCGGAAGACGTAACGGGGGTGCAGGGGGCGTAACGCCCCCTGCTTTCCTCTTAACCTGCTTCAACGACCTCTTCGTCAGGCGTATTCCAGTAAGCCCACAACCGCAGCCCCGCGCGGGGCAGCAGCACATAGCCGATGAAGTACCAGGGCAGCATGATCGCGCCCCAATAGAAGGTGTCGGCGCGCGAGAAGAGGCCAATCATCAGCGCGTAGCCGAAGACGAGCAGGATGCAGAACCGACCCTCGCGCCCGCGCAGCGACAGCCAGCCGAGCAAGGGCAGGGTGGCGGTCAGCAGCGCGACGCCCATCGGCAGCGGTTGCAGCGTGCTGGTGAAGATCACCGCTTTGAGGAAACCCGAGAAGCCCTGCAGCCCATGCCAGCCCTTGGAGGCGATGTCGTGGGGCAGCACTTGCGCGTTCACCTGGCTGGCGTGCCAGGTCATGAAGGCGGCCCACACGGCGAGCACGGCGACCCAGCCCGCGACGACGCGCCATTGCTTTTCGACGACGGCAAAGGCCAGCGCCAACAGGGCAAAGGGCAGCACCAGTTCGCGGATGAAGAGGCCCAGCGCGATGGGAATCATCGGCAGCCACCACTGGCGCGGCCAGCCGATCCACAGCGCCAGCGCGACGCAGATACATTGCCCCGCCGGATATTCCTGAAGGGCCAGGACATGGGTGTGCATCACCTGTCCGCCGCCCGCGCCCAATGCGCCCAGCAAGGCGATGCGCTCGACGATATGCAGCTTGTTTTCGGTGGCCAGCACCCAGAGGAAGGTGCCGATGAACAGCATGCCCATGCAGAAATACTGCACGGCGTTCCAGCCGAAGTGGGCGGCGAAGACCACCTCTGTCGGCTGACGCATCGTCATAAAGGGTTTGAGCGGATAGTTATGCGCGCGGTGCAGGGCAGCGGCTGCCGTGTAGTAATTCTCGCCCTTGGCGACTTGCGCGGCCATATCGTGGTAGAGCTTCACATCGGTGTAGCCGCCCTTTTTCGCCACCTTGATCGGCGGCGGCGAGGCGGTGAGGCACCATGCCGCCAGTGCGGCGACCAGCAGCGCCAACGCCACCGCCAGCACGCGCGCCTTGCGGCGGGGCAGGCGGCCATTCAGCCCGGGGAGTTTGAGCATGCTTGCCGGAAAACCGGCGGGCAGAGACAACATTCCAGATCCTTCTCAACTCCCGCGCGGGGCCGCCGTGCCGGGAACGTTCCTCTGTTTGCGCTTTGCCGCCGCCAGCGCAAGAGCCATGGTGGCGATGAGCGGGCGATGCGCATCGGGGAAGTGGCGACGCTTGGCAAGAGCGCAAGGCGCCGCGACTCGGGGCAGAGCAGGGAAAAGCGCGGGAAAGGGCCTGCGCGGTCATGCCGCGCCGGTTCGAGGCCTATGGCGGATATAGTATTACACCGGCCTGATTTTAAAGCGATAAATTGGCTGATTTAACCCATCGTCGCGGCGATTTTGATGGATTGCTGCGTCAGAGGGCGCCAGCGCTTGCGAAAATTGCCCGTGGGGCACGCGTTCCGTTCACAAAGCGCAAGCCGGGGTGAAATTCAAGTGGGTAAATCACTTCTGTCGTCAGAAAGCTGTCAGGCGCAAACAGGCTGCAACAGTGACGAATGGAATGGCTTTTGCCGACCTTCTCCAATGCGGCGGGGATCGCCTGCAAGGTGAAGCAAGACCCGGGGCATGACCGGACGCACTAAAACAAGGGGTCAGAATTTTGACGCAAGAGATGAGTATGTGGCTGGTGCCTGCATTGGCAATGCTGGCAGCCGGTCTTGTCGCAGGTTTCGCCGCCGGTATCTTCGGCATTGGCGGCGGTTTCGTTGTGGTTCCCGCCTTGATGCTGGTGCTCCCCCTGTTGGGCGGCGACAAGCATCAGCTGGCTCATGTCGCCATCGGCACATCGGCGGCAACCATCATCATCACCTCGCTCCGTTCACTCCGGTCACATGCCAAACGCGGGGCGGTGGAGTTCGAGATCCTCAAAACATGGGCGCCATGGCTGGTTATCGGCGATGCGGTCGGTGTGATGCTGGCGGGCAAGGTCGATGGTCATGTGCTGCTGATGATCTTTGCCATCGGCGTGGCCCTGATGGCCGTCATGTTCCTGCTGCCCAAGCTGGCCGACCACAAGCTGAGCGACAACATGCCCAGCCTGGCGCCCCGCATGGCCATCGCCGGTGGTCTGGGCACCTTCTCGGCGCTGCTGGGCATCGGTGGCGGCACCATCGCCATCATGGTCATGACGCTGAGCGGCCGCACCATTCACCGCGCCATCGCCACGGCAGCCGGCATCGGCACGCTGATCGCCATTCCCAGCGCTATCGGCTTTGCCATCATCGGTTTCGGTGAGACCGGACTGCCCTATGGCTCGCTGGGCTTTGTGAACATTCCGGCCGTGGTCGCCATTTCGGCCATGTCGATCATCTCGGCGCCCTATGGTGTCGCTGCGGCACACAGCCTGCCCGCCGGGCCGCTGCGCAAGATCTTCGGCTGCTATCTGCTGGTGGTTTCGGCCATCATGCTCAAGAATGCCATGCACATGGCACACTGATTGCGCTAAGGGGGAGGCGGGTAGCCTCCCCTTTTTGTTTTTCGATACCAAAATCATGAGGGCTCCATGACGGTCGAACTGGACAACCAGACCATCGATACTCTTTCCGCCGAGGCGCAGGACGACCTGCTCTCCCGCGGGTTCAACCGCCGCGATCTGGCGCGTATTGCTGCCGTGTTCGGCACGGGCGCGGCTATGGTCGCCGCCAGCGGCACGCCCGCCTGGGCCTCGGGCGGCGTGCCCGATCCGGCGCCCACCGCCAAGACGCGCATCGGCGCCAATGAATGCTGGACCGGCCCGCTGATGCCCGGCCAGGCCGCCGCCGCCAAGATGATCTCGCAGTCGAACCGCTATGCTCCGCATGACGAGCGCGGCGATTTCATCAAGGCGGTGATGCAGGTCGAGGGCGTGCCCTATGATCACGTCGCCCCCTGGCCCGGTTCGTCGGACCCGCTGTGCCGCTCGGTCATCACCTTCTGCTCGCCCACCAAGGGTCTGGTCACCGCCGATCCCACTTTCGAGCTGGCCGGGCGCACCGCCCAGTGGCTGGGCGCGCCGGTGAAGGCCGTGCCGCTGCTGCCCGACATGCGCCATGACGTGAAGGGCATGCTGGCCGCCAACCCCAACGCCGGGCTCTACTATATCTGCACGCCCAACAATCCGACCGGCACCATCACGCCGATCGAGGACATCGTGTGGCTGCTGGAAAACAAGCCCGCCGGTTCGATGGTGCTGGTCGATGAGGCCTACACCCATTTTGCGGGCGTGCCCGTCGCCTCGAAGCTGACGATGAAGTACCCCGACCTGATCGTGATGCGCACCTTCTCGAAGATCTTCGGCATGGCCGGGATGCGCATGGGTTTCATCATGACCCAGCCCGCCAACATCGAGAAGATGATGCGTTACGACGGCGGCATGCAGTCGGGCGCCCTGCCGCTGCCTTCGCTGGTCTGCGCCACGGCCAGCCTGACCGACGCGCAGGGCATCGCCAAGCGCAAGGCCGAGATGGAGCTGGCCCGTGCCTATGCGCTGGACGTGCTGAAGAAGAAGGGCATCAAGACGATGCCGACCCATGCCAACATGTTCATGATCGACTGGGGCAACAAGTCGGCCAAGGAGATGCAGACCAAGTTCCGCGCCCAGAGCGTGGAAATCGGCCGTAGCTGGCCGATCTGGCCCAATGTGTCGCGTCTGACCGTGGGTTCGATGGAGGACATGAAGAACTTTGCGCTGGCTTTGGACAAGGTGTGGGTCGCCTGATGTGACCTGACCCTTTTTGATAGCTGGTTACCGATGGTGGCCGCTTCCGTTCTCGGAGGCGGCCATTTTCGTGTCTGGGGTTTGGATGAAGGTAAGGGGAGCAAGAAGGATAAATGCGAGGGGGTTACCCCCTCGCGCTCCCGGACGTTCGGTGAGGGTGGTCTGCAGTGGAGGTCTCTGGAGTGATGGGCGGCGTGGGATGGGGAAATGCCTGCGGCGCTGTTTGTTGTTCTGGGCGTGCCCTTATGGCGCTTGCTTTGATCCACCAGCCAACGCGGCGCCGCAGGCAAGATTGAGAGGGCAAGTGCAGGTCACCCACCTCGCAGCGGCGGGGAGAGGCAATCAGAATGCCTGCGGCGCGTGGAGGCTTTGTTGCATGCGCCGCCAATGAGAAGGACCTGACGGAGCGGTAAAGCACGAGGATCGTGCACCACCACACCCTCTCGCCGGGAGACGGAATGGGAGCGCGAGGGGGTAACCCCCTCGCATCTTTCTTCTTCCTGAATCTGGAACCTCAAACCCGCACAACAAAAGGCGCCGCCGGTTTCCCGGCGACGCCTCCTCCCTCAACGGTAAAGGGTGTTAGAGGATTACCACTTGAAGCTGACGCGGCCGTAGTAGTAGCCGCCGTTGATGCCGTAGGGCGAGAAGGTCGGGTAGACGTTGCTGCCGTAGGAGCTGTTGCCCGAGGCCAGCTGGCCCGCGCGGATGGCTTCATAGTTGGTCTGAGTGGGGTAGTGGTTGGTCAGATTGTTGGCGCCCACCGTCAGCTTCACGTTCTTGACCAGGTCGTAGGCCAGTTCGAGGTCCGTGATGAAGGCCGGGGCGATGTGGATGCGGAAGTCGTTACCGGCGTAGTCGGTCGAGAGCAGGCCGGAGGCGGCGTAGAAGCTCTCACGCAGGTTGGCGCTGAACTTGCCCTTCTTCCAGAAGGCACCTGCCGTCGCGCGGAACTTGGGCGTGGTGTCTTCGAGGTTAGAGACGTCATACTTCGAAATCAGCGCCGAGGCGGTGGGGTTGGTCGTGCTCTGATACAGGGCCGAAGGCAGGGCCGCGATCTTGAGCACCTTGTTGTCGTTGTAGTTCATCGACAGCGACCAGTCGATATGACCCAGATCGCCCAGATCGCTGGCATAGGTGGCCATGAAGTCGACGCCGCGGGTGCGCATCTTCACGCCGTTGGCAAAGGTCTGGATCGCCACCGAGCCCGAGGTGTTGCGGGTGGCGGGCGTGGTGGCGGTGTTGGTCAGGATGTAGCTGGGAACGCCGTTCACCGCCGCGCCGACCGCATTGTACACGGCAGACTGGTTGTAGAGGTTGTAGAGATCCTGGCTGAAGGTGGCGACGCAGCCCGGAACCGTCGGGTTGGTGCCAGCGGCATTGTAGAGGTTGGCCGGGCAATACTGGCCGCGATAGCCATAGAAGCTCGACGAGACGATGATGCGGTCGCGGATCGTCGTCTGGTAGGCGTCGATGGTGATCGTCAGCTTGGGGGCCGGGTTGAAGACCAGACCGGCCGAGAAGCTGGTCGACTTTTCAGGCTTCAGGCCGCCAAAGCCCAGCGCCGCGGCGCCCGGCGAGTTGGCGGGCAGCACGCCGCTGATGCTGCTGGGGCCGACGTTCAGGCCCGAGTAGAAGGCTTCGGCCAGCGTCGGGGCGCGGAAGCCGGTCGACACGGTACCACGGACGGCGACGGCGGGGCTGAAGTCGTAACGGCTGGTCAGCTTGAAGACGGTGGTGTCGCCAAAGTCGCTGAAGTGCTCGTGGCGGACCGCGCCGTCGATCAGCCAGGACTTGACCGGCTTGATGCTGAGGTCGAGGTACTGGGCGAAGTTGTTGCGCTTGTGGTTGCCGGCGTCATTGGGCGTGTAGCCGAAGAAGGACTGCGCGCCGCTGCCGTAATAGGACGTCGGGTCGCCCGAGGCGATGGCGTAGGTCTCGCGGCGATATTCCAGACCGCCCGCGACGTTCAGGGGCCCTGCGAGGCCCAGGTCGAACGCATGGGTCAGGTCCAGCGTGGTGTCGAGCATCGTGGTCGAGAAGGTGCCGTCATGATAACGGCTGGGCGACACGCCGGTGGGCGAGAGGGCCGCGATCGAGATGTTGGCCGAGTCCACGGTGTAAACGCCGATCTCGTCCTTCGAATACTGGACGGCCAGATCGAAGGTGGTGTCCTTGACGGCGCCCTTGAAGCCACCGGTGACCTGATAGTCGGTTTCCTGGACCTCTTCCTTGGGCGAGAAGCCGGCGGGGAACACCAGCGTGCCGGTCGAACCGACGACGCGGTCGGGCGTGCGATAGTTTTCGTAAGCGCGGGCCACCTTGCGGCCGATGCTGCCGAAGCTGTAGGCCTCGAAACCGTCGAACTCATAACCGGCATTGTAGGAGACCGAGGTCTGCTTGACCTGCGGATCGCCCGAAATGCGGTTCACGTAAGGATAGCTGCCCGCGCCCGACAGGGCGGGATACTTCGAAAGGTTGCCCGCGGCGGTGGTGCTGGGGCCGAACACGCGCGGATCGACGTCGCCGCGGAAGCTGTAGTCCTTCGATTTGGTTTCCGCCGTCAGGTTCAGATAGGCGCCTTCGAAGGGCTCGATGCCGATGTTGCCGGTGTAGGTGAAGCTGCGGCCGCCCTGGTCGAAGTAATGGCCGCCCGTGACGCTGAGATCACCGCCATGGTTGGTCTTCTTCTGGATGAAGTTGATGACGCCCGCGATGGCATCCGTGCCATATTGCGCGGCTGCGCCGTCGGTCAGCACTTCGACGTGATCGACCGAATCCGGCATGATGAAGCTGATGTCAGGCGCAGCGCCACCGCCGTAGGGGCCGCCCGAAACGTTAACGTTGGCGCTGCCGTGGCGGCGGTGGCCGTTCACCAGGATCAGCGTGTGGTTGGGCGAGAGGCCGCGCAGTTTCATCGCGGGGCTCAGGGCTGCAAGATCGCTGCCGAAGGCCTGGGCCTGAATCTGGGGCAGGTTCTGCGCCAGGCTCTGGATCAGGTCGGGCGAACCGGTGCGCTTGAGCATCTCGCTGCCCATGATCTGGATCGGCGCCGGGCTGTCGGCGGCCTTCATGCCGGTGGTGCGGGTGCCGGTCACGATGATCGCGCCGCCATCATCGTCGCCAGCGGCGGGCGCGGCGGCCGGAGCAGGCGCAGGTGCGGCAGCAGCCATGGCGGGCAGGGCATAAGCCCCGGCAATCACCAGTGCCAGCATGGACGTCGTTGTCTTGTTCATAAAGCCCCCTTTTCTTTGCGAAACAGAGCGCTTTCAGTCATCCCCGAGTATTCATGATCCCCGGATGCTTCAGAGCTTGCGGATGGCCTTGATAAGGTTTTCCTGCTCTGCCCCGAGCACCGTTATTCTTGTGTCTTCAATGCCTTCGCCCCGAAAGCTTTCGTCATGCCATCGAGAGCCAGCAGCCGAACGCCCCCGAAAGCGGAGACGATGGCGGCCTGTTTTCTTGAGGGGGAGTTGAAGTCGCTGCCGGCAACCTTGCCTGAAACGGTGATGACGCCGGTCCGAAGATCCGCGTCCTTCATCCGTTTCGGGTGAAGGAATACTGGCAAGCCGGGCCCTTGGGCGCCGACCATATCAAATGGCGACCCTTGCTTGTGCAAAGCTGTACACTCGTCCCTGAATAATTTTGCGTCATTCCCTTGGGGGATTGGCGCAATTGACTGTCCTTCGATGCTGCAAAGAAGCCATGAAATGCCGCGTCACGGCATGGGGCATTTTACCACTATGGGAAGTAAGCTGTTGCTGAGGGGCAACACTATGCTTTTTCTATGCTTCTTGAGCGGTTTTTGGAGCGTGCGCGGCGGCGCGCTGGCGATGACTATTGTGCTGATTTGGTAACGAAGTTTTTCGCAGTGATGGTGATGCGGTTATGACAGGGGCGATGGCCCACCCGGCTGGGCAAAGGGGGAGGGTGTTTGCCCCATGCACTCCACCTTGATGGCGCCAAGCGGAAAACCTCCCGAAAACCGTCCTGTTTCCGCACAGGGCAGCACCGCCTTGCCATGCTGTCGAAGGCGTAAAACGCTTTGCCAAGCGGCCACGCGGCTCCTATCGCGCCGCTTCCGGTTTCAATCAGGACGCACGATGACCAGCCCGCATACGCCCGCCCGCTATCGCCCCGATATCGACGGGCTGCGCGCGGTGGCGGTCGGTTCGGTGATCGCCTTCCATGCCTTCTTCCGCCAGCATTTCGGCGGTTTTGTCGGCGTCGACATCTTCTTCGTCATTTCCGGCTACCTCATCACCGGCATTTTGCTGCGCGAGCTGGAAGAGGATCGCTTCAGCTTCGCCCGCTTCTATGCGCGGCGCGTCAGGCGCATCTATCCCGCGCTGGTGGTCATGATGGGCGCGGTGCTGGGCTTCGGCTGGCTGGAACTGTTCGACGCCGATTTCCACCGGCTGGCGCTGCATGTAGCGGCCAGCGCGGGCTTTGTCGTCAACCTGGTGCTGTACCGCGAGGCCGGCTATTTCGACACCGCCTCTGACGCCAAGCCGCTGCTTCATCTGTGGAGCCTTGGTGTCGAGGAGCAGTTCTACATCCTCTGGCCGGTGCTGCTGCTGATCGCGCATCGCATCGGGCGTCGGCTGGGCAAAAGCATCCTGTGGTGGGTGCTGGGCGCGCTGATGCTGGCCAGCTTCACCCATGCGGTGCTGCTGATGCGGCACGATATCTCCGCCGCCTTCTATTGGCCGAGCGCGCGCGGCTGGGAGCTGCTGGCGGGTGCTGCTTTGGCCTTGCTGCATCGGCGCGAAAACGCCCACCAACCCGGCACAGCCCTTGCCACGGCGCTTGGGGCTGGTGGTCTGGGGCTGATCGTCGCCAGCCTGATCGTCGTCACCGCCGAAAAGCCCTTTCCCGGCTGGAACGCTCTGCCTGCGGTGGCGGGGGCAGTGCTGCTGATCGCCGCCGGGCCGCTGGGCTGGGTCAACCGCTTTGTGCTGGGCCTGCCGCCGATGCGCTGGGTGGGGCAGATCAGCTATCCGCTCTATCTGTGGCACTGGCCGCTGCTGGCCTATGCCGCCATCGCCGGTTTCGACAACGTGACGGCGCGCGCCATCGCCATGGCCGCCGCCGTGCTGCTGGCCTGGCTGACGATGGCGCTGGTGGAGGAGAAGCTGCGCTTTGGCGGGCGCTCCGGCGCGAAGCTGTGGGGGCTGGTGGTTGCCATGGCGGCGCTGGGGCTGTTCGGCCTCTGGGCGTGGCACAAGCCGCTGCCCTCCTACACCGCCGGGCGTGCGGCGGCCTTTGCGCGCCAGCTCAACTGGCAGACGCCGGTGGGCAGTGCCGCGCAAAAAGCCGACTGCTATCGCCTGATGCCCGATCGCGTCGGGCTGGCGCATCCCGTACAGAATGATTTCTGCTATCTGCTGCATGATGGCCCGCCCGATGTGGCGATGATCGGCGACTCGCTCAACCTCAGCCTGTTTCCCGGCATGGCGCATGTCACACGGCACAATCTGCTGCTCGCCTCGGCCAGCGAGGCGGCGCCTTTCTACGATGCGCGCACCACCGACATGCCCGACCGCAGCCGGCTGGGCAATTATCGCCTGACCAATCAGGCGCTGGACTATGCCATCCATACGCGCTCGGTGCGGGTGGTGCTGCTCTCTTACCTCAATGCCGACCGACTGTTCTCGCCGGGCTCGGGCCATTACATTCAGGATATGCGCGGCACGGAGGACACCGACGTCAATGGCGGCGAGAATGTCGAGGTGCCCGCCGATCCTGCCGTCGACGGCCCGGCCACGATGGAGGTGGCGATGCGCCGCACTTTGAACCGGCTGGCGCTGGCGCATAAGAAAGTGATCTTTCTGCTCTCCAACCGGCGGCTGAGCTTCAATCCGGCGACCTGCCTCGACAGTCTGCGCCCGGTCCATGCCGCCATGGGCAACCGCCCCTGCGCCGTGCCCGAGAATGACGAGAACGCCCGCCACCGTCAGGCCTTTGTCGAGCGGGTGAGCAAGGTGGTGAAGGCCTATCCCAGCGTGTCGCTGTTCGATGTCTCGGCGCCGCTGTGTCAGGGTGGGCTATGCTATGCGATGCGCGACGGGCATATGCTCTATCGCGACGATCTGCATGTGTCCGAGGATGGCGCGACGTTGATCGCGCCCTCGCTTGAGGCGGCCATCGACGCGGCGTTAAAGCACTAGACTTGCGTCAAACACCCCAGCGCAGGATATGAGGTTACACCCTAAGTCTTAACGCTTGTCCGGGGGAGCCTTCATGCTGCATATCGCCAATCGACTGGCCCAATTGGGGATCACTTTGCCCGATCTCACCGCGCCGGTGGCCAATTATGTGCCTTTCGTGCGCTCGGGGCGGATCGTGCAGATCTCCGGGCAATTGGCGCGTTCGGGCGAGACGATCATCAAGGGCAGGGTGGGCGTCGATCTCACGCTGGAGCAGGGGCAGGCCGCCGCGCGGCTTTGCGCGATCAATCTGCTGGCCCAGTTCCGCGCGGCCTGTGGCGGCGATCTCGACCGGGTGGTGCGGGTGATGCGGCTGGGCGGCTATGTGCAGGTGGGGCCGGAGTTCGACGCGATTCCCTCGGTCATCAACGGCGCCTCGGATCTGATGGTCGATGTCTTCGGCGACAAGGGGCGCCATGCCCGCAGCGCCATCGGTGTCTATCGCCTGCCGCTGGGCGTCGCCGTCGAGGTCGATGCCATGATCGAAGTCGCCTGAAAGGACCGCCCATGACCAACCGCCGGGACTTTCTGCTGCAGGCCGGGGCGATGGGCGCGGCGGCTCTGGCCGGGCCGATGCCTGCTTATGCGGCGCCTGATGATTGGGCCGCGATGGAGCGCCAGATGGCAGCGCTCTACACCGTGGACCGCAAACTCATCAATTTCGACGCGGCCTATTATGGCGCGATGACACACCCGGTCGATGCCGCCTATCGCGAGAAGATCGACTGGGTGAACCGCTACAACTCCACCTTCCTGCGCGATGGCGTGCCCGGCGCCCCGCGCGATGTGGAGCTGGCCAAATCGAGCGATGCGGTGGCGAAACTCATCGGTGCCCAGCCCGACGAGGTGGCGTTGGCTGGCGGCGGCACCGAGGCGCTCTATGCGCTGATCGCCAACTACCGGCGGGTCTTGCCGGGCGATGCGGTGATCTATGCCGATGTCGATTACGACGAAATGCAATATGCCATGGACTATCTGGGGCAGAGCAGGGGCGCTCAGGTGGTGCGCTTCTCCATCCCTGAGCCGCATACGCGCGCCAACATCCTGGCCGCCTATGAGAAGGTGTTGAAGGAGACGCCGCGCGCGAAGCTGTTGCTGGTCACCCATGTCTCGAACCGCAACGGGCTGATCCCGCCGGTGGCCGAGATCGTCGCCATGGCCAAAGCGCGGGGTGTGGATGTCATCCTCGATTCCGCTCAGGCGGTGGGGCAGATGCCCTTCGATGTGACGGCGACCGGCGCGGATTTCATCGGCTTCTCGCTTCACAAATGGCTCGGCGCGCCCTTGGGCGTGGGCGGTATCTACATCGCCAAGGCGCGGCAGGGCGATATTGCGCCCTGGCTGGGCAACCGCATCCATCCCGCCGACGATATCCGTGCCCGCCTGCCCACCGGCACGGTGGATTTCGCGGCGCGCTTAACCATCCCCACCGCCATCGAGGTGCTCGGCCAGATCGACATCGAGCGCAAATATGGCTTCCTCAAACATCTGCGCAACCGTTGGGTCGATCGCGTGCGGGGCATTCCCGGCCTGACGCTGATGCTGCCGGATGAGCCCGGCAATTACGGCGCGATCAGTGCCTTCCGCCTGCCCGGCATGACGACCATCGATCAGGCCAAACGCGCCCAGCAGGTTTTCGTGCAAAAGCATGGGCTTCTGGTGGTAGCCAAGGCGGGGCTGGCGGCCGGGCCGGGGCTGCGGGTCACGCCTGCCTTGTTCAACACCGCGACGGAGATCGACCGGCTTATCACGGCGATTCACGCGGAAAAGGGGATGTTTGCCTGATAAGAACCGGGATGCGGCCTTGGTCTCATGCGTCGAACCGCTCTGGACGATTCGCATCGGATGCACTATATACCGCTCGGTATGGAAACCATCGAAGACAGCGTCGTGACGATTGAGTCGGTTGCTCCCACCCGTGGGCGCCCGCGTCAGTTTTGCCCGGATCAGGCGCTGACGGCGGCGCTGCAGGTGTTCTGGGCGCGCGGTTACGAAGGCGCCTCGATGGCCGAACTGACCGAGGCGATGGGCATCACCAAGCCCAGCCTCTATGCCTGCTTTGGCAATAAGGAAGCCCTGTTTTGCAAGGCGCTCGACCTCTATGAGCGCGACAAGATGGCCTATGTGCAAAAGGCGCTCGAGGCGCCCAGCGCCAAGGGCGTGGCCGAACAGTTCCTGCGCGGCGCGCTGGCGCTGCAGACCGGCACCACCGATCCGCGCTGCTGCCTTGGCGTGATCAGCGCCGTGGCCTGCACGACTCAGGCCGACTCGATCAAGCATGAGGTCATGGCGCGTCAGGCATCGTCCAATCAGGCGATCATCGATCGGTTCCGCCGCGCCAAGGCCGATGGCGACCTGCCCGAGGGTGTCGAGCCCGAGGCGCTGCAGTCCTATATGTCCGCCGTGCTTCAGGGCATGGGTGTGCAGGCCAGCTCGGGCGCCAGCCCGCAGAAGCTGGCGCAGCTGGTGGAAACCACGCTGGCGCTGTGGCCGGGCCGCTGATTTTCAGCGCTTTCGCAGCATTCTGAAAAGGGCGGGGCGGTTTCGCCGTCCTGTCACCATCCTTATGTATGATCCCGATGGGCGGGCGGATGCGCTATGCATCTGGTCATGTTCTACCCCATCTGAACCTTTCCTGAAAAATTACCAATCGGTATAGAAATGCGGTTGACGGTTGCGATGCAGCATTCTATACCGCTTGGTATTGAAGGCGCCGGGGCCACTCAGACCCCCCGCTGAAGCGCAGGACCATCCCCCCGTCCCGTCCTGCTGCCCCGACGTCTTCATGTCCGCGATGCCATGCAGGATGGCATCGTTCGCGGCCCACCCTGCCTTGCCCTCCTACCCATAGGGGCATTGCAGAGAGCGTGGCCGACACCGGTTCCCGTCCGGCGGCGCGCCAGCCACCCCCGAAGGCGCCCGCCGGATGGGGGCCGGTTCAAACAGGGTTGAGAGTTCTGTCCTTGCGGTTGGCGGCATGCCGGCGCTGGGCTCGTTTGTGTCTTTGGACGCAATGCGGGCGCTGGCGCTTTCGTGCGCCCGCAGCAAGGACAGGGCTCCCGATGCTGTCCCCGTTTCAAATTTTCTCGAGTCCGACAGACAGCCGGAGTTTCCTCATGGATATGCAAACCACCCTCAAGACTCGCGCCGAAGCCGAGGCGGCGGCGGAAACCCGGGCGCCCCGGCAGTTTTCCACCCGCAATCTGGCAATCGGCGCCATGGCGCTCGCCTTTGTCGCCGGTATCGGCTGGCAGGCGCTGCACCGCCCGGCGCAGGCCACCATCGCCCCCGAAGTGGTCCTTGGTGTCGCCACGCCGCTCGCCAGCCAGGTGGTGCAGTGGGACGACTATGTCGGCCGCTTCGCCCCCAGCCAGAGCGTCGAGGTGCGCCCCCGCGTTGCCGGGCAGATCACCGCGCTTCACTTCCATGACGGCGATCTGGTCCAGAAGGGTCAGCTCCTCTTCACCATCGACCAGCGCCCCTATCAGGCCGCTCTGGCCGAGGCGCAGGCCAATGTCGCCAGCGCGGCCAGTGCCCTTGCTCTGGCCAAGTCCGATTACGCCCGCGTCGGCCGCCTGACGGGCGACGAGGCGGTTTCGGCGGGCGAAGTCGACAGCCTGCGTTCGCGCATGCAGTCGGCGCAGGCCGCTCTGGCCGCCGCTCAGGCCCGCGCCCGCCAGCGCGCCCTGGACATGGAGTGGACCCAGGTGCGCGCGCCGATCTCGGGCCGCATTTCGGACCGCCGCGTCGATGTCGGCAATCTGGTCGCGGCGGGTGAGGGGGCCAATGCCTCGCTGCTCACCACGATCAATGCGCTCAACCCGATCTATTACACCTTTGATTCGTCCGAGGCGCTCTACCTCAAGGCCCAGCGCGATCGCGCCAAGAATGGCCAGGCCCCCGAGGTGGAGATCAAGCTGCAGGACGAATCCGGCTACAACTGGAAGGGCCGTCTGGACTTCACCGACAACGGGCTCGACCCGCATTCGGGCACGATCCGTGGCCGCGCCATCATCGACAACCCCAAGCTGTTCCTCTCGCCCGGCATGTTCGGCAACATGCGCCTGTCGAACGGTGGCACCGTTGAGGCGCTGATGGTGCCTGACGAGGCGATCCAGTCCGATCAGGCCCGCAAGACGGTGCTGGTCGTCGGCAAGGACGGCACCGTCGCCGCCAAGCCGGTGGAACTGGGCCCTGTGGTGCGCGGCCTGCGGATCATCCGCGGCGGGCTGCTGCCGACCGACAAGGTGGTCGTGACCAACTTCCAGGCAGCGATGCCCGGCGCCAAGGTCTCGGTCCACAATGAGCCGATCAAGCCCGAGCCCGTGCCCACCGACGCCGGCATTTCGGCGCCCGTGGCGGCTCAAGCCACGCTGGCCCGCTAAAAACTCTCTCTCACGGGACACCCCCCTCCCATGCGACTATCCCGCTTTTTCATCGACAGGCCGATCTTCGCCGCCGTCATCGCCGTGGTCATCATGGTGGTGGGCGCGCTGGCTTTCGTCAGCCTGCCGATCAGCCAATATCCCAACATCGTGCCCCCCACGGTGACGGTCGCCGCCCAATATCCGGGCGCTTCGGCTGAAACCGTGGCCAATACGGTCGCCTCGCCCATCGAGCAGGAGATCAACGGCGTCGACAACATGCTCTATATGAGCAGCCAGTCGACCGGCGACGGCAAGGTGACCATCACCGTCACCTTCAAGGTCGGCACCGATCTCGATACCGCTCAGGTGCTGGTGCAGAACCGTGTTGCCGTGGCCGTGCCGCGTCTGCCCGAAGAGGTGCAGCGCCTTGGCGTCGTGACGCGCAAGACCACGCCGGACTTCCTGATGGTGGTCAACCTGCAGTCGCCCGACGGCAGCCTGAACCGCGACTATCTGTCGAACTATGCCCTCACGCAGGTCAAGGACCGCCTCGCGCGTCTTGATGGCGTGGGTGACATCAACCTGTTCGGCTCGCGGGATTATGGCATGCGTATCTGGATCGATCCGGGCCGCGCTGCCGCGCTGAACCTGACCGCTGGTGAGATCGTCTCGGCTCTGCGTGCGCAGAACGTGCAGGTGTCGTCCGGCGCTCTGGGTCAGCCGCCAGCCAACCACGGCGATGCCTTCCAGCTTGGCGTGGAAATGCAAGGCCGCCTGACCGAGCCTCAGCAGTTCGCCGATATCGTCATCCGTACCGATGCCGATGGCCATCAGGTGCGCGTGCGCGATGTGGCGCGCGTCGAGCTGGGCGCTCAGGACTACAACATCAACACCTATCTCTCGAACAAGCCCACCGTGGTGATCGCGGTGATGCAGCGTCCGGGCTCGAACGCTCTGGAAGCTGCCGCCAAGGTCAAGCATGAGATGGACACCATCTCCAAGTCCTTCCCCAAGGGCATGGAATATTCGGTGATCTACAATCCCACCGAATTCATCAGCCAGTCGATCGACGCCGTGTACCACACGCTGTTCGAGGCCGTGGTGCTGGTGGTGCTGGTGATCCTGATCTTCCTGCAGAACTGGCGCGCGGCGATCATCCCGATCATCGCCATTCCGGTCTCGCTGGTGGGTTCTTCCGTGGTGCTGCTGGCGCTGGGCTATTCGCTCAACAACCTGTCGCTGTTCGGATTGGTGCTAGCCATCGGC
>Ga0116227_10008546_pt1 | contig 19225 bp, 18 predicted proteins | sample S1TSphgellanicum_FD_89693 | JGI IMG/M metagenome (GOLD analysis project Ga0116227, IMG submission 89693) | Host-associated microbial communities from peat moss isolated from Minnesota, USA - S1T2_Fb - Sphagnum magellanicum MG | ecosystem: Host-associated > Plants > Peat moss > Unclassified... | reverse complement strand
TGGATCAGACATCTTGGCTGTCTAGGAACAGCACAGTACTGAGGTTTTCATCAGGGAACATGGATGTACCTTAGCATAGCATTCATAAGGTATGCAGCCTTCTATTTCTGTTCCAATGTACAACCCATATCCAAGTAGTATTCAGAGTTATGCTAGCCTGATTAAGTCCAATGTTGCTTTACTATAAGAATCCATGGTTTCATAACTTCAGTTATCCAGTTTAAAGTCAAATTTCAGCTCTGTTCACTACAGAGACAAAGCTCAATATGATGATTCACTTCCAACATACTTCTCAATTCAGATGTCAATTGCATTGGGAAAATTGACAATTTCCTTCTCAAGATAGTTCAGCAACAAATTGCATGATCTTTTTTACCTCTTGTTTCCGAGAGAGGTGTAAAGGTTTAGCAACAACCAGTGTGTTTTCAGAAAAAGTTCTAAACAAATGTGTAAACCATCATTTGCCTATGATTGGAATCTGCTCGTGGATCCATTGCAACTACTTTTCATTAAACTAACAAAACATGAAGGTGCTAGTCTTGGTGTTGAGCATCCGCTGGGCTCTTGAAGTGCCCACAATCCGCTCCAACTATATGACAACCATGCATGTAACAAAGCCAGCAGTTAGATTTAGGATCAGTGAAAGCAGAGTTGGAACAGAACATTCATGAAGTAACACTGATTATTGGTTGCAAAAAACTCGTTTCAGGTGTGCACATCTTTGGCAAAATATAGAACCAATAGAAGCAGTATGGCAGAATCTTTGAACTAGTGCCCTACTGAACTCATCATAGACTTGCCCTCGCAGATGTACAATGAAGACGACATGTATCAAGTACCTGTAAATTATCAAATTTGGAGAAAAGAACTGTGCAGGATGGATTCTCCACTCCCTCCAATAAATTTGAAATCTGTGAAACCAGCACCAACATAACAGGATGTCATGTTCCATATCATGAGGACATTAATTCAGCGCTAAAGTGCACTTTCAGAGTACAGTAACAATTGCAGAACTCAGCACAATATACAACCAAAAACCCAGAGATGGAAGAAACAAACAAAACCCAACACAGCCCAACAAGCAGAGAAAACAAGCAGAAGACAAGCAGATTAGGCATGAAGAAAAAGAAAACAGTTCTTTTTGTGAGTTCAAATACCAAGGGATAATACCTCTGCATAAAATTGGGGATGGTTGGGTAGTGAATAGAACATGAGGTTGCATATGCCCCTAATCTGCAATCAAAATCCAAAATAAAATTAAGAAACTGAAGGTCACTCCAAATCTAGTAAGTCTGTATTTGTTAAGTTTGATGCACAACTTTCTGTCAGTGCAATCAATCATATGCTTCTAGCACAGAAGCTAACATCATACTAGGAGATTGATGATGAAACTCCACAACACTTCGAAGGTTAAATGACAAGATGAGTGTGGTCATAACATTATGATTCTCACTCACAATATGTCAGACCATCACTTTCATCATACATAGCAGTGATGGCTGGCAGGACTCCCCACTGACTTCATCCACAGAGGATATAGATTTGTAAATAATAAGCCACCCAAAATTTCAGGCAAACCATCATATACACCTGCCTGCTGAGTTTCTGTTGCATTCCAGAAGTAATAGAAAGACTCAGTAATGACTTTGTCCAGCACTCTAGACACATAGCTAATCAGAAGTCAATAGTACCCTCATTCACGCTGCAACAAAATTGTGACAGTATGCTTGATTTCATTTTAGCTTGTCACAGTACAAGCAAGCATCTACACCTAAATGGACCTCCTGCACCCTAAACATGTACTTCAGCACACCACCAGTGACTACTTTGATGCTCAACATACAAAAAACACAGAAGCTGACATCACAAAATTACAAATCCCACTGAATTCTCTTTCTTGACAGATGGTTTGCCAAAAATGACATTACATGCAAGTTAAGAAGCATCCAACCGTTCTGTTTTGTTCCTGTCTTGAAATAACTCTTGCAATCAAAAAGCATAAGATGAACTCCCCCTCTAACAGGTGGATTGAGGCATAAGGAAACTAGGGCTTTCAGACCAAAGCTGACAGCATTTATGTTTATAAGATAAAAGATAGGAGGCACCTTATAGCGGTGGTAGAAATGTGCACGTTCAGTGTAAAGCATAATACGGCGCTTTCCATGATAAAACCATGATCGTCCCCGTGAAATGTCACTCTGCTTTGTGTACCTTCACATAATTTTTTTCAAATTCCACTTTTACTTACATTTCAGAAATCCTTACTTACAGGTCTCACTGCATGAAGACAGATAATGTTATTGTTCTCTTGTATATGTGGCAACACACTTCACTTGGTGTGTAGATGGAGGAGGTGAAGATGACTTACTCTCCCAGAAGGCAAAAAGACGAGTTTTGAGCCTTAAGATAGTTTCGAAGCCGAACGAAGTCAAAATAAGATCTCACAAATAGCAATATTCCACCCTGAAAAAAAAAAGTGCCAATTTCCTCATGACAACTCCATTGAATCATTGCATTAAATTACCAATACTGGGTAGAGAGAGCCATTAATAACTAGTGATTTCGTCAGAGAAAAACTACTGCAAAATCAACCAAAGGTCCACTGCATGACTGAGGGTCCACAGGTCCTGCCAAAAAGAATGATACTTAATGGAGAAAGAAGTGAGAACAGGGATTATCACTTCAGAACACTGCTTGATGAAATCAAAGAAAATAAGAAGAGAACATAGGCCACAAACCTGCAAAGTGTCTTTTATCCGAGGAAAAATCTGCAGCAAGCATGACCAACAGGAGTATCTGTTATCAAGGTAGAACATGCCTTACTGACTAAAATTATTTATCTATGAGATGGCAGAGGAAAATTCCACATTAACATTTGAAGGTAACCATTGTGTCAGTTCCAGCAAAACCAAAACCAGCACAAGAATGTCTGTGGTCATAACCTTGTGAATGTCAGCCACAAAGTATCAAACCATCAGCTTCATCATGAATAGCAGTGATTAGCTGCCATGACTCCCCACTGGGTTTATCAACCTCTGACAATCCATGTACAAATAATTTGCTTGAACTTTCTGGCAAAGGATTATAAAAAGTCTGTATGCTGTGTTACTGTTGCATTTCCAGAAGCCATGGGAAAATCTATCATATTGACTAGCACCTGAGAGACGTAGCTGAATAAAAAAGTCAATAGCACGCTGCTACAAGGTTGTGAGCATAAGCTTCATATCAATTTAGCCTGCCCTGTACAATCAAGCATCAAAGCCTACTGCATACAGAGGCCTACAGAGAGGGTAGTCATTAAGCCCCCTATGCCCTGAGCACATCCTTCAAGATCATATACGTACAGGCTAAAAGGTGAAAGCTTTAAACAGGGATATGTGCAAACATCAGACACCTTGGAGACCTATCAGTATTACTACTAATTGAAAAGTACTAAAGCATGAGATTCTTCCAAGACTTCATCCAGTATTGTCAATGTCTTCAAATCAGTGGCTCTATGCAATAGTGAAGCAAGAGCCACTGATTTGAAGACATTTTTCAGCCTCTTTGATGTTGTTCCATTGTTTGCTGTAGATGTACACTGTACCTGTGTTGTGAAGAACTCAAATCGAGCATCATCAACCTCCGTGATTGCCTGACATTCAACCCTCTCATACACCTGCCACCAATTCCTATTTTATCAGTGGAGAAAACCTACAGTGTAACCACATGGGCAATCCTAGAAGCAGCAGCAAACCCATGTATAGACTCTTCTAGAGGATAAACCTAACTGCCTATTGCATGCTTCAGCAGCAAATGGAGGAAATTACATAAGACAATAACCTGGCGAACTTGAAGTACTACTTTTGACAGTACACCAGTGTACTCACATCGCAGCTTCACCTGACATATCAACACCCACAAAAGCATTAACAAAAAAAGATAGCAACAGCAAGAAGAAACCCCACTTGTGACTTTTTCACAAGGCTTCATGTTTTCAATTCATTATCTCTTGTTTAGAACTGAACTTGAAAAGCAAAAAACTAGACAATTCCCTTTGCACTTCCCATGAGCATCATATAGTTTACAGCCTCCTTGCCATATATCACCTCCTCATTGTCTGAGCTGCATTCTGGATGCAAATGAATTCTCCCTAACTTACTTTCAATCATTCTTCTTTTCTCCCCTTTAGGCCAGAAAATGTTGCTATTTGGCATTCTCTACTTGCCTCTTCAGAGTTGTAAGTTATCTTTCTTGTTTTGTTCCTTCTAAAGTGAGGTGACCAGCCAATTATGAGTTCAAAATTGGGGTTCAGAACAAGGAATGTGTATCCATCCCTCCTCATCTGCTCCTAATGTGTCTTGAGGAAAACCTTCAGACCAATCTTCCAACAAGGGAAATTCCAGAAGTGGAATGTTGGTACAAACCTTGCTTGCATGATTGACACAAGTGCGTGAAAACAGAGCATTCACACCTTCACATCCAACCAGTTCCCTCCTGAAATTAGAAATCTTGACTTTGTAATGTAGCTATCAGCAACAAGGCCACAGATGTCCGTTGTAAAATGGTTGTACATGATAAAAGCTTGCACCTGCATCTGGGAATGCAGAGAGAACGATGGTCTGGCGGTAGTGACGTGCATGACCATTGAGGTACCTGGGACCATCAGCTCTGATATAAGCTCTGCAAAGTTATATCAATAAAAGACACTTCTGGTCTGTTTCAATTAAGGGTATTTCTGAACAGAACATTCACTTCTGAGCAGCTTAAGTATGAGATGAGGAGCTCCTACTAACCATAAGCACAATGTGGTGACTAACTTTGCAGTGATTCTAGAGTACACATTCAAAGAACATACCATTCACGGATTCGCATGAAATCCGTTCCATGCTGATTAGTAGGTATGCGGTTCAGATGTTCAAAGACCGTCAGCACATGGGACCAGTTCTGCCACATTATTTCCACATGCCCATTCTCTATCAGGGAAAATTGACTTGCTTGACAGGGAAAATTAAAATAGAGGAATTAAAAAAGAGAACAAACACAAAAAGCTTATTTTATGTCAGAAGAATGTCTCTGTGTTCCAAATAAAGAATACACCAAAAGATGGGACAGACCTGCATAAGTATAACATCGGCATAGTCCAGCACAGCAATCTACAAACAAAGAAAGCTTAAGCTTGTCAGCGAAAAGAAAAATGCAGATTGGGACATCTATGAAAGAAGTGCAAGAACAAATGGCAGACTCCAGGTTGGACCCAAATGGCATCCCTAAGCCTCAACACTAGAAACTCTGTAGACTAGCTCACCTCAATGGATGTAAGAAAGTCTGTGTCCTTCTCTTCCTTCTTCGCAGTTTCTGCTTCATTGATTAGCTACAGAAACCACAATTAATAGTGAGGCAAAGAAAGCATAATCTGCATTTTTGCCTTCATGACCAGAACTATGGTAAGCAAACGATCCTGACTTTCCACCATTATACAACTATCAAAATTATCACCACTATCTCTCAACTCTTTGTCTTCTTCCCACAACATGATGCATCTAAATCACTCCACCTCTTTAACAGCATATTTTGCACTACTTGCACAGGTGAAAAGTATGAGTAGACTTTGCAAAAAGCCTTACTGTAACAAGCCCAATTGGTGATGAAATAATGATATCTGAGGAATAGAATTCACTGTAAAGCTTTATGCTCTTTCTGCTCAAGTACACCAAACAACAAAAACAAATCAAGAGTCAGTTACAGAAATGGACTTGCAATTGAGAGAGAGCATTGTCAATGACTTCATATTCTGGATATAAAATAATTGACAATATAAGTGACATCAATTAATTATCACCACTATCAGTAATCTTGACAACATAATACTAGTGTCAAATGTCAATGATTTCACCTTGTAAACTTTAGTCCAATACGAAAGTGATCATCATTATTTCCACTGAAAAGAGCACGGAAATCTGCAGGCTTCCCGCCTTTAAACCCTTCACTAATGTCCTTGTCTCTTTTGGTTGGAGGGTCAGCCTCAACCTCTTGGTTGGTCTCTTCTTCATCACCTTCTGCACCAAAGTCATCAAAGAATCTGCCCTTGTGCTCAATGTCCACCTGCCAATAGACAGATGATGTTTACTCAAAGGCTAAAAACATCCACCGCCTGCCCTACTTCATTTGTGTTACTATATTACCAGTAGAGATAGGAGAAAGATTACAAATCAAGTGACTTCACATGTGCACTGAAACAAGACAGTGACAGGTGGAGCTAAATCACATATTAGACAATGCATGGGTAGATGGGAAGAGAATATTTACTGTCTGAGAGGAAGGAGCAAGCTCTATTAATCGCTTCACAAACTTTAATGCAGTGCTTCTTAATGGTAACAATACGAGAACCTGTTGGGCAGCACAATGATATCCAGCAGCATGACCACACTTCCAAATGAGATTCAGTGAACTTTGAAACAATTGAGCCAATCAAAAAGGCAGCTTTATGTACTTCACACTCTGTTCACCTACCCAACCAACCCCTGAATTAAACTGTGAGAATGTGTGTAGAAATCAATACTCAGGATATTGATAGTAATCCAATGGTTCCAAGTAGTTAACCTTGGGTCGTGTGAATCCCTGATCTCGGGGTGGGTCAATTACATCTCTAGATTTTCCTCCAAGCTCATTGGCATGCTGGTGTTGCAATTTCTCATTGTTCCGGGAGACAAGATCTCTTGTCTTGAGTATATGGTTTAGCTGATACCCATGACCAACAGACATTTTGTCAGATAAAAGGAGGAAGCATATCTAGGAGATTGCAATGAAAACTCCACAACAGCAGCACTTTGACAGTAACTGTTGCGTCAGTTCCATCAAAACCAAAACAAACAAAACAAGAATGAGTGTGGTCATAACCTTCATGAGTGTCATTCAATAGAATGAGACCATCACCTTCATCATGAATAGCAGTGACTATGTGACATGACCACCCAACGACTTCTTAAGCTCCTGACAGTGGGTGTAGAAATGTATATAACAATCACTCAAAATCTAAGAGAGTCACTTAGACAAAAAAGCCTGTCCTGAGTTTCCTATGCATTTCCAGAAGCAACAGGAAGACTTGGTCATGATATCAGCTAGCACAAGATAAAAAGAGGAAAAATGTATATGTGAAGCAATCAGATCTAGTCTTGGGAAACCATGTTTTGGTCATGCTAATAGGATCCAACTGCAGTGTCCAGTGCTGCATACGAAACTCACAATATGAAGTATGTAGGCATCCATTGCACTTTCATGTTCCTGACCTGCCCCTGCTGAATCTTGAGAACCGTATCGTCTTGAATGCAGGATGTCTGCATAGCTGTTGCCTGATCATGCACACATCAGTGATAGACAAGATTCGATTAATCACCAATGCAAAACTGTGACTGCCTGCTCAAAAGAATAATTTTCTCCTCAACCTCCTCAAGAATATGTAAATTTATCCTCAGAAAAAGCTAAGGAAGCATTACAGGTTCTCCTCAACGTTGTTTTTCAGAACTTAAAACTGGTCAACAAAATGTGCCAATGACCAGGAAGATATCACAGGTAGGGAGGTCTTACAAAATGAAAAGAATTGAGCTTGCTGCTCTGATCTGAAGTCCCCATATTGCATGTGGCCATGACACCCCTGCCAATGCTTCCATAGCCTTGCCTTCACTCCACAGCTGCCTAAAGTCTTCTCTTCCTGGAGATGGTAATTGCCAACAGAATGAGAGTACTGAAAAACCCTCACATCAGAGTGTATCAACAAGTCATACATTTTGAATGCAAGCAGCTCAAGGACACAATACCTAGATTTTCATGAAAAATGTGCAAGTGCATCCCAACTACAAACTTGAAAGTTGACTCAATAGTGTAGTTATATGCATCCACCTTAGGCAATTCAAACATATTGGAAACCCATTTGCTTTGAGGGAACCCAGCTGCGGCAACTTCTAACTTGAACTTTGCCTTTGCCTCCAGTAGTTTCACAATCTCCTCCTTGGTCAGCTCATGCTCAAGATGCACCTTGAATGGGCTGGTGTGCAGATTTGAATAAAGTCAACCCTCTTCTTCCATAGAACAAAGCCAAAAACCCTCCTCCTCAAACCCATGATACAAAATACTACTATGGACTAACACCAGGAGGACTACCACCACAAAAAACCTAGTCAGCAGCTATGTAGCATCCCCACATTATTACATAAAGTCACACCAAAATGAGTAAAAGAAGGATAACGATTGAAAAGACGTCTTACTCAGTAGATGCACCTGTGCTGCCCATCCTGGCCAGCATGTCAGGATTATCAGCATCCTCCTCACTCATTTGTAGCTCCACTTCCTCTTCATGCACCTCCTCCTCACTTGCATCAACCAATGAACCATCTTTCTCTTCCAATTCACCATTCCTGGCATCTTGCAGCCCATCCACCACTCCATTCCTCACCTCCTCAAATTCCATGGCTTCAGCATCCTCTTCACCTCGCTCATCTTCATCATCCTCTTCACTTTCTGTAACTGACAAACATAGAAATATATAAAACCTAAAACCCTAAACCCTAGGTGAGAGTATATTGTTGGAAACCATGTTCCTAACACAACAAGATGATTAACAACTGACCACACTGATAGTGCCAGACAATCACCACTTAGAAGATTCAGAATACTTTACATAATTTCACCTTCAGAAGCTGCCATTGTGTCAGGGTCTGATGCCCCTTCAAGATCACTCCCTGCTTCCTCATCCTCCGAGCTGCTGCTACTCTCTCCTTGCTCCTCCCTCCGCCTAATGATATGTCACAAAACACAAAATCATGAACCCTGCTGATATTTCAGTAATTTCCGTGAAAACCTCCCCAACTTGTCTGCAGCATGAAGCTTTGATCTTAGAGTTTCAAGCAAATACCGTTGAGCAATTGCACGGGAAAATGAGCCACTGGTGGCCTGCAAGGTTTGTAAGAGGGTTGTGTAAGCACTGGTTGGCTCCTCCAAATCCCCCTCCTCGTTCTCGTTCTCGTCCTCCTCTATTAAACCCTCATCAACGGCACGGGCTGCCTGCTTCAATTCTGCCCGACCCGTTACACGCCACAGAATCAACGTCAAACTCGAAACAGTCTGAGGAATGAACAACACCTGATCACAGAGACGACACTATCCAATAATCTCAGAGCACAAAGACACATGAGATTTTGAAGCCAAAAAGGAGTGCACCATACCAGCAGGAGGTTTCCCGTAATCTGGCTGAGTTGTTCCATGGTGACTCCGGCCGCGTTTGCTGACCCCAGTGGACCGAGCTTGTTGATCCGAAGACCTTCCTCGGCCAACTCTTCCTCCTCCTCTTCCTCCTCCTCCTCCTCTACGTCCAGCTCTCCCGCCCCCTCTACCCCCGCCTCGCTGTGACGAACCGCCTTTCCGCTTCATTGAGAGCTTTTGTCTCTCCCGTCAATCCCTCAATCGCAAGTCTCTTCGCAGAAACACTCTCTTTCTCTTTCTGTGGCTTTCTCCCCTAGAAACGCAAAACCCAGAACCCTAACCCTAACCAGACCCCCACAACCCTAAACCCTGTGGATGCTACCCGTAGAGACATTTAGGTCTGGGGTCACGGATTCTGTCCTTGACCACATTATGCGACGTAATCTTCCGGGGATGATAATAGACTCATAATATCATAGTGCCTTTTTTAGGTTTGGTGGTAATTATATTATTTTTGAAAATGTCGAATTTTTTCCTAAAAATTTCTAAAAATTACATTACTGAAATGCCAAAAAGTTAAGAAAAATTATATGTCTACCCATACCAAAATTTTGAGAATTCGAAACAACTGTGTATGTTGTATTTTGGGTTTTTTTATTTTATTTTATTTTGCTAGGTATTCAATGTCTAATAGGATGTGATTGCAAAACATCCATAATTAACATCAGCTCCAATGTGTATTGTAATGCAATTAAGTTGTTGAATAACATGGAATCCATGATACTCCATACTACCACCATAACCTAGGATTGGAATCGGCACATTAAAAACGAATAATTATTTTTAAAAATAATTTCAAAAATAATTTCATATTTCGTTTTTGAAATTACAATTTTTTTAATGAGATTCATTTGAGGTATGAAAATAAGTACCTAAATCATATGGATGTATAGACTAGATACCTATAGAGCTTGAGCTAAGTACATATAGTATGTTAAAATTTGATAAAATCAAGATCAAGAAATAAAACTACCTTTTTTTCTTCTTTCCCTCCCTTATGTTTTTCCCTTTTGTTTTCTTAAAATAAAGTCTTCTAGGTTCACATCAAAACTAACACTTCATATTTCCTCTTATTTTTCTTTGTAGAGGCAAAAACAAAGTGATTACGGTACAACGTGCTTTTGAACTTCATCTTCTTAGGTAGATGCAAAGACATTAGAGATATTTTGTAAAGTCACCCTGTCTTTGGGCCTCCTTTCACCCCCTAACCCCTCTTTTAGTGGTATCAGTAAAGTAAGGAAATTTTATTGAATCTCAGTATGAAATGTTGAATCTCAGCATTTAATGCACAAGGTTCGAGAGGAATTATAGTAGCTGTACAGATAGGAGTAGAGTAGTGAAAATCTATGTAGCAGCTGTTGTGGAGCCGCTCAGCAAAAAAGAAGGACAGGGTGAAACTCAAGAACCATCAAAATTGATGATTTTCTAAGTATCACCCCTCGTTCAATGCTAATGTACTTTGTAGCAGGTTTTTTTTAATCTCACCTTGCGAATGACCAAACTCAGCGTACTAGTGCTGTCTTTTCCTGACTTTACGGATATCTCTATTGTGATTATATTACATTATGTTAAAAAAGTACTTAGGTCTTATAAATGAATTGTGAAAATGCAAGAACTTGCACAATATTTTGCTTTTTGAAGTGTTATGAATTTATTTTTTTATATAAGTAAACTTGTGTGCCATACTTGTAGTGTTAAAGAATCATGGCATCAAATCATGATTTTTAATATGTTCCAACATATATGAAGTGAGAGCATGAAGAAGCATTATAACATGCATAGTAATTGGTAATGGAGAATCACAATGCTAGCTTACAAATAGCCATGGAAAAATCAAGCATCTAGTTGAATATCTTAACTTACAATCACAAATGACAATATGGCAAAAGCATCATGCAAGATAGCGATGAAGGCACAAGCAACCAAGAATCCAAAAAACATCAAAGAGCTATTTACTTACTATAGTGCACCTCATATCTTTGGTCTCACATTCAACTTATAATGAAGAAACACACAAATTAGACCAGTGTTTTACATCATCTTTGTACATTTCAAAGAAAGTCAAAGGTACATACAAGTCCATTTGACAAGCTATCTAGACCCTCTTTAAGATAGTGGTTTATTTCAAATGGAAATTTCTAACCAAAAGTTGAAAAAGAGAAATAAAAATTTTACAATCACAAAACAAAACATTCCACTATTGGATTGAAGGCCAAAAATGAAAGATAAACTTATATTTTTATTACAAAATATCAAAATTTTGGATAAACTTTTTCTAGACCAATTGTCCAACCCATCATTCAAGCTTTTCTTGAACTTAAAGCCTTTGAATTATTGGGCGATTCATTCAAGATCTCATTGGAATGAGTGAGAAACTTCATGAAAATCAAGTTGGATTTGTTTTTTAGAGCAACTACCATAACTACTTCAAAATAACCACCAAATTGGGAAGATCATGGGACAAAAATGGCACATAGGGTCCTATAATGTCCTTGCATTACTTGCCATAACCCATATCAACATGGATTCACCTTATACATCCAAACACATGAAAAAGATGGGGAAAAAAGGCATCAAGGGGACATACATCTTTTATAGGTTGAAAATAATATGCATATTATTATTGTAATTATTTTGCAATCGATAGAGTTTCAATGTTTCTATAAATCATTTTTGTACGAACTATGAAAAGATGTTTCCTTCAAAGTATTCCAAAAAAGGTCTTTTGTTTGGTAAAAATATTTAATCTAACATATTTTGCTAATCATTGGTTTATCTTTGAAATTTGTCAACAATTCGTAAAAAATACTTTTATTTTTTATAAACAAATATCAAATGCAAGAATTGAATCTTCCACAAAACTAAAAAATGATCTAGTTGATAGATTATTAGTATGTTCATAAGAATGAAGAATTCATACAATGGATCAAATCAAATCAAAACATCCATAAATTTGTTTTAAATTTATATCTACAAATTGTACCTCCAAATTTTGACATGTAGACATGATTATCCAACACCCATTTAAGCACATGTTTGAGCAACAATTTCATTTATGGACAATCAATACCATCAAAAATCAATGAAAAAGGAAGATTTAAAAGTTGATTCTTGCATTTTAATGATTAAACCTAAACTTGTGGGTCTCATGCGTGGACACAAATTTGTGAAAGGAAAGAATTGATTTGTAAAAGGTACAAAACGATGAATTTATCTTGAAACTTCAACCCATAGTTTCAAATGGAGACATTAGGAATATATATTATTAAATCTTTATTTTCATGAAATATGACAAAGAAAATGAAGTTTGAAAATACAATTGACCATGACAACAATGATCTAAATTTGGACCCTAAAGAAGTTGTAAGAACATTCAATATCATGATTTAAACCTAGTGGTACCAAAAACATCTTCAAATTCAAATATCTTGCTAGAAAGAAATGAAGACACTAAAACATCTTCCTACACTTGCAAAACTTACTCCATTTAGCTTTACTTTGGCATGCTTCTTTAACTTTACATTACAAGATGTAGGATTATGTACATTGACTATAAAACATCAAATTAATTGCATTTTTTTCTATACTCGAATGTCATGCTTTTAAGTTCAGGGTTTTCAAAAACTACAACTTGAACACTTTGTAACCAAAGCCATGATCTAAATTAACCTTATGTCCACATTTCCTATTGACCATCTTAATAATGAAACAAGTAAACAATTGAACATTTCACATCTTTTGTTTTCCTTGAGGTGACCATTTAACTTCAACACTTGAAAGCTTCAATTTACAAAAATATTTTGCACAAGATTACTTGTCTTACACAATGATCGCAAATAAAGACAATGTCAATCATGCAATGTAAAAGTGCAAAACTGACCATTTGTATGACCTTGCACATCCATGTAAATAAGGATCATTGAAAAATGTTCATATGATCAATATGTAACTAAGTAGTGAACAATTCACAATGATCATGAAATCAACACTTTTATTTTTTACATAAATAAAACAAGATAGTCTAGTAAAAAAATTTCAAGAAAGTGAAAAGCGTGTGATTATCATATGTATCCATCCATTCATAGATTGAATCACATGTGTGTAAAAACTCACATTTTCCCATGTGTTATAAGGTTTTTTATGTGCAATGATGATAATCTATAGGTTTTGATTCCTCACAACATGTAACATTTTCATTCCGACCCCCACCCAATGTAAGAGAAATGACATTCCTATATGACTTGTAATTGACATCATATTTAAATAGGAAAAATTTAACAAACAACCAAAATGCAAAAATGAATTTAGTTCAACTCATGTCTTTTAAATATTGAAATATGTATAGGGCACATATATGGTCTCGAATAATTCATTACTAGCACTAAAAGGTTTCAAAACTATATTTATAATCAATGTGATCAAAGTGGTGGTGTGTTAAAAGGATTAACTTCTTTTGAAAAGAATTCATTAATGATCTTGGCATGATGTTTTCCACTAGTATTTGAAAACTTAGAGACATGGACTACTAATTGAAAAAATTGAATCAACAATCACACGATAAAGAAAGTTTAATATAAATACCAAATTTCCCAACATCAAGATGTGTCCTTTTGAACATTAATTTGAAACTAACTACCCAAAAAGAAATTTGAAAGGCCCACAAACATGCCATGAACTACCAATGGATGATATCTAGATTTACATAAAAACTATTCAAACAAGTTTATAGCTCACCAAATGCTTCAACATCGACTGTAGTGTCAATTGCACATTATGGAAGTGGTGTAGTGGGAATAAACACAACCAAGTTGGTTTTGTTAAAAAGTGTCATAGTTGTTGAATCCATTCAAACAACAAAGATGTTTGGGGGATACTCTTGTTGCATAAACCAAATGTCCATCAAAATCCACAAGACACCCTATTCATAGAACATCATAAACACAAATGAAATGAAAGTTTCAAGTTTTAATAACTCAACTTAATACTCAAGTTTGACAATAATGGTCATTTTGATGGTCAAAGTATGTTATTATTACTTGGCCTTCTACATTGAAGTTACACTTGATTGGCAAATTGAATGGAAAGTGAGAGGAGTTTTAAAAAGTGTAGTCAATAGTCTAATACACTTTTACTTCAAATCAAATCCAACTAACAAGATGTATGTTTTGAGTGGATTAAACCATTTCCCATCAACTATATCAAGACATCCCAACATCACACCACATTTATCATATTTTGTTGTTGTATCATTGATGTTTAACAAATATTGGATGTTGGCAATATAGGAACACACAACACATTAAGATTCTAAATCAAAATTTTCCTCTTGTTGCTCCTTGTTGATCACCTTTAATGTGATAATGAAATTGATGACAAAATTAATGTTATTATTGTTTTGTGTTTTATTTTGTTCCTCTTACTCCCTTATGCATTGTTAAACAAACATCAATAATAACCACACACCAAATTAAACATGAAAAATAATGAAAACAATAATAACCAAATGTGGCTTCATCATAACACTTACACTAATCAAATTTTTCTCAAGTGTGTTAATTATTATGTTTGATTAGGTCCCAATAAATTATGGATAAATTAGGTTAACTTTGTTGTTTAGTTTTTAATTTCAAATCAATTCAAATGTGAACGAGGTTTAGAATATTTTATGGATGGGATATAATCCTAGTTTGTGTGAATCCAACACTTCATTGTTATATGCAAGTTTTGTATGTTTTGTGCATGGTGTTAATTTTGCATTTATGTTGTGTGGAAATGTTGGGCTTGGATTTGTGTTTTCATTGCAAGTGAAAAACCATTTTCATTTACCATTCAGGGTATATTCATGCACCATTTAGGGTACATTCATGTTATATTTTGTACGTGTGATTATGATAATGATAATTGCAAGTGTTGACATAGGGGTACATGACATTCTTCTAAATAATAAGATGAACAACATTGTCATTTGCTTGTTGATTGGTCCATTGAAAACCAATGGTAGTAGGCCAACAATCCAAATGTGAGATGAAAATTCAAGGAAGAAGAGGGGTGGTGAATGTGAGAAATAAAGTTTGTTTTAGGTTTTCATTTGTTTCCTCCACAGGTTTGTCATTTCACAAATGGATATAGTAGACATTTTGGCATTTCAATGTCCCAATTTCAAAAAAAGTTGTTAATTTTTTAAAGGATTATTGTACTACCTTGGCAGGTTTGGAAATAATTAATCAAATAATTAATGTATTTTGGTAATTTTAATTCAACAACTTGATTTTGATTTTGATAAATACAAACTAAATATAATAAAACTATTTTCATTACCAAAAGTCGTTCTAGTTGGATTGTCCTCATGAACTTGTACTATACTAAAAAGGGCCAAGGTTCAAGTTTGACCATAAATTTTGAATTATTTAGCATAATAACTAATTTTTCGAAAAATTCAACAAAATTTTAAATATTTTAAATTTGTGCCAAAATCACCAAGGTATTATAATATTTAATGCCACATCCAACCTTAGGTTATGGTACATCTTCACAATTATACCCTTGTCATTAGCCTAATCCAAAAATAATAAATAACATAATTGCAAATATAATTTCCTAGCAACCAATGAATTGAACTAATATCTAGCCAAACAATTTAATTTTTTATTTTTCAGTTGGTGTGGTAGCTAGGTAAGAAAATTGAAATTTTGTTTATTTGTTTCTTTTTTTGGGGTCATGGGTGCATGTCAAACACTTCTTTTTTTTGAGAAAGAAAAGGTGTTATATCATTTCTTGTTATTGGTTTGTTTTTGGGGGCCATGTCATTTCTTTTTTTTCGTTTACTTTTAGTTAAAGGCTAATTATTTTCTTAAGGCCTTTCGAAGAGAGAAAGACAAAAAAAAATCAAAACATGGTGACAAACATTTTAAGATTAGTATGACAATTAATGTTGGGTTTTTTAACATTCCTAGAAAGATGTTGGGCACAATGGAAAAATTCATAAAATATAAATATGTCCCATGATTGTGTGTTTTGGATAAAAGATGGAGTTTTTCAAGATTCCACCTACAAATGACATGCAATATTTACATTTCTACTTTTGTAGCTTTGAACAAATTGATCAAAAAAAGGTTTGTGTTGGGATCATGTGAATACTAATGTGCCATGGGCGCATAACATGCATTGTAAATTATTGAATGATGTTGTTATGCATGAATACATTTACATGATTGGGTGTTGTTTGAAAGACCAAGGGGAAAAACATTTTCAATTTTACCGTAGGAATGTTAGTTTTTAAGAGATGTAATATGGAATTGATGAATATCTCTAGTATGAAACTTGTTTTTTGCAAAAACAAAGCTTTTAAAAACATAACAACTTCGTGGAATGAGTTGCAACATTCTATAAATACAAGATGAAAAAATAAATTTGGTATTACTTTTCTTTGTGTGTTTATGGAGAGGTTTGAACAAAGTTACCTTGCAACACATGGCTTGTCCCAAACAAAAAAATGGGATGGAGAATTTGAAGTTGCAATCCTTGTGGAAATGCATGATGATGGCTAAGGTTGTGGAGTTGGATGATGTTACAATTATTTTTTATGAACATGTGAACCTTGGTTTGAAGTTGATATATGAAGAGGAATAACTTGCTCAATAGTTGAAGGAAAAGAGGTCATTTTCATATTTGATCAATAATAATCATCCTTTTTGCAAACTCCACCAAACACATGTGAAAAGTTTTTAAAAGGACCCATGTTAATCCTTATTCACACTAAAAAATTCTTCCCAAATCATCTTTTTTGAATTGCATGTTCCATGTTTAGTGTAAATATAATTCATGTACTTGGAGATGCATGAAATTTGTAAATAATACTAAGTTTTCACTTAGATCATTATGTCATGTGCAAATGTTTTATTATGTAAATAAAACATGCCTCTTTTGCATGCATATTTACAAAGAGTTCCATTTTTTTACAATTATCTCACTAATCCATGTGGACAATTTCTATTCTATAAGTGTCAAGTTTTGGCTTTTATTTTGGGTGGTGAACCAATAAAAGAGGTCAACCACCAAAACAAAAAAAAATGTGAAGGATATGACCCCCCAACCCCTCAACTAATTAAATAACAATCACATTAATATATTAAAAAATCCTATTGTCTCTGAAACCAAAATATGTAACCTTACAATCACAATGGAGAGTAAGAATTAACATTTGGTGATGAACCATAAACTTCTAACCCATATGAAAATAAACTCCTTTTCATGCACAAAAACATGTGACAATTAGAAATGATAGAAGCAATCAAACATATCTTAGAATTTTTGAAAAGCTTTTGATCTTCATAAAATTGACAACATGTTTGTCATCATGTGAGATCCACATTTAAAAAACTCTATGAGTTGTAAAGAATTATGGGACACAAGGGAATGCAATTTGTTTAGCTTTAAAATATGATGGTAGAACTTTAATTCCTTTTTTTTAAAAATTATTGGCTTTTTGTCAACTTCACCCTATCACCCATGAATGCATAATAATAATATGATTTTGAGCTATTCACAGGATTTTTCATGGAAAAAAAAAGACCTAAATTCGCCAGATTAGGAAGATTTTATTTTATTTTTCAAATCGTCAGATTTTTATGATAAGTTCCAGTAGGTAGCCAAGAATATTAAATTATTCTGAATACTTTCATATCCAGTTTGTAGCCAAAATTTGGCTAAATTATTTTGTGAATGATCGCCACTTTGGCTACATCATCACAAAATCCTTAAAAAGAATTCCTGCCTCATGCCATAATAGATTCTATTCAATTCCTTGAGCTAGATAAAGCATGTGGGTGTGGCTGTTCCCAAAGAATAGGCATCAAGGTAATAGGCGAACTTTGGACTGTTCCCAAAAAATAGGCATCAAGGTAATAGGGGAACTTTGGATTGTTCCCAAAAAATAGGCATCAACGGCGAACGCACTAGGCCAACCGACCCCAAGACCTATGGGAACAACCCATCCTCAGGCCTACCATTTTTGGCAGACCTCTGGGAACAACCCACCCTCAGAAACCAAACCCTATTTTGGGATCTTATTTGGTTGTTCAATACTTTTGTAGGTTTTTACTAGGTTAGATCAGGGCCCTTTTTTTTTTTTCCAATTTTGTGACGTAGCAAGCAACTAATAAAAGGTGGTGAGCACCCCAAGATAGATTTGCCTTTAATTGTCAACCATTTTTGTAGCAAAATCTGTCAAAACAATAGAAAAATGACAACAAACTGCCTCCAAATTTAATTTTTTGTAAAAAGAATTCCAAATGTGGCCACATTTTTTTCATCACAATTTTTTTACAAAAATTCTCAGGCTTCTTTATTTTAAAAATTCCAGTTTTCTTTGTTCCCAATGAGTTCCCTTAAAGTTCCCAATTGGTTCCCATCAGGTTTCCAATCTGTTCCCCACGGGTGTTCCTAATAGCACCTGGCTTTAATCCCATATGTTTTGCCCAAAGTCCTCCCCTTCTCACCTATATAAATGGGCCAAGAGGAAGGCACTTTATCTTACCATAGAATCTTCTATTTTGGGGGGGCTCCATAGTTTCAATTTTTTTTGTGATGGGCCAATCAAATTGGCTCATTGCCCAATAAAAAAAAGAAAAGTTGGACTTGTGAGGCAACCCCAACTAATTAATATGAAACAGAAAAATAAGGGCCCTATGACACATTGGTATTCTTCTTGTTTTGGGTCTCTCTAAGTTGGGAAAAGACATCACCAAAAAAAAAAAAAACTCATTTGTATGAGTCGCCCTTGTTTTTTGGCGATAAGTAAAAAAAATTCATTAATTAAAAGAAGAAAAGAAAAGAAAAGAAAAAACCAGTGAAAACGTTTGTTTTCACCAAAAATTCATCATTATCATGAAATTAAAAAAAAAAAAATTCGAAAAAAGGGAAAAAGACTCTAGGGCAGCGATGGTGGTCCACACCCCCCCCACCCCAAATTCCTCCTATTTACGTTAAG
>Ga0116227_10008545_pt1 | contig 19225 bp, 16 predicted proteins | sample S1TSphgellanicum_FD_89693 | JGI IMG/M metagenome (GOLD analysis project Ga0116227, IMG submission 89693) | Host-associated microbial communities from peat moss isolated from Minnesota, USA - S1T2_Fb - Sphagnum magellanicum MG | ecosystem: Host-associated > Plants > Peat moss > Unclassified... | reverse complement strand
TACAAAAAGGAAAACATTCACATGAGCAAGGAACCACATCACAACAAGAAAGATAAGCATGGTTGGATTTGGAATAGGTTGTAGCAACAACCATAGCCTAACACCAAAATGCAAGGCTTTGAATGAGAGAAAGGAAGTTGTTTTAGGAGTTCCACATATTAGCAAAAAGTTCAGTAGAGTGATGGATCCCCCCAACACTAGCAACCATGCAAAGAATTGGTTGAGAAAAACTCCAAAGCACATCGCACCAATATAGCCACCACACCCACAAGAACAATCAAAATTCCATATATCAAATAGTAAAGAAACACCACCCTCTCTAGGTGTCATTAGATACTTAAATGTGCACTATTCATTTTGTAAACAACATGAATGACTATAGCCAAGGTCATCATGACATACAAGTTCAAAACTTGTTTCCCATAAAGTGTATGCATTAGTGAATGGCTCACTTTTGTGACATTTTTTGGGTTTACATGCAATACTCATCTTGTTTCAATGTCTTTTGACAAAACATATAGTTTTGAAATTGCCAACTAGGACTTGGTTTTTTAGATTAACAACTTGATTATGAAAACATATGTGTATGTAATTAGGTTTTGAAAAAAATGAACCCACTTTTAATAGTGAACTTTTGAAGTTAAAATTTATGGATAATTGGTTGACTAATTGAAATGAGCATTGGGGTAATAATATATTTAAAAATATTTTGATTCTTTTTTGAGAACGACAATTATGCAAATTGAGAACCTTCCTGAGAACCAACAAAGGGTTTGTGCCATTTATAATACCCTCCCAATGTTGATTGTTACCATGCTACTAGGTTATTAGGTCTTGGTTTTGCCCGACGTCAAATTTACATAGGAAGAGTTGCAATATTTTAATATGTTGGCGATAGTTTGGGCATCAATTTGGACTTTAGTTTCTCATTGCATGTTCAATTGCAAGCTAATTAGAGAGTCACCCAAAATGGAGCACCAAATAACTAAAGTGAAGACAAAGTGAAGCATAAGAGTGTAAGGTAGCTCGACCGGTCACTGAACACTTAAGTGTTTAGAACAATCAAATGTTTGGTTTGTCCTACTGTCCAAAGACTTTTTGTAAATATATTCTGGGCGCATCCATAGTCATTTAGATCGCATCGAATGGTTGAAAAATGATAGAGATATGCCCATTTAAAATATGGGTCCTTTGAAAGCTGGAAAAGGTACAAAGCAAACACAAGGGTGACTAATAAGCAAACACATCACACTGCATGATCAATTTCCAATCTGTTGACAAGTGGACAACATGATGTTCATTTTCAAACTAGATGGATGCCAACACCATCACCTTTTTCATACAAAACAATTCATTAAGCATGAAGGGCCAAGATTAAATTTTTAAAAAATGAGACCAATCAACGATCATAGCAAAAAAGTTGTTCCATTAACCCTAATTTTCTAAACTAGAATGGATGCCACAAACTTCGGGTTTAGTTTCTCTCCTGTGTTCTACAACAAGAGTTTGTTGAGTTTGCTAATGCTCAAATGTTATTGCTCAATGTCATTGGAGATGTTAGTGTAATTGAAGCGTTCCCTCCATTGGTGTGCTTTGTGGTTTTTATGTTGGACCAAAGATCTTTCTCAACCTATCTCGGAATCATTATCAAGCTTACAATTTCTTTCTACATTTCTTTCTACTCATGGGACCTCACTAACTTATTGCTCATGTGTGTGCAAGTTATGAAACAAGGGATGAATGAAGGTTTTGGAGTTTTTTTTTTAAATTTCTTTTTTTCACACTGTGTTTGAATTTTTGGGTTGCAACTACTCTTCTAATTCAAATTTTTCACTTTCATCCGTTGCAAGTTGGTGTTGTTTAAGCACCTTTTCTCTCTGCTTTGCCATCATTCTCTCTCTCTTTCCTCTTTGTTGTAGGATGTCTTAAGGGTGCACATGGTCTCTCTCTTTTGTCAAAGGTCTTTTTCTCTCCTTGGCCATCACATTTTCTCTCCCCTTTGTCGAAACTTTATCTCTCTTGTTGGCCATTGTGCTCTCTCTTTCCTTAATGTTGAAGCTCTCTTTCTCCCATGCATCCCTAGAGTTGAGGTTTTTTTTTTTTTTTTCTGGTCTTGAAGCTTTCTCTTTCTCCCCTTGGAGTTGAAGTTTTTTTTCTTTTTTTTGACAATGCATCCTAGGGGTGTGCACACTCTCTCCCCTCTTCCAAATATTTCTCTCTTCTCTCTTGCAATGTCTCCCAAACTTTGCCTTAAAATACCCCCTTCACCAAACAATTTTGTCCAATAGTGTGGTTAATGGCCATATAAATGTACACATATATGGGAGTTATACTATTCTTTAACCTTTCATCACCAAACACCTCCCACTAAATAAATGAACAAAATCTCCCTATAAAAATTCTCCAACACTCCCATGACCAAACATAAACTGAATGTCACTGGTTGGAACTAAAAAAAAATGCCAAACACAATTTTTTATCACCAAGTGTTCGGTGATAAGGCAACATATGAACACCAATAGGGCAATCCTTATTTGCTAACCCCCCATGAGTGATTATTTTGGGTGTTCCGTCAAAAGGTGGGGTTCGATCATAGGTCAGGCTACCCTAGAGGTGGGTTTGCTGGTGCACTTTATCACCTCGTGGACAGTAAACAAGGGACCAGAGAAAATGCACTTTGACCCCTTAACTTTGCGGTTCCCACTGAAAGAGGGGATAAGGGGTGAAAGCAGGGCCAAAGACAGGGTGAAGACAGGATGACTTTAGGAATAACTCTACTGCGCTGAAAATTTGGTCACTTTTTTTGTGATTTGATTCCCTGTTTTGATGAAACCGGCTCTGCATGAACCAGTTCGCGGGACTTTACAGCTAAGGTCATTAATTTCCAAAAGCTCCTTGCCTGGCCTTCCTCTTGACCTTTAGCTAATTATGGGAAGTTGCAGATTGCATAACAATAAAATCAAATCCAATTTTGGGTGTAAAAGCTATGGCAGCTGTTTTGCTTTGCATGCTTTTTCTGGAAGGGGATAAATTTTTGGCAAAACAAACATCAACTTTTTGTTTTCTTTTTGGAAGGGCGAGTGGGTGGGTGGGGTTGTCTCCTTCTTCCCGCAACGGTCGTGCAACAGAGTTCCCGGAGCTCATAAAGACAGAAAGCGCGTCACACAGGTGCTGGACGGACGAGGATCGCATTGCAAAATTGGGAAATCTTTCTAGATCATCTGTTTTTGGAAGTTTGTGCACTTGGTGAGTTGCATGCGACTGGGGCACGACTCTTTTTTTTCCCCACTCAAATTAATATAACACTGTTCTCGTAAAAGCTAAATTCTAGTGTAGATCATTAATGAATTCAGTGATTTTTTTGGGAAAATTTTGGTCTTTTTTGGAATCCAAAAATTGGGAAATTTTGGGAATAGTCATTTTTGGGGTATAAATTCAACTAATTTTTCACATTTTTGAAAAAATTAGGTCATTGGGAACCTCAGTGATTCATTTTTTTGGGACAAAATATGCTCATTTTTTCAACCGAAAGCTAAGTAGGAAAGCCTTAAAAAAATTTGGTTTTAAAGTGTATATAAATTCGCTTAATTTCGTTCATTCTTTGAAGAACTTCACCAAAGTTCCGATAACACAAAATTGAAAAAAATAAATCCTGATTAGGTCTGCATTCTTCGAATTCGTATTGGCCAAGCAGAATTATTTCTATTCCCAAGTATGTTCATCACCTATTTTGGCCTCAACTAATGGCAAGGGCTTGAATTGGGGGGGAGGGGGGAGGGGGGAGGGGGGAGGGACAACAGTTAAAGTGGTACACGTGAAGTTGATTGAAATTGGCTTTAATTAACAGACCCTACTACTTGTGATTCTCGAGGGAGAAAGAAGACACTACTACAAACCACATGATTTTTCCTCTTCTTCAAGGAGTCAAGTGATCACTAAAAATAGGGTAATACCCAAGTCATTATAGTTCTGAAGCTTTGTTGGTTCGCACTAGTATTTTTCACGTTCCAACTTTGTTTGTTTGTTTGTTTGTCTTTTTTCTTTTCATGACATTGTGATGGACATCGAGCGTTTGCAGTGGTGACGTTTTTGTGGAAGAATTAGTTGCGGAATTGTTTTACAAGCATTTGGCTCATTCCATGGCGAGTGAAGCTTGTTGCAAACCTGCGCCGCCTGCGGTCGACAACGCAGTTGGGAATGAAGAGACTGTGGGGGGACTCCCTGCCTACGTGACAGGTTCATGGGAGTCAGGAGCGGCTGTGATTCTCGTCTCTGACATTTATGGTAAGCTGTGGTGCAATTCTCTTACAGATTTGTCATATTTGGGTGGCAATTTTTGTGTCGAAGCTTGCAATAGTATATTCATAAATCTTTGCAAAGTATTTTTGCTCTTGATTGTTACCACTTTCTTTGCATGATGTCATGTGATCCCCACGGCCAGCTGTTGGCTCAAGAGATCAGTAGAACGCTAAATTAGTGTGCATGCAGAGGCAGATGTTTATCTATTCATGGCTTATGCGTTGTTAATCAATCCAGAAGCAGATCATGAAAGATGTTGGCAAATTATTATATGAGTTGACCATGTTCTTGGAAGATCTGCACTGGTCATGAAGTGCAGTACCCATGCATCCCTAGCGAGAACTACTCCTTGGGTTTCAGAACGAGTTTTCGTCCTCGACTCCCTGCTCCTGTGTTTGTAATATTGTAGTACAATATGTCTAGATTTGATCCTGCTGAAGCCTCAAGATCATCAAGTTTCTGATTGTGTGTCGCTGGATATTGTTGGCACTGCAGGATACAAGTCGCCTCTTTTGAGGTGCGTGCGTATCGATCTCCCTCTCTCAATCCCAGCTCCTGATCTTTGCGTCGCCACCTTCTTGCAGAATGCCACCTGGCTACTCTGTCGACGATATAAAACCTTTGCAAAAATACTTACAAACAGGTTGCAGAAAATGAAAGCAGCAGTTTTTCTTTGGTAGGCAGGATTCTAGATAGACTCTAAAGGCATGAATCGACAATAGGTCGGGCTTGAGACGCCGGGATGTATCATCATGTGATGTCCTCTTGACTTGCTCTGACATCCGCTGCATGCATGTGCATTTATACGATCGCTCAACAGGAAGCTTGCGGACAAGGTGGCTGCACAAGGGTACCTTGTGGTTGTCCCTGACTGTCTCAAAGGGGACCCTTTTACGCCCAAAAACGACTCCAATTCCCTAGAAGGACTAAGAGAGTACTGGCTCCCTAAGCATCCTCCTGTGAGTATAACACTAGCTCGATTGGCGCTTACAGTGAGAATCCCATTTTTTGCTAGCGATTGAACAGCTTCAATAACTAGTCGACACTAGTGCTGAACTACTTCGCAGACTGAAGTCCTAGAATCACAGAGCTCATCAAATAACTAGAAAATTATACATATATTGTATAGATGTAAATAAATTCAGTGAAAAGATGATCAGTTTGGGATCTGATTTTCTGTGAGTCGTTTTTCAGTCAGAAGCAGCACAAGCCTTGAAGGCGGTGGTGGAGGACTTGAAGGCGAAAGGCATCAGATATATCGGTGCCGTGGGGTTCTGTTGGGGAGGTACAATATTGTTCCTGCGGAATATTGCAGCTGCACTTATAGATCATCACATCGAGATCTCTAGTGTTTGTGAAATCTTTTGCTGAAGATGAGCTTGAGCTGCACAGCATTGCAACTCCACAAGAATATAATGTCGCGATGGGTGGGTCACGTCTTTGATTTGTTGCAGGGAAAGTTGTAGCACTGGCAGGGAAGGAGAAGTTGTTCAACGCGATTGTGCAAATGCATCCGTCTTTAGCAGACGCTTCAGATTACGAAGGTTGATTCATTATCTCAGCGCCTCACTGAATATTCTAGAACCTCGCAGCTGCATGCAGGTGACCATCGCTGGAGTACTACCTAGTGGAGTTCTAGAATGCTGCAATGATTATCTTTTTCTGTTGTTGTGAACCTTGTGCAGAGCTACAATCACCAATCGCAGTGCTTGCAGCTCCCAGTGATGGAGTTGAGAAGTTTATCCCAATTCTGAAAGCACGCAATGATGTATGTCTTTCCAACTCAGATTCTAGATCTACTAGTGCAGCGTCTGGCTGAAGGATACAAATTTAAAACCCTCATACAAACTGTGGAAGTCTCAGAGTTTCTGAAGAGCTTTGCAACAAAAAATCCAGCTTCAGTGTGTGATTTGGACTTCTTATATAAATGCAGTACTTGATTGTCAAAATGGACAGAAGATGTCAAACCAGATCATCTGTAACTGCTGAAATTCTCATTGGCAAGTTTTCTTTTTGTGGTAACAGATAGAACACTTTGTGAAAGTGTACCCTGGAGTTGAACATGGATGGACAGTCCGGTATGATGAGAACGACCCGGAGGCAGTGAAGAAAGCTGAGGAAGCTCACACAGATATGCTTGCATGGCTCAAGAAACATGTGCCCACTAGTGTAAACTCATCATGAATCATCAGCACATGAAGGCACGGGCCAGGTTTAAAGCTTTGCTTAAGTCTAAGAGAACTACTAGCTCTCTCTTAATTCTCTTCCACCCTCTACTCCAGTGTTCAAAGACCTTGGTCTGATTTTAGATCTGCAACAAAAGACCTTGGTAAGTTTGTTTTTTTCAGAACTTTCTGAGCCAATCATGTCAAATGTGAACAAGCCCTGGCTCCTTTTATTGTGACTACACCCACAACAACAAACTGTTAGAAAATCAAATAAAAATAAAACAAGTCTATAACTTGTGTAGAATTTGGTTGTGTGTAATAGACTTTGCACCTTTGGGCCTCACAATGATTGTGTGAACTATGTATCATGTGTGCATACTAAGACTTGCAAGATACATAAAAGAATGATGATCAGGTTTTCTTTTTGTATGAGATTGTTCAGGCAAAATGGCTTTGCACATGGAGTTGGTTAGTAAGTTAGTTAGCCCTCATTTAGGAGTTTATTTTGGAAAATTTGGCAGTGACATCAAGTCAATGCAGCGAAGGAAAATTGCAGAACTCCCTGGGTTTGTTGCAGCACTTTTTCTGGACATGGAAAAGTTCATTATTTTTGGACCTCCTCTTGCCACGCTTCTGGGTTAAACTAAGAATATGTGTAGACAAATATGTAGAACAAGTATGACAAATTTCTTGGCCATATTTTTGCTTTAATCTAAGAACATGACAAATTTAGCTTTCTTGGCCACATTTTTGGGTTAATCTAAGAACATGACAAATTTTTGCATTTTTGCCACAGTTTCCGGTTAATATAAGAACATGACAAATTTGGCTTTTTTTACCACAGTTTTGGGTAATTCACGAACATGACATATTTGCACTTGATTGCCATAGTCTTTGGTAGAATTTAAGAACATGAAAATTTACACTTCTTTGCAGCAGTTTTGGGTGCATCAAAGAAGGTGAAATTTTGCACTGCTTTGCCATAGTATTGGGTAATTTAAAAAAAAACATGACAATTCACACTTCTTTGCCACAGTTTTTATAATTTAAGAAACATGACAATTTGTGTGGCTTTGCCAAAGTTTTGGGTAATTCATCTAATGACATGATTTTGCACTGCTTTGCCACAGCTGACAAGGGTATTCTGTGAAGGATAAATCAACATCTGACCTTCATTCTCAACAATGCTGGTTATCCACATCTAGATGTGTTTCTTTGTGAAAGGCCAAATGAACGCCTGACCATTCTTCTCAACAACCTTTGATGAGAGGAGTATCCAGTATATTATGTGTTCAAACTGAAATTCTTAACTTTTACAACTAGCTGGTTGTCCACAGCTAGATGTTTTTTTTGGCCATCTAGGCTTATGAACTCGCTTAAATGGTAGTATCATTGGATATCCAAAGCCAACTTAGATCCATGCACATAATCAAAAATACAAAATAGAGTCTCATTTCTTAATATTTGAATTCCTGTGGTATTCTCAAAAGAAAAGTACAACAAAAGTAAATGTAATATATCCACATAACCTGTCATAAGATTATTGAATATTGAATGTTTTTATTAGATAATGATCAAAGATAAAATATTTTTTCACTCATTTGTGTGTAAGCAAGATAAAGTGAACAACTTTTTTATCTTCTCAAAACTGGAGCAAGTAGATTTTAAATAATAATTAAAGCCATCATAAAATTATGAAACATTTAATATTTTTGCTTGAGTGATAAAAGGTAATATGTTTTTACACTAATGTGCATTAATTTTCAAATTTCAACTTGTAAAAGTAGAATTCAAGTAAATCTTTAAAAATATAAATTTCTTTTGATGTTTATTTTCAAGTGTGGGCTTTTTGTTTCAAGTAGGTGTTAAGTAGGGTTTAATGAAGATAAAATAAATAAATAAAATGATGGCTTGCTAAAATAGATGATGATCTTCATATCATAAATTAGTACATTTTAATTTTTTAATAAAAAAATAGGTTTTAACACATATATATCAATTAGTTTCAAATTTATTTTTCATCTACTATTTTAAATACATTTACTTTTTATGTTTTGGGAATTATATTTTTGTAAACTTAATACAACAAATGAATGTTATTTGACATATATTTTCACCTAATTTGATGTTTACAAAAATATCATAATTATATGTGTGATACATGATTTAAGTGTAAACGTTTACTTTTTATGTATGCATTCTTTTGCTTTGACCCATTTGCATTAATTTTCAAATCTTGCATTGTTTCAATAGGGTTTTGATAAGCTTTTTTATAATTATGCAAGTAGTTACAAAATTTACTTTTCATGTTTTAACACATGAATTTTTGTTTACAAAACTATTATTTGATGACCCCCTCATGAATATATGATGATTTTTAAATGCTAACTTATTTGTACATATTTATTTCATTAGGTTTTTTAATGTAAAAGTTTGAACATCATATCAATTAATTAATTCAAACATATTTGTTATCTAGTTTTATTATGCAAAAGTTCTTCAAATTTTATATTTTGTTTATCATACTTAACTCAATGGATGGTTTTATAATGAAACTTATATTTTTAAAATATTTTGAATTGATTTTCTTATGCTTATGCCAAAAATTATTTCATTTTTAAATTGGATTTTGATATGCTAGTTCTTTTTATCTATTTTATAATGCTTGAAATCATCTCTAGTAAAGATGAATTAGACAATGAAAATGAATCACTTGAAACGTCAATATTTGTAATAATATTTGTTGGACAACTATAATGCACAATGCTCATGTATGTAAGGTTAAACTTTGAAACTTTTGGGGTGTAAATGACATAATAGGAAAATTGGGAGTCCTTTCAATGACTACTTGTTTGAAAACATTTTCAATATATAATTTTCATTTGTAAATTGAAAAAAAATCATCAAAAAATTCTTTTGACTTACAAGACGTTGCATTATATTATAACTTAAAGATATGTTTAACAAATCTTTTGACAAATAGGAATCCTTATAATGTTCTTGTCCTATGCTACCATATCAATGCCTATAACTATCATTGTCTACATCAACATAAGGGTGTTTGTATATTATGGTGACCTTATATGGACATCACAATGGCAATTTTTCTTATATTCTTGAAATAAAATTCATTGAAATAATTTTGAAAAAGATTCACTTATAAATTTATTTAAGTAATTACACTATGAGAATTGCATCTACCAAAACCACATAACCCTACAACTTAAACTCAAAAAACAACTCATATACAACTATTATGTAAGTATCATTTGGGTATTATAATTAATGTGCAATTATCACCTTAGAAATACAATGTATTAATAAATAAACAATCATGTTAGAAAATCAATTGGTTGTATTATAGTTGTAACATTATTACAAAACGTGCAGATCATTAGTCCCCGTTCACTAAACCAATGAATTCACTACTTCTTCATTGGTCCTTGTTCACTACAACCAATGAATTACTCAAAATCCAATGCAATCACTTGGTGTACAAGGACACCTTTTGTTCTAGTGTAAATGAGTTGAAAATGAATCTTTCTATACGGTAATTTATACACATTGTACATATATATGTAATCAACCATGTTTGATTTCTTAAACGTTACATTGTAATTGCACGTGGCAACTATTCTAGAACTATTATAAATGTGTCACTAAAGCAACAACTATGTTGCAACTAATGTATAATGTACATACATATGATCATGCCACATGTCCACATTTCCACCACCCATTATGGGATACATTTGCAATTAGTTTTTATTATGATTTCCATCGATACAATTATTATGGCCATTAGTGTGCCATTACTAAAATATTATTGTTCAACTATGTTATGACTACAATATAACTTATGTCTACATACAATTTAATAAGGATACATATTCATCAATTATTTGTATGTTCATCATATGTGTTTCATTTGGAATGATTTCAAATGTTATTGGAACGCTACTTCAAGCTCTAAAAATCATCTTTGAAGTGCAAAGGAAAAGGAATAATGAGAAAATAATAAGAAAAAAAATAAGTTTTCTAACTTACAAAACACCATTTTCTTTTTCTTTTTCTTTTTAGACCCTTCTTACTTTCAAACGTCATAACTTTCTTATTTTTTATTCATTTTCAAACAATTTAAAATGTTATAGGAATGCCACCTAAAGTTCTATAAATCATTTTGGATTTTAATAACAACATAACAACGTTCAAGGAATTTTTTGGGTGTTTAGGAACCAACCTTTATAGTGTTCGATGGTTTGTATTTTTGAATTCTTGACCCCCTCTACTTTGGGGGGTGGTAACTTTTTCAATTATATTCTATTTTTGACAATTTTTAGTGCGCCAAATGCACCAATATGAAGCCTTTCAATATTGTTTGGACACTAGAAACAATGGAGCCCTTCACTTAAATTTGGCCTGCCTTGAACATTTGAATGTCATAGTTGCAACTCGATTTGCAATTAATGAAAAACTAAAAGATTTAACCCATTTTTTTTTTTTGGAATCCAATGTTACAAATTATACAAAGAATGTTTATTCTCTTATGTTTTCATATTAAAATACATGTGTCATTTTGGGATGAGCTCAAAAAAGTTTAATTTAAAGGCAAAACAAAAAAAAATTTAAAAAAAATTCATGACTATTTTTTAGTTCACTTAATCTTGTGCTTTCCTACCTACTTACCTACCTAAGTAAATAAATAGGTCTTACTTTTGTACTTACTTATATAGGTAGGTGGGTCTTTACATATTTGAATACTTAGGTTAAATTAAGTAAGACATATGGGTGAAAATGCAATGAAAGGAGCTATGGGCTACAAAGTTAAAAGCTTTTCCAAGGACTGCATTTGACACATGGCATTTTTGTGTTGGTCAATTTTTAAGCACCCTACTTATATTTGGATAGATTATTAAAAGGGTAGTAATGGGAAGTAGAAAGAGGATGTAGTAGTTAATTGGCATATATGTTAGTTAGTTATTGGTTATTTAATTTGAATTGTTTTTTGAAGGGAAATTTTGGGAGTTTATCTTTGGACATTGAATTTTGGGGAATTTTTCATTTTTTAAAAAACAATTGTATGTTTTCTTTCAAAGTTTGGAATATCTTTTTGGATATGGATTTATGAAGCATTACTATTATGAAGTATGTAGAAATATTATAAAATTATACTATAGCAACCAATACCTATTAGTATTGGTTTCATTTTCCTCCAATATACTATTATGTGAAAGTTTGAATAATTATTATACAAGATTATGTCTTTTCAAAAACATGTCAAGTCTTATTGAAATGTGCTTATAATTGAGAAAGATTGGGTTGAAGGACTTCAACAAAGAAAGTTTGAAAATGTGAAGGTATAAGCTCGCTTGATGAAACATAAAACATATGTGAACCTATGCAAAGCATTCATTATTGTGGATGGTAAAATGAATTAACCTTTTACTTCTCTGTGTGTTCATGTTGTTCATTGTATATTACATCATGTATTCAATTAGTGACTAAGACAAAAGCATCAAAAACCACAAGTGAACATTTGCCTTCCAACAATTCATTTTTGGAACTTTATTTGTTAGCCTTGAGCAAGAAATGAAGATCCCAACATTAGGAAAATGAAAGGAATTTTGCTAAATGAAATACAAAAGAAACAAAATTGACAAATGAAAAAACTTCTAGTGGGACTTGAATCAAACCTAATGAACTTTGGCTTTGTTAATTATCAATATGGCAATATGCATATTATATTTGGGCTATGTTTAAGATTAATGCAAACTAATCAAATTAATGTTTTGTTGTGTTGATTGCAAATATTTCCTCATGTTTTGGCTTTGTTAACTTTAGGGTATCATAGTTTGCTAAATCCATTTGGGCTATGTTTTGGATTCATTGAAGCACATAAGCATTGGTTTGTTGTGATTGTAAAGGTTGCAAGTGTTTCCAAGTGTTTTGGTTTTATTCACTATGAATAAGGCAATTTGCAAAATGTATTTGAACTATGCTTTGGATTGATTTAAATTAATGAGTAATGTTTTGTTGTGCTAATACATTTTGCAAGTACTTCCAAGTGTTTTGGAATGGTTTCTAGTTGAAGTTGAAAGAGCACAAACAAAAGTTAGGATATGAATTTGTTATGTTGATTCCATTCTACACATTTGATGGTGAGAAATTGGAGATGTTTGCAATGTAGTTGTTCGTCATTTGCATGCTCAAAGTAATTAAGAATTGTTAAATGAGATGCCAAGGTTCCTAAAACTAAAAAATCATTGGATCTAGTGTAATGTTTCTTGCAATCAAAGAACTGTTAGATCTAATGGCCAAGTTCTTGTGACTTAAAAACCATTAGATTTTTAGTTTGTTTTCTGGCCAAGAGATAATTAGTCTCATAAATACCCTTCATGTTTGAAGTTTGAAAAAAATAGAACTAGACAAATTCTTTGTTCCCTTCATAGAAAAAAAATGAAATTGAAGGTTCTTTGATAATTAAGAAAATAAAATAACCACACAACTCCCAAAAACAAATTGTGGCAAAATTTCGTGACTTGGAAGGGAAAAAATCAGAATATGAAAAGAAATTGAAAAAATTGTGATTTTAAGGGTTTTTTTGCCATTTTTTGAAATAAAAATAATTAAATTAACCACATCTAGACCTAGGCACTTCCTGGGTCATCAATTGTAGCAGCACTTATGAAAAAATCATTCACCCCACATAGGACAATCATCATTTAATGATAATTAATGCTGGGGATCCTTGCCAGTGGACCTACTCCTGGAATTTGCAAAAAGAAAACCCTGTGCAACCCTAGTCAAAGCCCTAATTATAAGGTTCACTCCAAAATTGAACAAATAAATCCTGCAAACGAACCCTTGCCAACTTACAAAATTCTATGAAGGAATGACTGACCGTGTATATACGAAAAGAAGTGCTGGAAACTCTCTGAACATCCACTATAAAAGTCATTTGGGCTTATGTGGGCTGATGAGAGAGTGCTTAAGTGTTATAAATTCTGATCCATTGGCCATGTTTGGCCTCCATAGTCTGAGCATGACATTTTGTAACATGTTCCAGAACATAATGACCAAAAATGGATGTTGGTCTAAACTATTGAACAAATTTGATCAAATATGTTTGGGAAATGTTACATATAATAAAGTTATTGGCAAAGATAGTAAAACTCAAGATGAGAATCCTGGGATTCCCTAAAACTGAGGATGACAGTCAAAAAATGCACATGAAATTATGCCAAAGGAAAATTAACATATCAACAAACTCAAATCTTTTTGGGAACCCAAGAGGATTTGAGTTTTCTCTTCTTGTATCTTGTGTTTTGCTTGTGTTGAAGTGTCTACCTAGGGGCCTATCTATGTTATGGGATATCCAAGGGGAACTTAGAGGATTACAGAAAGTTTATTTAAAGGGTTAACTAAAAAATTTATAAGTTAGGGGATACTTAGGGATTATTTAGAAAGTTATCTAGGACTGATTCATAGCACAAGGGATTACATAGTCTTACTTAGAGGGCTATCTAGGATAAAGACTCTCTATTTACGATAGGGACTCTCAAAAGCCTACATAAGGGGTTACGTAAGGCTTATTCTGTAAAGGTCTACCTAGCGAGACACCTAAGGGATTATCTAGGTTATGGAATACATAAAAAGTTATTTAGGGGGCTACCTAAGGAGACATTTAGGGGTCTACCTAGGTTATGGGGTACCTAAAGGTTACTTAGGAGATCACATAGGGCCTACTTAGAGAGCTATTTGAGGAGTATCTAGGGAGACACCTAGGGGTTTACCTAGGTTATGGGGTACCTAAGGTTACTTAAGGAGCTACAAAACCTACTTGAAGGCCTACTTAAGGACTATCTAGGGAAACACCTAGGGGTCTACCTAGGCTATGGGATACAAAAAACTATTTAAGGGGCTACCTAAAACTACCTACGGCTTATTCATAAAACAAGAAGGGGTGTAAATAAGGCTTATGTAGAGGGCTACCAAGGGAGACACCTAGGGGCCTACATAGGTTATGGAATACCTAAAGGCTATTTATGGAGCTGCATAAAACCTACTGATGGGGCTAATAAGTTAAGAACTTTTTATGTTAGGGGATACTTTAAAATTATTTAAAAACTACCTAAGGTTGATTGATAATGTAAGAGGAGGCTACTTATGGCCTACCTAGGGTGACTCATAAGTCTTATGTAGTTCATTAAATAGTCCTTAGGAAACCCCTAACTTAAAAAGATCCCTAGGTAGTCCCTATGTAACAAATATGTAACCCCTTAGGTAATCCCTATGTAACCTTCCTATGTAGGCTTTTGATAACCCTTATTTTATATAGCCCATAATCTCCATAAACCCTTAGGTAGTTAATCCCTAAGTAGCCTCATAGCTTATTTATGTGAGCCCTCTAAATAATCTTTAGATATCCCCTGACTTAAGAAGTTTTTTTTATAGCTCCCTAGGTAGGCCTTATGTAGCTTCATAAGTATCTTTTAGTTATCCCCTAACTTAGGTAGGCTCCTTAGTAGCCCCTAGGTAGCATGTAGATAGGTCCTTAAGTAACCCTTAGGTACATTCTTTGTAACCCCCCATGTAGGCTTTTCATTGCCCTGCCTTAAATAAATAAGTAGGTAGTCCATAGGTAAGTCAATAGGTAGCCCATGCATGCTTACATAAGTAAGCCATGAGTAGATAGGTAAGTCCTAACTTAGTTAGCCCCTTATCTAAGTAGTCTCCTAAGTGGCCATAAGTTAGGTAAATGGTAGTCTAATTCAAAAACAATTTATGTTGATCAATTTTTGAGAGTTCATCCTTAGTTTTGAGGAGTGATCCTCACTTTGATGAATTTTCTGGATTGCTCAAAAGGTAGGATGACTGAGTACACTCAGGACCAAGGACCAAAGTCCGACTCAAAGTAAAGATTACTTTAAGAATTGCATGTCTCTAGTGTGAAAGAGTACATTGACAATCTCTTCCCTGAAATTTTTCTATGTAGCCTAAGTGACCATCCTCTATAGGAAAATATCATAAAAATGGGGTTCATCCCTAGGCTATAAACCAGATTTGAAGCACAAAATTTGAATCATCCTTCTATATTTATGTATACATACTTACAGGAACTAAATACAGAGCTCTTGTGATTTTTACTTCATTTTTCCTGACTAATGACAATTGAAACCCTCAAAATAAAAACAAAACAAAACAAAACACTTTTTATCGAAAATTCTTGCCTCTAAAAGAAACACTGGCATTTACTTGTAAAATGGGTGTAAGATATATTCCACTGGCAATTATTCCACCAATGGAATAAGTGCTTATAAACTATAGTTTGGATGAAGCTGAAGCTTTAAATATTGGTGTAAAAATTGAGTTTGGACTTGTAAATATGCACTTGATAAGTGCTTCCCAAAAGGATCAATAAAGAAATGAGATTGACTTTGATTAGCACATCACAATGTTGGGGCCCATGTGATGACATTTTGTTGATCCTCATGTTATGTTGTTCAATACTCCATCTTCTTGTTGTTTTTTCAATGTTATGTTGTTCAATACTCCATCTTCTTGTTGTTTTTTCAATGTTATGTTGTTCAATACTCCACGTTGTTGTTGTTTTTTAAATGTTATGTTGTTCAATACTCCATGTTGTTGTTGTTTTTTCAATGTTATGTTGTTTAATACTCCATGTTGTTGTTGTTGTTGTTGTTTTTTCAATGTTATGTTGTCCAATACTCCATGTTGTTGTTGCTTTTCAATTTTGTGATGTAACCACACCAGAAATTAGTCAAATTTGGAACTAGGATTCAATCATGCACACATGCAATTAGTCAAATTTGGGGTTAGAGAGCAAAGTTAAAGATTCTAAGAATCCTGCTATTCTTTGACAACCTACTGGAACGTATTGTTTACATATGGCAATTTCAGAATTTTTTTCCTTGAAATCTGGTGACTTTAGCATTTTTTTTTCACAAAAATCATTTGCATGATGAGTTGCACTTGATCTTTTGTCGTCACCAATCGACAAAACTTTGTCAAAGATAAATACCCTGGAGTAAGGGTAGGCAAATAACTTGCACACTAATTTGGATGTGATAAACACTGGTAAAGACTCACAGACTTGGTGGATGGATTTGCACTAAGGATATATGAAGAAGGCAAGAGGGAACTGGTTAGCCACTCACTGGGCCTCAGTTCCCAATGTTGATGATTGAGGTATTTTTCCCAAAACAATTATTATGATGGGAAACTTATTTTGAACTCCAAGTTATTCAGAATTGATAGGTGGACTCTGGTCTCTAGCATGTTGCTCCCTTTGGAAACCAAACAAAAATGTCTCCCAATTTCTTTGATTGTGTCTTCTCTGAACCAAGCCTGAGAGCTGCTGGCTTACAAATCTAACCTGACCATGTGTGCTTCATAACTTGGAAAGATCTATGATGAAGACACTAAAGCAACATTGTAATGGTAAAATTTGACCCTTCAACTACAAGGGCCAACAAATTGGATCTCACTATTTCCATCATTTGCCTTTTTTTTTTCCTCTGATGATTCCTAATTGTGTCCATAATCATACCCATTCAGTTCTGTCCAAGTTTAACCCTGGTTAACTGGATGAATTACATCCATGAATTATGTTCAAATGCAAGAACATGAATGACACAAGTAAATGAAAATTATCTTAATGGATGAATGAAAATACTGGATGAAATTCATGCTATTTCAAAATGAGAGAAGTCTTATCCACAGAATATCATCAATAGTTTGACTTGATCCATGAAACATTTCATTCAGAGTTTATTTCCTCCAGATTCCATACATCAGCAATGACATGGGATATCATCCATGAATTTGAATGGATGAGCCTTCATTCATGTACTTTCATGGATGATAATAGATGGATGGATGAATGGACTTCTTCAATGAAGTTATTCAAGACATAGCAAGATGACATAAATTTTCATCTAGAAAATATCATCTACAATTTTATGCCATCCATGAAGTATTAGTCGTGAACTCAAATTCAACCAACCAATTGATGAATAATCAAACTTACATGGATGGAATTTCATGATGAAACAAAGATCATTGGTGAAGTATTGTACAAAAAATTTAATTCATTGATGAAAGTTCATCCAAATTTCATCTAATTTTGACACTGATTTCCTCCATGGACATTTGGGGTCATGTTTTCTCCATAAAAAATCAATTCATTTGGTGAGTCAATTTCACCCATCATCCATTCAGATGATGGTTCATACTTGCATTGAATTCTCATTCAATGGGCATAAGTCCCACACCATTTATCAACATTTGGATATATAAAGACATAAAGCCCAAGCTGATAACTTTTCAAATTGCTCTTGAAATGCAGTTACAAAATCTCTAGAGACTAGCTTGAAAGGAACTCCTTGGAAGCCCTAAAAGAGTCATCAAACCCAGCCCCCGCAAAACAAAAACACAGAGGTTCCAGTCCTTTTTCTGAATTGGGCAGCTTATGAAAATTGGGAGTCTGCTCTTTTGTGAAGAAGTTTGGGCCCAGTAAAGTAATACATTTCAAGCATTGGGTAGTCTGTGTATATTTTATTCAGGGCAGTTTGAGTGTATTTGTGCAGTACACAAGATGGAATGAACTTGACAAGTGGCAATGTAGCATTGGTATTGTGGACTTGAGGGTTTTTTCATGTGAACTTGACGACTTAGCAAAGTAGACCTGATGAATTGATGAAGTGCATGTGGACTTAGTGCTTGTCGAATTGGACTTGGTGAACAAATGAAGTCAACATGGCAAATTCGTTGAGCAAATGATATTCTATAAACATTCTGATAAACATTGTATTATTGATAATGCAAGAGTGAATTAATGAAGTGCATGTGGACTTAGTGCTTGTTGAATTGGACTTGGTGAACAAATGAAGTCAACATGGCAAATTCGTTGAGCAAATGATATTTTATAAACATGGTATTATTGATAATGCAAGAGTAAAAAGATGAGGAAAGGAGGGATATATATTAACTAATGCTGCTAAGCACCTCTGATCAGGAGCAGCGGAACACCACTTATCCAAAATAAAGGTATTGGCTAACTAGATTTCATTTAATATAATTTGATCTAGATCTACTCTAAACAATTTTTTTGGCAAAGAGTACAAGATTTCATCGATTTCTAACACGTTCACTTCAAAACTCCTTCAACTTATTCAAGTAGCTTTAAAAACTTACACTCCATGTAAGCATGTAAAAAAGCATGCGCAAAATAATGTTGAACTACCAAAAGGTTCAATATAAATCTTTTCTTGTGTTTGTGTTTTAATGTTGTTTCTTGTGTTTTTCATGTGTTCTTGATGACTTCTTCAAAGCACCATTGTGTGATCTTTGTGTTCTTCAAAGCATAAAGGTAAATAAAAGATGGGCCTATCTTGAAGAAGACCCATGCATGCAATAAAAATGCCCTCATTGCCATCTCTCTTTTGTCAATACACAATGTCAAGGGACAAGACTTGTGAAAGAGAAGAAATGTGGAGATCACAAGTTTGTTCTAATTCAATTTGTTGGAAAAAATTTGGCATCCAAGACAAGAAAAAATGGTATAAAAATTGAGCCTAATTATGAGATTTTTTATTTGTGAAAGTCTCTTTTTTTTTTTTTTTTTTTTTTGTTCTTAATAAAAACCATTTTTCTTTTTTTTTTTTTTTTTTTTTTTTCTCCTTTCCATTTTTTTTTTCTTTATGTTTTTTAATTTTTTTTTTTTATTTTTTTATTCT
>Ga0116227_10008544_pt1 | contig 19226 bp, 14 predicted proteins | sample S1TSphgellanicum_FD_89693 | JGI IMG/M metagenome (GOLD analysis project Ga0116227, IMG submission 89693) | Host-associated microbial communities from peat moss isolated from Minnesota, USA - S1T2_Fb - Sphagnum magellanicum MG | ecosystem: Host-associated > Plants > Peat moss > Unclassified... | reverse complement strand
TAAGTACCTAGTTTGACCTACCCATCTAGGTCAGCCTATGTACCTACCTACTTAAGTACCTACCTATATGAGTAGGTATTTAGCCTAGGAAGGTAAAACCTACCTATTTATTTATTTACCTAAGTAGGTAGGTAGGTAGGTAAGTAGGTAAGGATTGTAGGCACCTATTTATGTACCTACCAACCTAATATTAATATTTTATTAAATTAATTAATTTTAATGCCACATGGCATATTTACATTGGGCCACGTGTCATAATATAATATCATCCAAGTCTTTGAATTGAACGTCTTAGATTATTTCAAAATAATAATAATAATAATAATAATAATAATTGTCATATATTAAAACACATGACAACACATGATTTGCTTTCAATTGTGACCAAAATAGTTGCATATTAGTCGCATGTGACAATATGTATACAATGGAGTCAAAGGATGAAATGTATTTGATGACTTTTTCTTTCATATAATACTCTTTGTCATTTGCGACTAGTTTATCACATGCGACTTGTCTTAAGCGACTAAAAGGATTTTAGTTGCAAAATGTCTCTTGCGACTAAAATTTAATTGCAAAAAGCAATCGAAAATACATGTTTTTCTTCTGGTGTGTGTGACAACTCCTGACGTTGTTTTATAAGTTTCAAATTCAGTAACTAGATGCATTATGCCCAATTCTCTAACTACAATGGCAACCATAATAGACATGGAAGCTCCAGTATCCACCAATCTTTCAACAACATAGTTGTTGATCTCCACAAGCAAATGCAGAGTTTTGCTTCGATGTGTCTTGTTGATGCAGATCTTCCTTAATGCTAGAACTACAAAACCGTTGACACCTAACTTTTAGTTGCCTTTTATGCCTTCTTTCACCTAGCCAACCTTACCAAACTTTCAAGGTGTTCCAGTTCCCTTGGAATCATCAGAATGGTTTCCATAAGTGAGAGGGAAATCTTTCCTTTTATGAAGTGTGCAAGAATCTTGGACCTAACTGAAATGTCCCAATTTGCACTTACTCCATCTCCTACAGCTTCAGGGGTCAGTACAGCCCCTCCTGGTGCGACATCAATAGGAATCCTCCTTCTAGGCACTCAGGTGTAAAAAAAAAAAAAATCATTCTCGTAGAGCTTGTTAAGCTGTTACATGGTCGCCTCTTCATCATTCAATAACACCTCCAAAAAGTTTGCTGCTCTAGAGTGTGACTTCCCATCCTTGGGCTTCTTTTAACATTTGTCTTTAGAATGCCCTAAACTTGTGCAGAAGGTACATTTTATTCCACAATTTTCTATCCTATGAGGCATACCACACTTGGCAAATTTTGGTCGTGGCTCATTTAACCTTGGACAGGTGGTGGCCAAATGGTCCCCTCCTTTGCAAATTTGGCATCTTCCAAATACAGTGGAAGAAGATGATGTTTCTGGATTGTGTACAATCCCCTTGAAGAAATTGATAAATGTGTTGTTTAATGTAGTGACCTATTTCTCCATTGTGGTTTCTGAGGCCCCCTCTTCTTGTTCCTCTTTCAAAGGTTCATAATGAGTTTCTCTAAACTCGCCCAAAACTCTCTCTAGTTCTATTGCAACACCAACTAACTCTTTAATATCTGTAAATGTCCTTACCACACATAATTTTTGAATTTTTAGCTACAATCTGGCCAGAAATCTTCTTTTTTGCTTATTGTCTTGTATCCTGCCCCTTTGAAACAATTTGTTGAAACGTTCAAAGTAATTCTGAGCTCTCTCCTTGGGTTTTTGTTTAATGGCATCGAACTTCATCCTGATGTCATCAGCATCTACATCCCCATATTTATGTACTATTAGAGTCTTCAACTTAGCCTAATTGGCTGGTGCTGGTTACAACCTCCTGAACCATTCCTTGGCCTTGCCTCTCAAATTTAGCTTTGTAATCTTGAACAATTTGTCTGCATTCAAATCTCACACTTCAGCAACCATGGTAAGCCTCTCTGTCGAGTCATTGGCGTCTTCATGATCCTATCCCCAGAATAGTTCATCCATCCCCTGGGGGCTAGTCATTTTGCAAATGTTCAGCTTCAAGCTAAAGTTGCAATATTTTCTATTGCACAAATGTCCTCAAACCACATTCAAGTAGCCAGAGTCTTGTCCAATTTCTCATCCTATTCTACTCCTATTGAGTTTGAAAAGAACCAATGTTATTGGAACAAAGATGTTAGTCACTAAGTGCATGAGGTCCAACTCCCTTTGGATAGATCCTGTTCTATCTTCTAAACACGCCACTGTGTTAAAAAAAAATCCTAACAGCACTAACGACCACCTTATTTAGATTCTAGAAACATCAAAATAGTTCATTTCCAAATGTGTAAACCCCAAGGATTTCCATTGATTCTTGATCCTAATTGTGATTTTTTCATACTCGAGATACCAGGTGCAACAAACTTTCCTTCAAGAAAGAGCTAGCCGTGATTCAATTTGAAAATTCAAACTGATCACCTTCTACTATTGGTTTTAAAGGTACAACATGAGATGGAAAAGTGGAAAAACTTTGCTAATCTATGGATTCTTGTTGGAACTTCCACCCTTCTTTTGGATTGCGCCATATCTTCCAATTTATGATGCGGGACCTTGATCCATAGTGTTCCACCCTGAGTAGGTGATCTCCAATCTGAAACAAGTCTTCCACACCATGGATGTACAATTTGGTAAAATGGCTAAGCGAAACAATAAGCTTGGGAATCCAAATGTCTCCTATTCTAGGTACACTACGTTGCCTCTCAGGAAATGAAAGTGATAATCTACGCAAGGTATGAGGTGTAGTAATATTGCGTTTGTAGCTCTGAGGTTGACCCCCATCCCCTTGCTCCATCCCTTAATTTCAACCAAACTTGAACACGTGTATAAAAGCCATTATGAGCTATTTCTACTACCACATCCCTAACTTGGGCTTCATCTGGGTCTATTCCTACAACTGTTACTATGTCAAAGCCCAAGAAATGCAGAACTATCGCTCTTATCCGTGGTCCATCTTGCCCCCTTGGATAATCGAACCTAATGACTATTCGTTGTTCACGAATTTCCTGCGTTACCTCATTTGCACTAGGTGATGACATGATACTTCAACTACCATCATACCCAAACATACGCAAATTTTACTGATGTCACCAAATCTGATCTAGCTTTGATACCAAAAAAAAGAGTCCACAAAACCTCTATTTCTTTCATAAATCCATTTTGTTATATGTTCAATAATTCATCTCCTATCAAACAGGCAGTATTACAGTAGTCCTATTATGAGGTACCATAACTTCTAACCCTCCATTTTTGGTTGGTTCCTAAAAATATGCACACCATTAACCTATCCTAAGTCTACTATAGTAGTATCCCTTGGTTGCTACTAAAAACAATGGCATTCTTGTATTATGAGTGCAAAATGTTAGTAGGGTTTGGCTTGAAGTCAGAACTCTCAATGTTCATTCAGTATGTGATGAGCTGCTAATTCCCTTCTCCCCCTTTTCCCCTTTCTACTTGGGTCAATGAACACAAATGCTTGTGCTAGGGCTTGACACGAATCAACTTTTGGGCTCTATTCAACAACTAAACCAGGTGCACCAAGTTAGCTTACAACTACTCAAGAAGGGGACATAATTCTATGAAAAGCATGGATCTATGAATGCTTATCGTAATCTCTTCCATCTTACTTCTTTGTCTCATTCACATTCTGCTTAGTCCCAAGGATACCCACAAAGAGGTTTCTAACTCCCATTCAGGTGTTACAAACTACCCACTGGATAACACAAGCAAGGTCTCCCCCAAAACTTCTACAATGCAGTTTTTATATGCCTCAAATTCTATAGCTCATACCACCTTCAACATCAACCTTTGATTAGTCCTAATTCTAACCAGAACATAAAGCCGGCCATCCTATAGTTACAAGCGTAATGGAAGAAAAACACAACAACTAACTATCTTGGAAGCTCCTCTCTTACCACCAAAAACTACCTTCATTCTACATGTCAACTTGCCTTTTTCTCTTTCGAATCCCATTTCTTATCCTCGTCCAACCTCCTACTCTTCCAGCCTTTTTTGCATCCATAGATCACGCTTGTCCATCCATCTCCAGCCGCCACCTTGTCTCACATAACACATAAGCAACAAACAAATGAAAAGATAAACCTTGCCGTTTGCATGAAGAAAATTGATAGCGGGTTCATCACCTAAACCCTAAAACGAATATAGCTTTCACACTACAGAAACCTAAAAGATTCCTTGTCTAGTCACACTAGTTTTTCTTGTTGCACATTATGGCACATAATGCGTCTCATTCTTTGTAACTTAAAGGCATTCATAATAGCATTAGGGTCATTGACTTTGAAAAATGTTCACATACTTGATGACCTTTGCCATGTGAGCCAAACTTTTAATTGAATTCCAATTTAAAAAACAACTATTCTTGTTGTGCTTGAGCTTCAATTATCAGAATCCCTAAGTTGTTTTGACCAAGCTTTGTCCCAACAATTATAAGACATGATTAAAATCCAAACCCTTTCCCAACCTCATATTCACAAATGCTAACACCATAGTTACCTATGGACAAATTGGGAAATCCATGTTCTACCACTCCATTCATAAACACATTAAATTAGACCCAACCATATCGAAAATAATTAAATGCTGAAAATTCAAGGTAATATGGATATGCATAAGTCAAATTTACTAAATAACTAGTAAGCACCAAACATGACACCAAAAATCAAATGAAATCAAAATTTTTGAACTAAAAGCTTTTCAAACTTGAAATCAAATCTACTTGAAAACCATCAAAGAAACAAAGAATCACAAGAAGAAAGGCTAAAAGAAAGGTCTAAATCTAATTTTCAAACAAGGAACAAAACAAAATTATGTGATTTAAAAACAAAAACACAAGAACACAAAACAAGAACACAAAATATATGCAAAATAAACGTGAAAACATATATTTATTTTGTTAACATATGCAAACATGACAAGGCTATGGTGCAAGATCATGTTTAAAACTAATGTTGAATAGACTAACATAAATGAAGGGTCCTACTTTTATTTATACTCCTTTGGGAACCTATTTAAAAAAAGCTTCCAAAGAGGGTTATATGTGTGCATCAAGCAAATTTTTTAAAAAAAAACCTTCCTAATTAAAAGTCAATTATGAATTAACTAAAAGTTAACTGGGACTTAATTAATAGTCAACTAAGAATTAACTATAATTAACTAGGACTTAACTAAAAGCTAATTAAGAGTTAATTGGGAATTAACTATGAGTTAATTTTGAGTTAATTAGGACATAATTGGGACTTAATTCGAAGTTGATTATGATTTAATTCAGAATTAATTAGGATTGAACTAGAAATTGATTAGGAGTTAACTCAAAATTAACTCAGATTTAACTAGAACTTAATTAAAACTTAACTAAAGTTAACTAAGAGTTAACTAAAAATGAACTAAAACTTAATTGGAAGTTAACTAAAAAAATTGAAACTAAATTAAAAGTTAGATACATGGATGAACAATCGAATGAATGAACTTTATGGCATTGGCATCCGTGACAAAAACAATTATTTTCAAGCTTCTAAATATTACATAAAAAGAAACACCTTAAGTGATGAACCAATAGAACATAAGAGCATTTAAGTTCTTTGTTAGAACAATAAATAAGAAAGTTGGGTCTTAATTATGGCTTGAAAGAACATCAACATAAAAGGTTGTGTAGCAAAAATATTTGCCCCAAACATGTAATAGGCCAAAAGCATCAAAAGAAAAATGTATCACAAATTTGACACTTCTTTTTATTATACTTTGTTTTTAACGTTTCTTTTTGTTACACCATTGTCATTTCCATGATGATGAAACTTTTGCTTTATCAAATCAATGCACATCAACATTTGATGCTTCTTTTTGTTGCCTTGTCATCATTTCCATCATGATGAAACTTTTGCTTTATCAAATTAGTGCACGTCAACAATTCTCAAACATCAAAACAACAAACAACTTCTATGTCTAACCCTAAATATTCTAACCTTAAACATGGACCAATGTTTTGCATAAGTTCAAACTACATTGAAATGTTTGGCTCATTAATGCATCTCATGGGATTTGTAAAAATTATGCCCACTAATGTGTGAAAGGTAGAAACTCCTAGGTTAATTAGTGCCATGCGCATTAATGATGAGGACTTGGGATTATTATCATTAATTGTATTCTAAATTGGGTGTGGCTAAGAAAGTTTTTTTTGGGAAAAAATGTGTGTGTGACCTTGGAGAGAGAGGAGAGTATGGAAGATTTTCATGGCTCTTTGTTGAGGTTTTTAGTCCTATCTAGAATATGAGAGTGAAATAGGGAAAATAGTTCATATTAATACTTCATAAAATTCTATTATGCTCATATATTAGTTATGTTTTTTTTGTATGGGATGACAAATATCATCTACTATATGTGGTAGTTTTTGGAATAGAAAATGTCGCAACCCTAGCCTTAGGCTTGCAACCAAGGCAAAGGGCTTACAAGGGTGCGGGCCAAGACTAAGTTTGGGAGTCGCATTCTCATGCCCCGGGAGTGCAAAAGAGTGTGAGGGAAAGAACCCTCACACTCCCAAGTGAACTCCCATGTTGAGAGTTGGAGTCCCGGTGGACTCTTGAATGTTCAGAGAGTGATTACAAGGGTCAAAACCCAATGGCTCGAGGAGTTATTTATATCATTGGAAAGCTATTAAAACGTAAATGTCTAAAATGGGCTCGCATCACTCATTTGGACATCTGAAACATAAGTTATGACCAAAAGAAAGGTTAGGAATCAAATTGGCAATTTGACTCCCAACCGTTAAAAGTCGAGAATTGAACCGATTTCCTTGCGTGCAAGTGGCGTGTAACATACCTTTGGAAAGTTGTCAATGAGGGCTAAAACTTTGCTTCAGACCTCATCTCGATCGGAGGTCTGCACACAAATTTATCGGGCTCCAAAATCACAGGGAGTCTCGGTTTTGGTAATTTTGGGACTCCCACTTGGGAGTCCTAGGACAAAAAGCCATTTGGATGTGGGCCTCGTGGAGAGGCACAAAATATATTATAAGGGGGAAGGTGGTGGCTTCCCCCAAGTCCAAGCCGTGATGAGTCTTGTGAGTCCGAATTGCCCGTGGCTCATCCTAACACCAAAAGTGCTTCAACTATGCACTAACCACCTTGTGTTGGTTTTGTGCAGGTCTGTGTGAGTAGTTGATGCTTGTCACTTTTCCTAGTCCCATCCTGGAGCTCTAGCATGCCCTTCTACCCCTCAAAGTGCTACGAGCTAGGGAGCGTGCCTCAATTCTTTGCTCTTCCGTTGTTTTCCGTTTAGACTCACATTTGAATCCATCAAGGAACCTGGGGGTGCGTCAAGAAACACACTCTACCACAAGATGGTAGCTATCCTTGGAAGGCATCAACAAGGAGGTAGATATGATATTTGAGGTTTATAAGGAAAATAACGTTGTTACAAATGGTAGATAGCAACCACAAAAGGGCTTACAAATGTTGTTAAAAGGAGACAACACGTGTTAAAAGCTTGCAAACTACAAACCTATTAGTCTAAATCGTTTATCACCAAAGGTACATTAGAAGGTCTTAAGGGTAATTACCTTTTGATCCCATTTCCCTTACTTTTTTATTTACTTTAGTTCTTATCGATTTCACTAGTTGGAATAAGGTTATGACTATATGATAGGATTATCATTAGAAGACATGTTCTTATTTCATTTCCTTTTACATGGAATATTACGTGATTACTATATAAATAGTTGTAATAAAGTTAATGAGTGATAGTAGCTCTTTTGGAGATAGAAATAATTTGCATTTATTTTCCCCCATATTGCCTTCATAAGGATGGTAATGCTTAGGGATTGGATTTTCACCTTACTACATAGTGGAAGGACATCCTTTGTGTATGAAAGAAGTGAAACATGCTTAAGCAAGGTATCATCCATTAATTTGTGAACCAATGACTGGCAATCAAGGTATTCCATACTTAGGTGCATGCCCTAGTTGATACATGCCCATCACCTTGATACTAACCCAACATTGGTGGCAACAATATAACATCCCAATAGTTGGAATTTTTTGACATTTATTAAAATTCAACTTAGTGTAGTTGTAAGGACATCAATTGAATATTTTGGTACTAAAAATGTGTAATTTTGGTGAAACATAAAAAATCTCCACTGTTGAAAGTGCAATTTTATGAGGTATGGACGGCTTCCAAATTTTGGTGTTTTTGGAGCGTTTGATATAGCTACCATAGTTGAATGATCCTAAATTTTTTATAATAGATAGAAGGTGGGCATTTGAGGTTAGTAGAAAAAGAGATTTAACATTTGGACTTGAAAAGAGGTAGAAATGAGTGTCAAAGTTGCAAACACACTGGTAAGATACACACAAGTAGAAAAACCAAGCTATTCTTATTGTTTTAGGGCATGTTTGTTGAGGCCCAACACCTCCCAGTTGCCAACATCACCTTCAAAATTGGACTTTTCATAACATGGGCAACTAGCAAACTTGAACTGCTTGAAGATTTTTCTCCATTTTCAAGTTCAATTTTTTTCATAATTAAGCTTGAGAGACAAATGGCACATTAGAAGGGCAAGAGAGAACAAGGAAAGCGTCCCATACAACATACAAATGTTAGTTTTTGACCTAGGATAATATAGATAGTAGCATGACTTAAAAGGAAGCCCTAAAACAAAAAGGTTCAAATGTTGTTGCTTTAATCCGGTGGTTGATGGACCATTGTAAACATTCATGATCACGTTGATCATGCTTTGTTCCAAATAGAGTGGATTTGTTTTCTATGTGTTTATGTTTTGCACAGTGTAAACATTTAGGGAGGAGAAAGAATGTGGGCATTCTATTCTTCTTGTTTTAGAAAATGAGTTTGCAAGTTCATCAAGTTTGTTTCTTGCTCTTCATGGTGGATTCTAAAATCGGCTCTGATTGGTTGGCAAGATTGTACAATCATTTAGACCTTCAACTATTTGAAGGAGGGTGGTTCACCAAGGACACATGGACTTCCGTTTTGTTTTTGCATTTTGCAAGAGCTAAGTGTTTAATCAAAATTGTTTTTGCATTCTAGTGTTGGTTTTGATTGGAATACATTTAGAGATGAATGCTCTATGTGCATAGCTTTGTTCTCCAAAATTCCGCCACAATGAAAATATAGAATATATTGGAGTATCTTTGTCATAGGCTAGTGGTGAAGATGATGCAAAATTTAGAGGATTTGTGAGCAATTTCCTAGTGGCATTGTTTCAAGAGTGACTAGGCTTCATTTTGGGAAGTAGATTTTGAGATGAGATGAAGTGAATACCTTGATTAATGCTTTGAGTTTGGGTCTACAACCAGTTTTTCACCTGGGGTTTGGGAGGATGCTCAACGAGAGTGATTCCAGAGGGGTCTCATTTACCTAAGCCTTGGTATACATAATGTGACTAAGTAGGTGGTTTCATGACAAAGCACAATATTTGACTAAGTCTAATTTTCTGTTCTATCATCACAATTGAATGTAGAAGTATTATGAGGTTCTGTTTACCTCTCCCTTTGGCTACAGTAGTACTAGGGAGGAGGCGGACCATTCTGCTCCACACTGACCTTTAAGGGTTAAGGGGTGAAAACAGGTATGTTGACAGAGATGGAAGCTGGTGCGCAAGGAGACTCAGTTTTGTGTAGGGCAATGCCCCAGGAGGTGAGCATTCCGGACATAAGGGCCTGACCGAGGTTGAGCTGAAGGGCCCTGGGCGCTTGAGGAAGGTCGTGAAATCTGAACAACATTTTGCTGTTTAAAACAGCTGCTCTCTTTGCAGATGAACAAATACGCGTTGAAAGGAGGCCTGCGCATAGACCAACATGTCTGGGGTGTTTTGTAAAGGACCAACCCTGCTGATTCAGCTATTTTCCATAATCGGCCACAATGGCAGACTACTAATCAGTGATGGGTGTTTTTACCCTAACTAGCTGAACGCTGCCCCTTTCTGCATCAAGTCCATTTCTGATAACCATTGGCCTCAAGCTGGTTACCGGACATGAGCGTCATTCACATCCATAATATGCTCAGCATGTGGATGCATCAGAGCATGTGTGTAGATATGGATCACTTTTCATCCACACACAGAATGATGCAAACAGGGAGTTGTAATATGTAATAGAAGTGGGAGCATGGCTGTCTAATGAGAAACAGACACATCCACAAGATCACCCCTAAAGCTGGTTATGGTGAATTGACCAAGTTGAATAAGTTTGTGTGTGTGTGTGCGCGCTCACGCAATGGGGTTGATGTGTGATCCTTGAATTGGTCCTAAAGTTACAGAAATACTGGTTCTAGAATTACCCCGTGGAAATCGAGCAGAGATGCAAGATTTCAATCTGCATTAGAAACTAAAACACACTTTACCCCTTACAGATTTTGCTTTTTTGGTGGATCTCAGTACAACAATGCTGTATCCTCCATTTTCCATTGAATTTTGAAGATGGAAAATGGACAATTATTTTTTCTCCAATTTTGCCATTTAGCTAAAATTCATAATTGTTCATAAAAAGATTTACCCAAATTTGGCTACAAACTAGATATGACTGTACAAACTTTAAGCATCCTTCTAGATTCCTGGCTACCTACTAGTGCCTGAATCTTGATTGAGAAATTTGGGTGATTTCTTATTTTAGAAATTTGGCACTAGGCTACATTGGTGAGTTCATGATAATGTTGGTCTCATGCTTTATGATGGGTAAAGCCCATGCTTTGGGGACCTTCCCTAATTGCAGGCCAGAGACTCACTCGGTTACAGCCTTGTCATAGGCCCCTTATTTTGGGAATGCCCCTACCCTAGACCTTCACCACACAAGTAAAAAATAACCCTTGCGCTCTTGAGGAGTAGTGTAAGGCCCACTTTACACAAGGAGTCAAGGCCAAGGTTCAACTCAAATCAAGCATTCCTATTGGTGCAAAAGTTGAAATCAGTCCCAAGGGCTTTTACACTAGAAGTCAAGGTTGAAATAGAAAAAATCTTTTCAATCTGCCCCAAGTGACTAATAAATGCTGAACTTTACAGCCTTGTATTGGCCCCAGGTTAAAAAAGGATACCAAGGAATTTGGTAAGCCAATTTGTAATGCTGAACTTTGTGGCCTTGTATTGGCCCCAAGGTTAAAAAAGGATACCAATGTATTTGGGAAGCCAATTTGCAATGCTCAACTTTATGGCCTTGTATTGGGCCCAAGGTTAAACAAGGGGTGTATCACACTGTGGCCTTGCCATTTACATTAAAACGTATCTTAAGGCAAAAGAAGGGTTGTGGAAAGTCAAATATTTCACCATGCAAAAATATGATCTTCAAAAAATCCTCTAAAAGAAACCAAAATATCCTTGCCTTGGCGGGCAAGGCCAAAAAGGATACCAATGAATTTGGGAAGCCAAATTGCAATCCTTGGGCCCAAATGTTCCAAAACTTATTAATATCCTGAAATCAATGTTTCTAACATTTATTCATAACTTAGTGCCAAACAACAAGCCAAAAATGCTCAAATTTGGGCCCTGAGTTTTTCCAGTCCTGACTCCTAGTCTAAAGGGGGTCTAAGATGTAAGCTCCAGAATGGTGAAGGTACTAGAGTGTTTAGGGTCTCCCCCCATGACAACTGGGGGAACGTGGTGGTTCCCCCAAAAGGCGCGGAAAAAGATGGACACAAAAGGGGAGATGGCGTAGCAATTGGTGACACAAGCAAAAATGGCCCCAAATGCAAATATCCTAGAGCCAAGTTGAAAAGAAATTACACGTGAAAGAAAAGAAAAGAAAAACGTAGTATGCTTTGCCTCTCTTGTCCGTACATGTGGTGCGGGGGCGTTTGTGTGCACTGTACGTGTGTGTGTGTTCCTCGGCGACGCTGCAAATTGCTGGTGTCCTTCTTGGGCTTTTTCTCCATGTCTCTTCTTCTGTAGCTAATGCGTTCGTCGACGACCATCTCTTTCTTCTTCGTCGCATATAGAAACACAATTTCACACTTGCTTTTCCTCTTTTTGTTGTGGGGGCGGGGGTGGTGGTTTGTGTGTGTGTGTGTGTGTGTGTGCATGTATATTTTATTATTCTTCCCTTTCTTATGATTATTTTCGCCAACCGTTTTCAGAGGTATTTTTTCTGGGAATCTGTGGTTTCAAGGACGCCGAGTGGCGCTGTAGCAGCAGATTTATCAGCACATTCAGGTCCGCTGTTCAGGATTTTCTTATGATTATTGCGTGTATTAAGCTGCGGTTTTGGTGCTCCTTGTTTGCCGCTCGTTCCAGCGAGAGCTGAGATCCTCATGCTGCTGTTCGCTCTGTGTTTTTGGTCTGTTGGCTATTCCAACCACCCGCGACGTGAGTGTGTACTATATTGGGGCAATTCTGCAGCTTGGGATGCTGAGATTGGTGCCGGTAAGGCATAGATGATATCCAGGGATCGTTGTGCGATGGCGTTGTGTATTTTTAAATTTTTTTTCTGAAAAGTACTCGCTTCAACATGTGAAGTCGTAGATTTGTGTACATGGAACTTTTTTTTTCCCGCAACCATCCGTGTCTTCTCATTTTGTTCGCAGTCTTTTTTTAATGTTCCTCGTGATGGGAATTTCGCTCAGATTGTGGTCATAGAGAACAACTTGAGGTCTTTATATGATGACATCACGAGAGCTCATCAAACGATTTCAACTTCATTCAGTTCGAGATCTTGGGACAAACGCATGGATAATCTTCTGAATGGGGCCGCCTACTAGGTCTGACAATTGTTGTGTAAATGTGTGCCCAGCGTAATTTGATTTTGTACCGCCGGGCGCAAGTTTCACAGAAGAGGAGGGATCATGACGAACGTGTTGAGGAAGAGCAGGACCAACTCTGGAAGCAGAAGTTTGGATCATGAGCCTTCCTCACCTGCTGAAGAGCAAGTCAAGGTGATCCACCGATGAACCATACGATTCTCTTAGCCTTGAGGTTCGGAGGTTACATGGTTGCATTCTATTCATTTCGTTTTCTAGTTAAAGTCTTACAAGTCAAGTACATTTTGAAATCCAATTGCATTCTATTCATGATGCTTTTATGAGTTCACGGATCAGTACTGTTGCCAGTATGAATCTTGGGGTTTAATGTTAGGTTTTCATATAAGGTTTTGCAAGTTCAGTTTAGGTGTCAAGTGTGAAGGTCTCTTCTGTGAGGAACTTGGTTTCAATATGTCTGTCTCTTATTCTTTGGTTATTGATTTCTGGATCTTCTGTAACAATAGGTTAAAATTGCATACATGATATCTTTGAAACCCCGCAACAAATCCATATTTCTTCCAATTGGATGTTCTGTTGTAATTAACTAGTGCAATGATGTGGCTGAGGATATGTTCTCTGGAATGCTTTTACAGGTCAATGAGCTGCGAGCAGCACTTGGGCCCCTAACAGGGCGTGCGGAAATATATGCAACAGATGCATGCCTTAAGCGCTACTTGCGGGCACGCAATTGGAATGTCAAGAAATCAGAGCAGATGTTGAGGGGTACACTCCATTGGAGATCAGATTTCAAGCCAGAAGAAATTCAATGGGTTTGTTTGTCCAAAACCCTAGAAAGTTGTAAGAAGAACATTTTTAGCTACTAGGGACTGGTTGACAAGTTCATGACTCCTTTTATGTCCCTTAGCTACCACTGCATGGCGGTGCATATCTTAATGGAATTTGAGTTTCCTACATGTTTCTTATTTATGTCTTGTGATGTGTTCATACACCTCTAGCTAGCCTGCATTTAGGTTGAATTCTTTTATCCATGCCACAACCAAAACGCTCTTGGGAATCTGACTTCAACCATCATTGCAATGTTTGGTTGCAGCATGTGGATATCACATGATGAATTCCTTGTCAGTTTTCATGTTTTGTCAGCTCCATGATTTTGCAGGCTGAAGTAGCCCAGGAACATGAGACTGGGAAAATGTATAGAGTAAACTGTCTGGACGAGCAAGGGCATACTATCTTGGTTTCACACCCCACCAGGCAGGTAAATGATGATATACAAATGGCTTAATTGGTACTGTGTCTGTGAGAGTGAAGCATTTTGCAAGTTATCCTCTTGGGTTAAAGTTTTGGGGTTTTGGGGTTTATGAGGAACTTCATGGATTGTGTTTTCAGAGGCTCCGAGTATATATTGAGTCGGACTTTTCATGATTGATTGCTTGGATTGGTACAGAACACAAGTGAGATGGATGGGCATATCAAGCACCTGGTTTACTGTGTCGAGAATGCAATTTTGAACCTGCCAATTGGCCAGGAGCAAATAATTTTGTTAGCTAATTTCAAAGGTTGGGGGATCAAGTATTCTACCCCAATCAAGACTGCTCGTGAAGCTACCAACATCCTGCAAAATCACTACCCAGAGCGGCTTCATGTTGCAATCCTTTTCAACCCACCACGTGTTTTTGAAACTTTCTGGACAGTAAGACTTTGGCTCAGAATTCTCTTGTACTTGCAGGACCTACACATCAGGCCAGATCACAACAATTCCATGCACCTTTAGCTGCATGGATCATTTGTTTCTTTCCTTCTGCTATTGCCTGTCTCCTTTTCAGCTGTTTAGGGTTTGCTTATTGGTCATCTTCATGCACAGTGTTTCAAGGCACTTAAATGCAAAACTTGGTCCTCTCTCTAGAGGGATTTTGGTTTCTATTTTAGTCGTTTATAAATGAGTTGTAAGCACATATGTTGGGGAGATTGTAACTGTGTACTAAGTAACTGTGTTTGTTGTATATGTATCTCATACACTCTATGAATTGGATTGCAGATTGTGAAGCCATTCCTTGACCCTAGATCAATTCAAAAAGTGAAGTTTGTTTACACCAAGAACCCCAAGTCCATGAAGCAAGTGAATGAGCTCCTTCTCAAAGATAAATTGAATCACATACTGGATAACCCTGCTGATTACAAGCATGAAGATTATGCTAAATTGATGGAAGAAGATGACATGAAATCTGCTGCTTACTGGAACATTGGTGAAGTACAACAACCCAAAAATGGGGATCCAGCATCCATGATGAAACATGACAACTCCACAGAAGTGAATAACGAGGATCCTCAGCCTGTCCCTGATGGTGAGACTCCTGTGCTAGAGTCACAATTGGAATAGTCATAGCTTTCTGTTGGGTTTGTGAGCCTTTTATCTAGTTGCACCTCTTTATTTGCTGTAAGAGGAAGGTTTGTATCCTACTGAATCCAAGTACATGCCAATCAACTTGATTTCATTCCATCAAATAAAGAGGGGAAGTCAAGTTGTGTGTCACAGTTTGGCACATGAGCTCCACTTGTGAATCAAAGTATAGGGTAAGGCTCCCCATGAGGGCATTGTGGTTGTGATCTCCTTACACCCACTGGAGGGGTGGTTGCTTACAACCATAATACCTGAATACAGCCCCTTGAGTACAACAATAATGCTCAAAATGCGGGAGCCTTAACCTTCCCCTGGTCTATAAAGAGCTTACAATGATAATGCCTGAAACCAGCCCTTGGCTGCAGGGTGCTGACAGCCATAATGCCCAAAATAGGGAGCCTTACCCTCAGTAAAAATCTGTTGAAATTAGCACAAATTTGTCAAATCCAGCTGTCAAGGGCCCTTAGGGGTGTCATACCACCCAAATAGGAGCCTTATCAGTTCAATGTCCCCCACCAGCTTTTATTTTGGGTGCAAACTTTTGCACTGTTGCAAAATTTCTGAATTTTTTTGCTGCAGATTCAATGATTTTCTGAAAAAAATCAATAAAAACTGAAAAAAAAAACAACTATAAATTCTATTAAAAAATTCACCAGATTTCAATACATCATTCAAGTAGGGTAGCCAAAGATATATAAGGTTTTTAAAATATATATATTTTCATATTTTTAACAGAAAAATTTGGCTAAAGTGATTGGCTTATGGATAATCACAACCTCAGCTATATCACAAAATTTGAAAAATAAATATTTTAAGAATTTTTTTTAAAAAATCACTGTGACATGGTCTGAGCAAAGTTCTGCCCCACAATCACCCAAAAGAACAAAGGCAAATTGAAACAGGTCTTTAGTCTTTTGCCTTCACCACGTTTCATTTCCAACATCTCTGTCTGTAATGATCTGCTAACTATGACTTGCTACCAGTGCTTAGAGTTTAACTGCTTGGTATATGATAAAAGCATACATAGAACAAGAGGCTAATGATTTTCACAGTGTTGATGGTGCCATTTGGCACCATGACATTTAGGCAAATTGACCCAAATTTGGGCCGTCGTTTTACAATGGGGCTATTGCAGGTCCCTTGTGTGTGTGTGTGTGTGTATGTTTTGCCAATTGGTGGTTTTTTGTCCCCTAAAAAACAAAGACTAGTTAAGAATCTCAAATCTGTCTACTGTACATGTCATTGTCAGTTTGGAAACCCAAAGTGCCTAAATGCTTGTTTTTGGGATGTCAAGGCATTTTTACACCAATTTTTATTTTCCAGGTTTTCAACATATTAGGGAGCCTCAACAATTTCAAGGCACATGTAAGTTAGTGAGAAAATTGTGAAAGCAAATGCCAAGTGCGCCCTGTTTGCCAATCCATGTGGCACATGTGAAGAGACTAATGAGAAGGATCAAGATTGGGAGAGTCACTTAAGATGTTGAGATCATGGAAATGATGGTCAAGTGCATTAGTGAAAGAGCTTGAAGCATAGATGGATAGCATTACATATCTATAGTTTGATTTTTCAAATAACTTTTTTAAAAGGTTATTGTTGGTGTTCCTAAACCTCAGGAGAACACACAAGTACAGGAACCTCCCCTTAGGTAAACAACTCTCTTTTTATTTCCTTGCATTTCATAAAAAAGAGAAATTTCCATGGGGAAGGAGAACTTATAAAATTGGGGGAGCTCCCCCAGCATAATGCCATAGGGTTCTTCTGCTGGGGGAGATCCCTCAAAATACACATAGAAATAAAAAGGCCGTTGTTTCTGTACTTTCAGCTTTCTACAGATTAATTGAAGTGAAACTAATTTCAAATTTCAAATTCGTTTCATTATTAGCCTAGGCAAAGTGATTCAAATTTCAGGCATCTACAAAAATATCCCAAATTTTTCAACAAGAAAATTTGAATTAATATATGTCAAATCTGACATCAACCACGATACATGCGCAGCATGCAGTCATTGCATTGACTATTGAGACATTACGCTGTTCCTGGAGACTAGCAGGCTTTGAATAACATTAATCTTCATGTTTTCTCAAGCCATGCTTGACCATGCCTACTTCGCTGTCACTTAAGCCATCCCTCTTGCCACCTTCACAATGGACTCTGGAGCATGGCCATTGGGTTCCAGCCTCCAGGCTTTGGGGCGGGACACAAGGACATGGACTGACTAAATTGCACATGTTGCAAATAAACGGTAGGCTTGCAAGATCTGTCTGGGCCTTGTTGTAATTTTGTCAATGTAAGCATGAGTCAGACTCAGGACCTTCGTGTGCACTTTCTCATGGCTTTTCTAGAGCACATGAAAAATACCTCAAAGTATTAAACTTAACCGTAAAGTCACCCTCTCTTTCATCCCCTATCCCCTCTTTCAGTATATGCAAAGTAATGAAATTTTACTATATCTCAGTATTTAATGCACAAGGTTTGAAAGTAATTATAGTTGTTGTACAGGTAGGAGCAGTGAAAATATATGTTGCAGGAGTGGAGGCGCGCAAGAAAAAGAACGAGGGGATGAAACTCAGTTTACCACCAAAATTGGTGGAACAACTAGTTTCGGTCCCTGTTATTTCGTTTTCTAAAATTTCATTCCCAGTTAAGCATTTGATGCCCTATTATGCTGAAATTCGGCGTTCTCGCCCCCTAATCGCCAGACTTTACTGAAAACTTTATTGCGCACATGTAAATAAGAGGTGGTATGCTCAAAGCCAACCCCTGGGAAACACACAATTTCGTACTGCCTTCCATTTGACAACTCTGTACTCGCCTTCTCCTGATGTAGTTAATGGATTAGCTCTTTAAATGGTTCTCTGACCACAGCCATAAAATGGATGAAGAATAACAGTGGAATAGTGTGAAACTCAGTTTGGGGCCTTGGCCGCTGAATATGTCCACACTCTACTCCCTTCCAAGAGGGCCAGTAAAGGACTTCTTTTGATTGTTCAGCCTTAATGATTGGCTCATGTGACGACATTTAAATTATCTCTCACTATTTCCTATTTACCTTTTCACGTTTAATAGTGAGGATTGGGGAACAATTGGACCTTGTAAGCACTAATGAGGCCCAAATAGAGGGTGTGGGTGGAGATGCTCTCAGCAACATTTTTTGGTGAAATTTCACCAAATTGCAAAAAAAAAGAAATAGAATGGGAATATTTTGTCACAGTAATTTATTTATTTTGTTAAAATCATCAAATTTCCCCCAAAAAATTTTTTTTTTAATTTCTTGCCACATTCAGACTTTGATTTTAATTTCATAGATTTATGATAAATACTAATGTTCCAACACTGTATAAAATCTAGAATCTGTTTTTTAACATGTTATTTTGTAAATACAGAATCTATTTTGAAACAACTACAGGAATCAAATTAAAATTCAAACAAAACTCCATCATAGCATATAGATTTGCATAGTTCTAACTTTGTAGTAATTCTAAACAAACTCAAATTCTCATATCAATGAAAAGAAAAACAAAAAATTACGAAAAAAAAAACAAAAACAAAACACATACTAGAGTAATATTATTCTTCCTCATCAAAAAATTGTTTTTTAATCTCCTTGAGCTGCTTCTTCCCTATTTTCTAAAAAACTTATTATTCATAATCTCCTCATCCTCACAATGTTTCTTAGATCAACTCAAATATTTCCTTAAAAACTAATTTGAATTCAATTTCAATAGTTTTAATCCTATTTAGTCATTCTTTGTCCACCTTGTGTCACCTCTATCTACCTGGGAAATGTTTTTTAGCCATTTTGGATAATCGCATGTTACATTAGATAATTTTTAATTAAAAAAATATGACATGGATATACGAGGTCCCAAGTTGACATGACATGGAATAATGCGCCACATCATCATATAATTTTTTTCTGGATCATGGATTCACATATTACATTTTTGTCATGACATGTCATGACAAATTTACATGCTATGAAAAAAAAAAAAAAAAAATTTTTCCTTTATTTTTTTTAAAAAAATGTTTTTAAACCATTTAAATATAATTTAAATATTTTTG
>Ga0116227_10008543_pt1 | contig 19227 bp, 23 predicted proteins | sample S1TSphgellanicum_FD_89693 | JGI IMG/M metagenome (GOLD analysis project Ga0116227, IMG submission 89693) | Host-associated microbial communities from peat moss isolated from Minnesota, USA - S1T2_Fb - Sphagnum magellanicum MG | ecosystem: Host-associated > Plants > Peat moss > Unclassified... | reverse complement strand
GTTTATTCTTGCATCTAATAATAATATCATATATTGTAATACCTTGGCAGGTTGAACCAATGTTTGTCAAATAATTAATTAGTTAAAAAAAAAAGAACATACCTTGGTAGCAAGCTTCAAAAAATGTTTGTCAAACAAATAAATAAATAATTTGAAAAATCATTGCAACCAAATAGAATTTTCTTGAATGTTCAATATTTTCTTTCAGAAATTTTTTTTTACTTGGGGGAAAAAAAATTAAAAAAATAGAAAATTTCAACATTCTTGAAAAAAAAAAGATTAGTGTGGAAAACTGTCAAGGTAGTAGTAGGGTATATACTATTAAAAGCCTATATACCCATCATCTATCTCTCTTGCAAATGATGTCCCCACCCACCCCCAAAAGAAAAAAAAGGTTTTGGGTTTTGGCCTTTGGTGTGTGTGAAAAAAATAAAACACACACACACACACAATATACACACACCAGTTGTGGAAAAAAACAGTGCCTTTTTACACAGAATTCATTTGATGGGTAGAAGTGAACAAAATGGACTTTGATACATAACACTTTAATCTTTTGCTTATTTGATCATTTTGCTTGCAAAATGGGTTTACAGACTAGTACTCTATAATGTATCTAAACACAATATCCTTGCCTTGGTAGGCAACGCCAACAAATTAGACACTAGACCCAAGTATGGAAGCTAAAGGAGGATGATTTTGGGCCAAAAATAAGGGGTAAGAAAGTGAGGCAATTGGAAAGAAAGGGGGGGGGGGAGAGGGTGGGGGACTCTATAGCAAACATTGTGAGAACACATGGAATCATGTAACCACATATGGAACTTTTGACAAAGCACATGGGATGAATATTAAAGAGCACAAATGAGAGAACACATGAGAACTATGAGAACAAAATAAGGAACCCTTTGCGATAGATTTAACAAGATACAATTAAGGAGAATATGGAATAACAAACTGGGAACACCATTGGGAACATTATGAGGAACTTTGTGAGAACAAGATAAGGAAACATTTAGCAAATCATAGCATATTACGAGATAAAATTCAGGAGCACATAGATCGGGAACAGCATTGGGAACGTTCTGGAGAACATAGTGGGAACTATGAGGAAAACTATGGGAGGAACAGTTTGGGAAAACATTAGAGTTAGCCGCAAAGTCTTCACCCTGTCTTCGGGCCTCCTTTCACACACAAACCCCTCTTTGAGTGATATCTGCAGAGTAAGGAAATTTTATAAAATCGAAATGCTCATACCTACTCAGCATTTAATGCACAAGGTTCGAGACTAATTATAGTAGTTGTACAGGTAGGAGCAGTGAAAATATACGTAGCAGCAGTGGAGGCGCTCAGGAAAAAGGAAAGACAGGATGAAACTCAGTTTACCACCAAAATTGATGGTTTTCTGAGTTTCTAATGTTCTTTTTTGGAGGTTTTTTTTAAATCTCACACTGTGTATGACCAAACTCAGGGTTCTGGTGCTGTGTTTTTCTTACTTTACGGGTAAATCTAATAATATGTGGGAACTACTATGGGGAACGTCATGAGGGAACAAAACCCCTAAACCCTAAACAAGTCTTGCAGAATATCTTTGTTAGAGGCTGTGGGGACAGATGGGAAAGCCTGTGGCTGGGAGAGTGTGGGAATGCATTTCCAGGATGTTTTTGTGTGTGTGTGTGTGTGCAGGTAGAGCAGGTAGAGAGGAGGAGGAGGAGGACAACAGCAATCACACACCCCATTTGTGAGCAAAGTTTCTCCAAAGGTGGGTAGGTATACTGAATTTCTAATGCCCATGCAAGAAACTGGTGTGTTTAGTGCTGGATTGATTGTATGAGAAGGTGGGTCCTCCAATTGCCTCTATGGAGAACCTAGCTTCTGGATTTCCAAAACCCATGTGAAATTCTTTTTTTCTTTTTCTTTTTGGTGATTCTTCTTTCTTTTGAATAACCTGTGGAGCTTGGAAAATTTGATGTGTGGGTTTGCTGGAAGACCTCGAATTGATTTGATGTGTGAGGTATCAAAGAAGAATCAGAGTTACAGTTGTAAAATTCTTTAGATGTGGGAATCTGGTAACAGTTTGGGGGGCACAATTTAATAGCACCTTCATCTTTTTGCTTTGTGTCGGCTGGTTGCACAATTTGAGAAAGAAATCATCACTTTGGGGCAAGGTAGAATTTCAAAATGGGAGAGAAAATGGGAGTTTCCTTGAGCTTGGAGAGAAAGCAACTGGACTGGTTGGAAATCATGGCAAAGAAATATGGGTTGCCAACTCCAGGTACAGACATAGTTGAATTGATTGTCTCTGTACTGAAAAAGAGTTCCGCAACAAATGCTCCATGTATGATGATGCCGTGGTGATTCTGCTTTGTTGTTGTAACCTCTTGGAGTTGGGTACTATATATGCACTATATATGTTGCACAGGTAAGGCATTTCGCATCGTGATACTGTACACCAAGCAAAAGGAGCACGATGCCGCTGATATTTTTGCTAAGGTTCATCTCCTTCACATGTCTTAACCTCTTGGAATTGGGTTTTTGCTACAGATGTTTTTGATTGAAAGCATGAAGAGATTAGGTTGCGTGATGATCACCTCACTATAGGTTGTGTATTCAAATCTGCTCAGTGATGGTGGAACCCATGACAAGCCAACCCAAGAAGCTTCAATGGTGTCTATGGATTCAAAAATTCACCATATCTGAATTACACAACATTTAGACATTCGTCTCCAAACAGAAGATTTGTTTCCATTGAGTGGAGAAGGCTTCTGTTGAATAATGGGTCTTTTGTGCAACAAACTGTCTTGACTCTGGATTGGATTTGTTTTGTGGCAGCAAAATTCTGAAGATTTGAGTGCACAAAGTTTTATGTCATGTGGTATCCTAGACATACAGCTTTGGGTTTGGTTTTTTCTAATTACACAACATTTAGACAATTGTCTGCAAACAAAAGATTTGTTTCCACTGAATGGAGAAAGCTTCTGTTGAATAATGGATTTTTTGTGCAAGAAATTGTCTTGATTCTGGACTGTATCTGGTTTGTGACAGCAAATTCAGAAGATTTAAGTGCACAAAGTTTTACGTCATATGAAACCCTAGGGTTTTGAGTTTTGTTGTGTTTTTTTTTCTAATTGGGGAATCTGGCTGCTGAGTGCCAGGTGCAGAGCATAGTTGATGATGACAGTACCCTTGTGAACAGCCTTCAGAAACTTGATGATGTGGTGAAAGCCTTGTTTCTGCAACCAAACCTATTTTGTTTGCTTGTTCATGTGTTGTTGGTGAATAAATGACATATCCAATTTGGGCTCAATTAGTAGCTTGAGATGTTGCATTCTCAAGCAGGTTCTTTAGTAGCACATAAGCTGTCAGTGATGGATTTTTTTCTTGTACTCTTTTGGTTTTAGCTTCATGAAGGAATTTGTGTTTGTATTTCTGATCTGGTTTTGGAGTAGGATGCAGATGTTGTCTGTCAAGAGGGTTTCAAAGCAGGTCAATTTTAGCTGAACCATTCAACAGTTTCAGGGGCAATGGGTTGTCATCTGGATCATTCCTTTGTGAGTATCATTAGTGTAGAACTCATGGGATGCCTTCTCTGTTGGTTTCTAAGATGAGAATTTTGGTTCTGCAGCATGACTATTATTTGCAAGAGCTCGTCTCCAAGTATGGTCTTGGGAGCAAAGACAAGGTGGGTTATGAAGTGTGCCGGATGTTCTTTCAGTGTATGTTCTTCATATGCACTCAAGTCAGAAACACAGAATGAAAATCAAATATCAAAGCACCCATATGTAATTGCAAGCTATTCAAGCTTGTTCCAGTAGTACCGCATCCTTCCAAAATGACCCATCCGTATTCAATCCCTAATGACTTGGTCACTGCTGGTGTGTGCAGGCTGCTCGTGTTGTTCTGGATTATGCAATGACATCGGGTGATGAGTCCACTATCTTTGAAGTCAAGCGCTGCAGACATGGCAGTACTTGTAAAAACTGTTAGTTGTTCTCCCAGAGAGAGACAGAGAGACAGAGAGCAGTTTCCATAAGCCCTCAGTTTGACCAGACTCTCTTTTCCTTGGGAAGAGCTACATTAGCAGAGAGGTTACCAAGTAATTTTCCAGAAGTGATCTTTGCTTTGACTGCAATTGACAATTGCACTCTCTCATGGTGCTCAATGTTTGCACTAGTATTACTATTATTATGTGCAAAAGAACCAAGCTTGAGTCATACCTGACATATTTTATGAACATTCAGTGAACTGTGAATACCGATCCTGATGGATGATTTTGGATCATGTTATTCTGCTTTTTTTCTTCTTTATGGCTCTCGTTCTTTGTGATGTGGATACCATGATATATGCATAGTGAAGGTTGGCATGTGATCTCTTCTGACCCAGAGGATGATACAAGCTTGACATTGGAACATATGGTCAGTGCCACTTCTTACCTTTTGGTAACGAACAGAGCCAATTTGCGTATGTTGTCATTTCTTTCTTTTGGTGATAGGAGGAGCTTGCAGATGATGCCAAGAATATCTCCAACATGGGAGCTGGCATGAATAGAGTAAATCTCAGCAGAAAGGAGATTAATGTAAGAAAGACTATGGACGATTCTTGGTTGATGACACCATAATTACTGAAGCACAGAAGCTGAGTTGATATGATATCCATTATTAGCACCATGGAACCCGTTGCACAGGACATTCATTTGTAAAAAAATTTGAGCATTCAAAGAGGCAAAAACACCCAACAGATCTGGTACAAATTTGTAATTTTTTTCTTATGCATCTTAATTGCTGAATCCCTTCCAGCTATGGGCAAGTTGCAACTGACTATATGTATGTAGTTAGAGAGAGTGGAGACGAAGTTTCAGGAAGAGGTGATTCTGCTGCTCTTTCCTCTGTTGATGGACTGATGATATCCGTGGTGCTTGCATTCCAGTCTGCTGCAAGAAGACTGCAAATTGATGCATGCTCAGGTTCCAGAGCATTCAATTATTTGCAAAATCTCATCTCCAAATATGACCTCACAGGGAGCAAGGACAAGGTGGTCAGATTTCTCTTTTCTTCTGAAAATGCCACCATTTTCTTTGAATTTATAAGGCTCTTTGTACACAATTCAGCTTGCAGGGAACACTGACTGAATCTCAAACTTTGTGCATTTGTGCAATGCTGCAGATAAATTGTCAATACTATCCTTCAAAATTGCATCCTTCTGGCTTAATCGCCTGTCATTGTGTCAGCTGTTTCTGCAATGATGTCCAGGTGATGAGTCCATAATCTGAAATCCACTGAACTGTAAACTCAAGCTTGTGATGTAGAGGTATGAGTGTAGCCATTCTTGATGAACATCATGTCATTCTGCTACTTTCACTCCTCTGAATTGCTTCTGTAAGATTTGCAAGTAATGCGAGAAGATCAAGCTCATGCATGATTTCTACTACCACTGGTGAGTTCTTTGTTGCAGTGATCGAACAATGGGGTCTGTCAGAATCTGGCTGTTTGAAATTCAGGGATAAAGTGTCTGTCTCTCCAAAGCTGCCACACACTTCAAATGGGTTGGTAGAGCCTGGTGTACCCCCTCAACAATAACTCGATTGCAACATTGTACAATGAAAACCAAAAAAAAATGAAGAATAGAGACATTTGGGGGGAGGACTGCTAAGAAAGAAAACCCACCGTCCCAAAGCTCTGAGGTGTGAGCTGCTGTCATGGATCTCAGCAGTCAGGTAAAAAGAGAGGTAGTTATTGGATGACTGTCCCATGACAGTTAGTTTACAACCACCTGATCTTTGTACCCTTCCCCTCCTCTTCTTTCCTCCTTCACCTTCCCTCAAGTCCCATTTGGTATCAAGCCTTGAATCTGCACATTGAAATCATTCAGGTGTACAAAATCCAAAACAAGACTGCCGATCATCAATGATATTCTAAGAGGCTCGCTTGTTGCACCAGACCTTGCACAGGAAGGAAAAGCCTGAAGTAAAGTATCGTGGCTTGTTTATATCCAGAGTAAGGAGTAGCTGGGTTCAATGTTTTCTGAACAGAGTGATGCAGATCAGCTGGGTATACATACATATACCTACTCTGGATAGAAAGAAACCTTGATGAGGACTTGTGGCAGCAGCAGTCTACTACAGCCTGAAGGTACAACACAGTGCACATAGTTCATAATATCTTGTTTCTTCTTCCAGCAAAAAATTGATGGAGATGGCATTGAAAAAACAGGAGTTGAGGAGACCACCCAAACTCAGACTCCGACAGATTCCAGGGAGTAACAGTCATGTTTCTGAGTATGAGGGAGGTAAGCAGCAGCATGGCCACCACCATCGTCATCATGATCAGCATTCCAATGTATCACAGTGGTTGGAGGAGCATACCACACCACAAACCCGACACAACTTTGATGAGCCAGTAACAACAACGTTGAGTAAAGGAAGTGCCCACCCAGCTTGTGTTGCAAAAGAGGAGGAGAGGGACAACACCTCTGTGATAGAGGCAGAGCAAGCCTCGAGTATTCCAAACAATGGACCCTTTACTAGGGTTCCTGCTCCATGGTTTGGAAGATCCAAGACAGATGTCTCTGATCACCTGCGCATGCTGCCTCCAATGCATCCTAATCCAAACATTTGTGCTCCTTCTTATGGCCATCAATCCACTGTCATCACAGATAACAAACAACAGCCTCTGGATCCTAATTTGCCTTCTATCATTTCTCACTGGTGGGAGGATCGTCCTGGCGCTGCCCAGCTTGCTGTGCCCCCACAATATGTAAATGCAACTGACCTGCATGCAGCTCTGCCTAGGTGGTTGCCGAGGACTCTTCGACGAAAGCATTTGTCAGCTGCTGAACTTGAGCAACCAAAACTGACTTCAGATAACACAAGGTAGAGCTTTGATTTTGACCTTGAGCAGTAGCAAACTACCTCATCATGTACACACTTGAAGACCATCATCATCATCATCATTTGTTGTGTTTGTTGTAGGTGTGGGTCAAGGACCTCAAGGTCCGAGGCATCAGACATTCGGGATTCAGTGAAGCCTAGAGGCACAAGATCCAGCACATCAAGGAGACCTTGCACAGTTCCTTGCATATTGCAAACAACTGGTGGTGCAACAGCATCAGATCCATTATCTGCCAACCCTCCCTGTGAGACCGGGCAATCTGCTAGACCGAGCATTTCCTCCCAGGATGCATCCACTGCTACAGAAACTCCCAGACCTTCCAATGGAGCAGGATCTTCACACCAGGATGCATCCACTGCTACAGAAACTCCTTGTCCTTCAGTCATCATCTCAAATCCTCGAAAATCCAAAGACCCCACTGTTGATGCTTACAAGCAGATGAACCCTTACTGCATTGCCACCCAAAAGGTGTGGGAGACTCGTCTTAACCCTACAAAAACTCACACTGAGCAAATGTGTGAAAAGTTGCAATCTGGGATGCGAACTTCACTCCGAAAAGGTCAACAGAGAGCATATGCCAAATCATGTTGAGAGATGGAAACATGTTTCAACTCTGGATTAGGTCCAAAAAGACTACACTCAGAAGACCTGAATGTGGAAACACCAACCGGGCACACTGCAAAGAGTCCTTCTGGCAGCAATCAGAGGCAGATATTTCTTCTGCTAAGCTCTGGTTGAACATTTTCACATTCTCTAGATCATCACGGTTTTCTTTCTGCTGGTGAGAAAAGACTTGAGGAATGAATGCATCCTGGAAGATGTCTCAATAAATATCACTAGAATGAGATATTTCCTTATGTCCTTCACTGCAGGATACACACTTGATATGTTCCAATCTAAGTGAAACAGACCCAGAACCATCATGTGCTGATAGCAAAATCCAAAAGGGAAAGAGCTCTTTCTCCTACAAACTGGCACTGAAAGCACAACAACAACATACCAGAGATTGATAAATAAGGGAAACTGTTGGTGCTAATCATGGATTTGAAGGTTTACATCAGCTGACAAACATGCAATATCTCTGGTTGTTGCCTTATATGCTCACAAGGTTCTTAGTTCAGTGGGTGGTAATTGGATTTCCTGCTTGCCTAGCAGATCACAACAGCCAAAAACTTTAGGGTTCCTCCTCCTTATCCAAGATGCTGAGGGTTCTGTCTTGACCCCTCAAGCTTCCTGTCCATAGATAGATATGCACCTGTATCATCTTCTCATGCAATATTCATATGCACCAAACATGCCTACCAAGGATAAGTAACGCAGCTCCTGCCAGTGGGTGGGGGTGAATTTCATGCATCAACATCTCATACTTCAAGTTCCAACAAGTTTTCTGTCACAAGACCTAGGGAAAGAAGACTCAGCACATGATGTGGGGTAGCTCAACAGAACCATAAAAGAGAGGAGATGATAAAAAAAGAAGCAAGGAGAAAGATGAACACTCAAAAGGAATCAAAACAAGGAAAAGAGGACGAGATAATAAGAGAGAAAGACAACATGAAGATCACATCATGTGAGAGCCTTAACTTTTGAGAACAAAGTGGGTGTTTTGGAAAGCTCCTCAGGCAAGAAGAAGATGCCCACAAAGCAACAATTTGAAGATTGCAAAGACACAAAGAAAAACCAAAACAACCACAGAGAACACATCAAGAGCTTGCTGTCTTGAAAACAAAGTGGATGTTTTGAAAAGCTCCTCAGTTAAGAATAAGAAGCAACACAAAAAAAACATCTTGAAGATTGCAAAGGCGGAAGAAACACCAAAACAACATGGAGAATGCATCAAGAGCCTGATCTTTTGAGAACAAGGTTAGTGTCTTGAAAGGCTCCTCAGTCAAGAATAAGATGACTGCAAAACAAACATTTTGACGATTGCAAAGACAAGAAGAAACACCAAAACAACATGGACAACACATCAATGAGAGCCTGATCTTTTGAGAACAAATTGGGTATTGGATCACTCAGGCATAATAAGAAGCTCATCATTTTGAAGATTGCAACTTGGCAGAAGAAACACCAAACACCAAAACACACTAATCCAGGGAAAGGGATTGGTATTCAAATTCTTGCAACAATTTATCACAACACAGGACTGAAACACATACCAAACTCCACACCAAGCTCAACACCAAACATGCAAACCCAAACCCACCAATTCAAGCTTCTGCTGCGGCAAGTGTCTTGGACATTCTCGTGTTCAGGTTCTTCATGCCAAGCTCATCACCAAACGTGCAAACCACCAAACCTGGCAGCAATTCAAGCTTCAGCAAATCTCTTGGACATTTGCATGTTCATGTTAGTCCTGCAATCACCAAAGGTGCAAACCACCAAACCCAGCAGCAATTCAAGCTTCTGCAAATCTCTTGAACATTTGCATGTTCAAGTTCTTCATGCCAAACTCATGACAAATTGTACAATGCATCCTTCTGCTGCTGCAAACTCTTGAACACTCATGTTAAGGTTCCTAATGTCAAGTGCATGCATTGCCAAATGTGCAAACCCAAAGTCTGGCAATTCAAGCTTCTGCTGCTGCAAATCTCTTGAACAATTGCATTCAGGTTCTTCATGCCAAGCCAAGCTCATCACCAAATGTGAAAACCCGAACACAGAGATTCTGCAAGCTCCTGCAAATCTCTTGGACATTCGCATGTTTAAGCTTTTGCTGCTGCAAATCGCTTGAAAAAGAGAACATTTACATTCAGATTCTTCATGCCAAGCTCATCATCACCAGCATGTGCAAACCGCCAAACTCAGCAGCAATTCGAGCTTCTGCTGCTACAAATCTCTTCAACATTCGCATTCAGGTTCTTGCACGCCAAGCTCATCATCACCAAATGTGTACAAACCACCAAACCCAGCAGCAATGCAAGCAAGCTTCTGCTGCTGCAAATCTCTTGAACACCCGCATTTCTATCGTCAGATATGTCGAGATTGCCAGTCTCGAGAGCATCGGTGGAAGTCCTCACTCCCCAAAAACCCAATTGAGGGGGAAAAGAAACAATAGATTGCTCAGGGAATCCATGTCGCTCGGGAGCTCGCGAGCTCGATCGATCGATCGATCCTTCGTGAAGCCTCGAAAGCGTGTCCGACCGCGCGACTTTCTTCTTCTTTCCCTATTAGCAGCTCCTGCCATCATCCACGGAACACTGCAATCGCGACACGTGAAGCAAGCGCGACTACAATAGAAAAAGAGCGTTCGCTTTCCGGTCCGGAGAGAGGGGAAGCAATGCGCATCATCGCCGCAACACCACGCGTCTCCGCATGTACACGAGAAGACTCGACACGTGACTTGTTGCAGTGCAACCAGCGGTGATTCACGAACTTTGGCCACAAGGATCCATGAATTCTAAGGCAGCACAAGAGAGCTCTCGAAGTGAAACAGTTGCGAGAGACAGTTCACGACGAGCACGGAGACGGAACTAAGTAGGGAGCTTCAGAAGAATCTTAGCTTGCAGTGGTGATCTCTCTCTCTCTCTTGCTCTCTCTCTCTGAGTGTCGCTAGCGTTGCAAGAGGAAGAAGAAGAAGATGAAGAAGGGGTGCATGAGCTCGACGATGAAGTTGGCTGCAAGTTTCCTCCCCACCAAGAGCAGCAGGAGTCTTCTGAGTCCCTTGGAATTCTCTACTCAGAGCAGCGGCAACAACATCGAGTCGAGAATTCCGTGGCGAGCGTGGACGAGCGTGAAGAATCATCATGGGAAGCAGCAGCAGCAGCAGCAGCATATGCAGCCGCCTAGCGGGACGGTGGCGGCGTTCTCAGCACAGAGTGAGGAACAACCACAACAACAAGAGGAAGAGAAGACTGCAGATGAGCAGAAGACCAAAGGACGAGAAATTGTTGTGGAGATTCCTGTGGATTACGACTTGCATTTGTTGGAGTCTGCGCCATCGCGCAGCAGCGTCACTAACAGCGAAGATCTGATGAGCATCTATCACGAGATGAGCGTCATTCGAAGAATGGAGATCACAGCTGACATGGTACAAAGAGTCGTACTCTAGATCTTCTTCTTCGTGCTCAGCTTGCAAGTGATCCAGAGCTTCTTCTTCTTCTTCTTCACTGCATCTGAATTGCATGAACCCATGTGTTTCCAGAATTCCTATCAGATGGTTGTTGTTGCAACAAGCATCTGCTTCTCATTGTTTCTGGTTTCATTCCTATCACATTTCCTGATTCGTATCCTCCTGCTCCTGGCGGTGGTGGTGTTCTTTGGGTTTTTGGCTTGCTTGCAGCTGTTCAAGTCACAGCAGATTCGAGGTTTCTGTCATTTGTATGATGGGCAAGAAGCTGTGTGTGTGGGCATGGAGAAAGCTCTCAACTTTGATGATTCTGTCGTCACTGCATACAGAGATCATGGCATCTTCATTGGCAGAGGCGGAACTGTTTTTGTAAGCAACAAAAAAAACCCTGGACTGTGAAGCCAAGCATTTGGCAAATTCTTCCTGCACTAAATCCTTTGAGCTTTTCTAGAAGATACTTTGAGGTTTTTCTCCCAAACTCTTCCTGCAACAACCCTTTGAGGTTTTTGCTTGCGAATTCTTCCTGCAACAACCCTTTGAGGTTCTTCTTGCAAATTCTTCCTTCAGCAAATCCTTTGAGCTTTGCAAGAAGATTCTTCAATGTGGTTTTGCTTGCAAATTCTTCCCTCAGTAAGTCCTTTGAGCTTTGCAAGATCCGTTTTGGTTTTTCTTGCAAATTCTTCCTTCACCAAGTGCTTTGAGGTTTTGTTCCTGCATTACTGAATCAAAGAATTGGTGATTCTAGGCAATTCAGAAGGATTTCTCAAGGCTTCTTTCTTTCACATCTCGAATGGCCTTCTGAACCTTCCTTTTGGTGTTGTTGTTTGTTGGTTTTTGTTGTTGGCAGGAAGCTTTTTCAGAGTTGATGGGAAAGAGGACAGGATGTGCAAATGGTAAAGGAGGGTCCATGCATCTCTACAAAAGAGAGAACAACTTCTGGGGTGGATGGGGAATAGTAGGAACATCTCCTCCACTTGGAACTGGACTTGCTTTTGCTCACAAGTATTTGAAGAAGCCAAATGTTGTGGTTGCCATCTATGGTGATGGTGCAGCTAATCAGGTTTCTACTGTCTACTTGCCACTGCTGCTGCTGCTCTTTCTCCTCCTCAAGTCTCTTTTGAGAATGGCAGCAGAAAACAGAACCTGCATTCTCTGCTCTTTCTCCTTAAGTCTTTTTGAGGATACAGAAAAAGGCACATCCTGGTTTTTCTACCTCTTCTTTTGTGAGGTTATTATATGCAGAAGTTTTTCTCTGATATGGAACATTCTTAGCTTCCTTGCAGAGGAGTTTCACTCAAGAATAAGCTTGAGTTCTGCGTCCTGAAGTGTGTGTTTGCTATACCTAGTAGGCACTGTCCTCCTCTTCCTCATCATCATCACTGAAAGATTGAACTTGTGTGTGTGTGGCTGAATGTGCAGGGTCAGTTGTATGAAGCTCAGAACCTGGCGGCTTTGTGGGAATTACCTATTATATTCTTGATAGAAAACAATCATGTAGGCCGTTCTCTCTCTCTCTCTCTCTCTCTCTCAATTGCTTGCTTTAACATTTATCTGGAAGTTCCACTTGTTCTTTTGTGGATCAAGAGGATAATGGCTGGTACTTATGAGACTGGAGCTAACTTCAACAGATTGATGCACAGATGTGTGAAGAGATTTGATGTGCAGTTGTGTGAAAGAGATTTGATGGACACAATGTCGGTTGTGAATCTGTAATTCTGTTCACTTGCAACCGAGTTTTCTTTTGTGTTGCAAATATTGTCACCTTTTCTTTGCAATGTTTGCTGGAATTGAGAAATTGGTGCTGGGGGGATGATGGATTTTGGGGTTCACAGTTTGGAATGGGCACAGCAGAGTGGCGAGCTTCCAAAAAGCCTGCTTACTATGATCGAATCTCTTACATTCCTGGAGTCAAGGTAAAAACAACAACAACAACACAACTGACATCCTTCTTCCCTTTTTGAGGACACCACAAGTTATTGCTTTGCTTTGTGCGGTTCTTTGATTGGTGTTGCAACAAAAGGTTTACTGGGAAAACACATAAAATAGCTTACTGAAAATACATTTTTCTTGGATATGATCCTTGTTGCTTCCCAGGCAGATGGTATGGACGTGTTTGCCATCAAGGAAGCATTTCAATATTGCAAAGAATATTGCCTTGGAGGAAAGGTACATTTCAATGCTTGACAAAACTGCTACAATTTCATGTTTCTGCTTGACCCATGGTGGCAGTGAGAGATTATACCATGATTTTATCATGATGCATGTGAAAGAAATGATGTCAATGCATGTCCAAATGCCCCCTGAAATCTACTTTCCTTCTCTACTATATGCATTGTTCAGAATCGCACCTCCAGCTGCCATGTATTTTAGCAAGTTTTAGACTTGACTCTGCATCATCTCCTGAATCTCCTGATGTTCAAAGCATTTCCCATTAAAAAGAGCTTCAGAGATTCTAGAGAGAGAGAGAGAGAATGTCTACCTATCAATGTGGTGTTGTATTGTATGGGAATGGTGCAGGGTCCAATAATGCTGGAGGCAGACACATACAGATACCATGGACACAGCATGTCAGATCCTGGTAGTACTTATCGTACACGCAATGAGATCCAAGGAATTCGAAGAGAGCGTGATCCCATTGAGCATGTGCGAAAAATCATTCTGCAGGTTAGCAAAACTCTATTGATTTCAAAGCAAATTTGAGTTGCAAGTCAAACTGAATTTCAAAGCAAGCTTGCAGCCTTTCGGTTTGCTCTGCAAATGATTCTCTGTGCAAAGGAACCACAAGTGTGCAGAAGAAATGAGGATGAAAACTGACTGAGAATATCACATTTGCTCTTTCTTTTAAACAAGTCCTGTGATGCAATTGAGCCAGAAAGTTGAATGATTGTGAAAAACATGGCATCTCCATCTTTTAGTGCATGTTTGATGGGATCAAAATGAGAATGCAGGAAGAGATAGCAACAAAAGAGGAGCTTAAGGATTTAGACAAGCAAATACGAAGGGACGTGGAAGATGCAGCAGCCAAAGCACGGGAAGCTGAACAACCTCATGATGATGAACTTTTTGCCAACATTTACAAGAAGGACTCGGGCCTTATTGCATATGGATGTGACAGGAAGAAAACACGGATCCAAATGCCATAAGCTTCTTTCTCCCCGTTCTTCTTTGATGCTTCTAGAGCCTAAACAGGGTAAGACAACTAAGAAAAGGCAAGAATGCTTGAATTTCAAAGGTTGGGTGGGGGGCTCGTTACCAATAGAGATGTTTATACCTAGCTGCCCTCCTCTTGAATTCTGTGAACACTAATACCAATATACATCCGTGTACAGTTAGATCCTACAAGACTAAAATCTATGAGAAGAAATCAAAATGAAATATCACATGGCTGGCACACTACTCAGATGCTCACAATTTCATACATAGTAATGTTGTGCTATTTTGGTAAAATAATTCAAGACCAACATTATGTTAGTTATTAAAGAAAACAGATTCAGCTGCAGCAACTGCAAAAATGAAAGCTCACTCAACAAATGCACTCATGCAACCATGAAAGCATAAAACAAGTAGCCCTAGAACACTTAGATTGAAAACATGCACATTAGTTCAATTCTGTGCATGAATAAGAAACATATATATGTCAACAACTGCACTGCATTAATTCAATTCTGTGCAATGAATAAGAAACATACAGGTGCAACAACTGCACTGATGAAAGTGACGTGATACTTATCGTTCAACATGTGCAAACCTAAATAGTTCTGCAACTGCACTTGAATTTCACAGTCAATTAAAACACATTCATAGTGAAAAGTGAAGATATTACAATGCTGACACAGACCCTTCAAACAAGCTGACCAAATGGAAAACCCCATTTCTGTACATTCCAGATTACAATTGAGAAAATGAAGCTCTTGATTAAACTCTAAAAATATGCTTGCACAGAGCAGTGCCATTTTATGAGCCATATTTCCAAAACTTCAGATCATTAAGCACTACATAACCCTGAAGAACCTGGGAAATGCAGGAAAAATGTACCTTCTGATAGTGCATCACAAGAATTGCAGACAATTAACTGAAAATTTCCCAACTCGGCCTAATTTCCTGATGATGGATAAAAGTTTTTTGAATTCTGTCTAGTTCTGAGATACTCAGCTAGTAGCCGTTTCCACATCATGAAGATGGAGATCTAGAAGAATGAAACAATGTATAAGGGGAATAAGCAATAAGAAGCTAGCTTAAAGGGGTCCCACTTCAGAAATCAGAAATCTTAGAAATCTCAGAAATCTTGTGCTTGAATTCATGCCCTTAATCTTCGATTAGAGACAAAATTGACAAGCATCCACATAGCCAAGAGCAGGCTGAACATTGCAGGGGTAGTAACAAAGAAATGAACTTTGGTTTTTGAAGCAACTGAAACCTGTTGAAAGAAATTTCTCAAGAGCTGCAAAGACCTCCAAACCAGAGCCTGAACCATCACCATGGACATGAACCTCTCTCATACAAAGTATTAACAGCCCAATCCATGACTATTATATCTTTGTGGAGGGCCTCACAACACTGTCACGGACTTCCAGTTGTGTAGCGATAGGTAGCGTGTCTGCACAGCATGCTGATATAGTCAGGACAATAGCTGCAACTGTGTTCTTTGCACTCAAAGCAGGAGAAGCAACCTGGCAGCAAGAGTTTCATGAGAAATGCTGCCTAAAATAGGGGAACCACAAGGTTCTACAGGGAATGAGAACTGGCAAATATACCTGGAAATGCCAACAACGGTGGTGACTCTGCAGATCATCCCCAGATTTGCTCCGAACCAGCACTACCTATCTCAACATCATCAGGCCTCACATTGTCCCATGTTCATCTCATGTGCTAATTAATATTCCCCTACTAAGAGTCTTGTCCCCACAACAATTGCACTGCACTGTCACCACCCTTGAAGAACATCCAAAATGACAGGCAAGCTGGGCCATTGACGGTCCAAATGGTGGTGAGCAATAGGCAATCACTGCACCACAGACTAAATCAAGAAGCTGCTGTATACATGTAAAAGGCTTGGATGCCAAGGACCAGGTCCACCCCCTTTCCTGAAACACCCAAAAAAAATCAGTGTCATTTGTATATTTCTACAACCCCTACCCAAAGCCATTAAACTCAGACAAGGAGAAGAGCATACCGGCAAGGGTACCAAATAACGGAACAGGCTTCAAAATTTGTTCCACATTGTCTAATCGTTGCCTGCAAGTGCAAGTCCAAGCATAAACAGGTTAGAACGTAAATGATTCATTGACACTTCTATAAGGGAAGATGATTGGCCAGTGAGCATACCGTGTGTAGCGATCAAAGAAGGGACTCCTCATCAGATAAAGTGCCCATAGCACTTGCCTTCTCAGGAGCTGCACCAGCCCAACAGAACAGAACAAACCTGAAACTTAAGGCCTACTTGATTAAGCTGGAGTAGCCAGCAAACCATATCCCTCCAAGCAAACACAAAAGGAAAATCCCACGCAGTCTTCACCTCATCGATGTCCAGCCAGTCCATCTGGTTGCTAGATTCAGGTCTGCCCTAGACAAGATTCCTTCAGGTGTCCACATGCATGAAATTCATTACAACAGGCTCTCAAGTACACTGTAAGAAAAGAAATATTTCTCACTTATAATAGCAACATATCAACTAAGCCTCACAAGCTGCCTTGACTGGTATTGCAATGGAAATGACCTCTATGCATAAGAATATGTGGTGAATCACCTCATTCTTTTCAAGCTTTGACATTGTTGCTGCTGGCCTCAGGTGGTTGCCTACTTTGTAACTGGGTAAAACGGTTGTACTGTACAACACAGTCATGCCAGTTGCATCCAAGGCCAATGAGAGCAACCATGGCAGCCAAGATCGCAACCCATAGCGGCGAATCAATAAGACATACAGCAAAGGTCTCAATATCAACAGCACTTCTCCAACCACCAATGCTTTATTTGTGTGAGGCCTTGTCTTCATTTCCCCTGTTTGTCATACACACAGATAGACATAGTATAAATGCATACAGGCATCTCCAAAGAAAAGTCCCTGTACTCTGACATATAACTGAAAGAGCACACAATACGCAAGAAACCCTGAATACATAAAGGATCATAAAGACAACTGCTCCTAAAGACTTACAAGGGTTGGATGTGTGTGGAGGTACTGTAGAAGAGTGGCCAACAATCCATGAAGGTCTGGTGCTTTCTCCCACATTGGCACGATACTTTAGCATAGCCTGCATTGCCCTGTCAGGCCTGCTTGTGGAGGGTGCAGTTCCTAGCCTGCCTCGCCCTAGAGCTGGATCAAACTGCGAGCCATCTGGTTGATCGCCCACATTGGGGGTTTCACCTCCATCAATCAACATCTTGTACCCACTCTTGTGAAGCACAAGCAGCCGCATGAGCACCCTAGATGAAATTCAGCAAATTGAAGTCCATGTCAAGATCATGAGAGCTAAACATGAAGACACACTAACAGGATGGTGACCCCGCAGGGACATCAGTATGACAGTAGAGCAGTACAAGGAGCAAAGAATTACTTGATAGTCTCCACAGTTGCCACAGGGGTCCACTTGTGATCTCTACCCAGGTAGTATTCAGCACCCATTTCAACCAGCACTTCCATTTCTTTGACCACTGACAGGAGTAGTGGCCAAGGAAAGGTTTCTTCCACTGCCGCTACTAATGATGGACTGCTGGAATTAGGGTGGCGTGGGCCTGTTGCAATGATGTGCTGATTCATAACTGTCACCAGTCCCACCACAGTCGACACTGCACCCCACATGTGTCCCAAGTAGTGAATGTTAGCCGTTGACTTCAGCAAATTTGGATATTGCACATCTCATCCAGGAATCATAAATCTCAAACATACCAGGACACATGTTCACAACAAAGCTGGGTGCAGACATTACAGCAAAATCCCTCACTGCACCATACGAATAGCTTCTCCAGAAAGCTTTTTGTTACTTGCCTGACCAATGATCCACTCAACAGCACTCATCACTGTGCCACTACCATATGATGAAGGAGGAAGAAGAGGAAATTATGAAAAAATGCAGTGGCAATCAAAATCATAACCTACTCTTGCAGTTTCCATTTCCCCCTACTTCAATAAGGCAACATCTTCTACAAATTGCTCTGAGGCTTAGAAAAATACAAGGGGCAAAGTGCATCTTTTCCAAAATGGAACACAGCTTTGTACATGTAAAATCCTTCATCCGATCAATTCACAACATGCTGCACAGACATGAGGAGCATGTGAGATGAGTCCAAACATACAAGCTTCTGGCGCAAGCTCCGACTTGGCAAAGCGCTCGGGCAAGAACCATGTCAGCGTCTGCAATTGTCCCCCACGATAAAATCCCAAATAAAGATGTCAAAAAAAATTGCACTCCTGTAGATGTGCAGGGCGTTTACTCTTTACACCACTACAAACTCCCATCATCTTCAAGTGCTTCTGTGTTGATTGCTGCTTCTCTTATTCAAAAACTCCATTTCTCCCATCCCAGAGGGAAAAAAAAAAACAGAATCCCTAATCCCAGCAAGAAAAAAAAACAGAAAAAAAAAGGGCCGATTTATTCCAGATGGTGAAGAAAACACCCAAAAACAAAACAAAAAAAAACAAAAAAACAGCGTATTTTTCTTTACTTTCTCGTTTGAAGACGTCATCAAAGACCAAGAGAAACAAGAACACAACAAAAGCACCGCAAAGCAGTGAGCATCAAACCCTAAAACCCTCAAAAAACAATACAACATATCGGAGACACAACAACTACAACCAAAAGAAAACAACAACAAGATCCATGAAGTTGCAGAGGAATCTCCACAACAACAATTAAACGTAACACGACAATGAGTGCAGTCATAACCTCATGAGAGTCGCTCACAAAGTGACAGAACATCACCTTCATCACGAACGGCAGTGACGAGCTGCCATGATCAACAACAACAACAATAAGAAGAGCAGGAGAAGAGAAGGGAAAAATGTCCATACATTGGCAAGGCTTTCCATAGAGGAAAGCCATTGACTGTTGCGACGAACCCATGCCTTGTACGCTTCCATGCTTGCTTGCCCTAACTCCCCCCTTGCAACGCACAAGAGAGCTTGACGTCCTCTCCCCTTTTACTTCCCTTTCTCCTCCGACCCCCCTTTCCCCCCCCTCTCTCTTTCCTCCCCCCCCCCCCCCCTCCTCCCCCCCGGTTCACTCCCTCGTCACACTCCAACCTCCCCAAACACACCCCCACGACAACTACTCCACTCTT